>WPCI01448872.1_pt1 | contig 49593 bp, 46 predicted proteins | sample 5399871 | NCBI WGS metagenome assembly WPCI01 (sample SAMN12869469, study PRJNA574797) | sludge metagenome | isolation source: wastewater treatment of pH7 | place: China:Beijing | collected 2019-05-20 | reverse complement strand
CTGCACGCGGCGGACCCGCGTTCGCTGGCCCATTGTCGCCTGGCAAGCCGGTTGCGCGGTGGTTATGGCGCCGTCGCGCGGGTGATCGGATTTGATCCGGTGCTCGAACTCGGTGCCGGGCTGGATGGCGGCGCCGGCGCGGCAATGGCCGCCGCGGTGGTGAAATCGGCGGCGCAACTCGCCATCGATCTGGCGTAAGCGATCAGCCTTTGTCGCCGCCGGAGCGGATTTCCCGCGCGGCGCGCTCGAGAATCGCGCGAACCCGGCCAGCCTCCTCGGGAGACCAGGAGCCCATCCGCGCCATGACCGCCCTGCCAAGCGTCCAGATCGTGTCCATGATTTCGCCGGGGAAACGCCCGCCCGGCTTCTCGCCCGCCATGGCGTCGATGCGCGCCATCAGGGCGCGAACCTCGTCGGCTTTTTCCTCCAGATGACGAAGGCCGCCTTCGGTGACCGCATAGGATTTCTTGCCGCCGGCCAGCGTCTCGCCGCGGACCAGGTCCTGCTCCTCAAGCAGCGTCAGGGTCGGATAGACGACGCCCGGGCTTGGCGCATAGGCGCCGGAGAATCGCGCCTCGATGGTGCGGATCAGGTCATAGCCGTGGCTCGGCTTGTCGGCGATGAGCGCCAGCAATAGCAGGCGAAGGTCGCCTTGTGCGAACATGCGCCCGGAACGGGGACCGTCAAAGCCGAACGGCGAGAATCGCGGGCCGTGCATGAAGGACGGCCGTCCGCTTTCGCGGCGGCTCCAGCTCCAGGGCGGGCGGCAATCCTTGTCCTTGCTCATGCGGCATCTTCCGTAGCCGGAAAAACCCTGCGCCGGAAGTCCGGCGCAGGGCAAGGGGTTTTCCGGCTCGACCCGGCGCGGGCCGGTCAGGCGTCGGCTTCGGGCGTGGTGGCGCGGTTGGCCTTGAACGCCTCGAACGCCTCGGCATCGCGCTTGCGGCGCAGCTCGGCGCGGTAGGCATCGAACTCGCGACGCTCGGCGTCAAGCTCTTCGCGCACCTTGGTCTGGTGCTCGTCGAAGGCGGTATTGCCTGTCCGGCCCATGCCGTGACGGCCGCAGCCGCGTCCGTGCCGGTAATGGCCCATGCCTTCGCCGTGGCGGGCGCGACGGCCGGCCCACAGGAAGTAGACGAGCGCGGCGATGCCGATCGGCGGGAAGACAGCAAATCCGGCGATCACGGCGAGGAGCTTGAACGGATTGAAGCCCGGCGTTTTCGCCCACCAGAAGAGGTCGCCGTCGGTGCCATGGCGGTGGCCAAAACCGTGGCGACCGTTCGGGCCGGCAGGCTGGCCGGCATCGGTGGTGGCAGTGTTCATCGTGGTTCCTTTCTTGGTTACGACGTATCTTAAGATATATCGCAAGATAGGTCTTTCAAGGATCGGACGGATGAAATCGGTGTAATGAATGCGGGAAGGGCCGGGGGCAACGGCCGTCCGGCCAGGCCTGCCGGCACGACACAAGTGAAGCCCGTCAGCGGCGGCCGGCCGCCGGCATGGGCATTGCGGGCATGGCTTCCATGACCCGGCTGGCGGGGAAGATGGCAATGGCCTCCGTGCCCTCGCGCAGCTTCGACTTCAATTCGAACTGGCCGCCATGCATGGCCACAAGCGCCTGCACGATCGGCAGGCCGAGGCCGGTGCCCTGTTCGGCACTCTTGATGGCGATGGACCCCTGGCCGAATGCGGAGAGCACGATGGGGATTTCCTCCGGCGGGATGCCGGGGCCGTTGTCGCGGACCGAGACATACTGTCCGCCGCCGGCGGTCCAGCCGGCGGTAATCCGGATCTCGCCGCCGGTCGGCGTGAACTTCACGGCGTTGGAGAGCAGGTTGAGAATGACCTGGCGCACGGCGCGTTCATCGGCGAACAACCGCGCCAGCGACGGCTCGTAATTCTCCACCAGCCTGATCTGCTTGTTGCGGACGCGCAACTCGACCATGTGGCAGCAATCCTCGGCGATTTCGGCCAGGACAACCGGCCCTTCGCTCAGTTCCTGTCGGCCGGCCTCGATGCGCGACAGATCAAGGATCTCGTTGATGAGGTTGAGCAGGTGCTTGCCGGAATCGTGGATGTCGCGGGCGTAGGAGCGGTAGGTTTCGTTCGGCATCGGCCCGAGCACTTCGCCGGCCATGACTTCGGAAAAGCCGAGAATGGCGTTGAGCGGCGTGCGCAATTCGTGGCTCATGGATGCCAGGAAGCGCGACTTGGCAAGATTGGCTTCCTCGGCGCGGCGACGCGCTTCGTCCGACACGGCGTTCGCCGTCTCGAGTTCGGCGATCAGGCCGTCCTTTTCGGTGCGGAACGACAGCAGCGCGGCGGTCGACTTGCCGAGCCGCGCCGACACATAGGCAAAGAACGGCAACGACACGATCAGCAACAGCGCCATGATGGCTTCTGATGGCGTCGACAGATCGACCGCGGAGAAGGCAAAGACCGCAACCGGCAGGAGGAAGGTGGCGTAGAGCGCGTTCTTCTGCGCGTGGGCCAGGATCGCCGTCGCGGCGATGGCCAGCAGCAGGATGATGGCCTGGATGACCGAGAACTGGCCCGCGCCGCATTCCTTGCATGACAGGGCGGCAAATCCGATCCAGCCCAGGCCGGATACGAAATGGGCCACAAGGAACCAGCGCTGCATGGCCGGCGCATCGATGTCGGCAATGTCGGTGCGGTCCACCTTGCGCGCGACAAAGGCAAGCCCGGCGTAGAAGGTCACCGTCGCGATCGCCCAGACCAGCATCTCGACATAGAGGCCGTAGTAGAAGCCGGCGAAGGCGATCAGAAGCACCAGGATCGGGATGACCGCAGCGCTCGAACCGATCGACTGGGCGTGGAGCTTGAGCAGTTCGCGATCGAACTTGGCATAGCCACCCTGGTTGGCCAGGCGCTCGCGCGTCACCCGCACTGCGGCGGAGGCCTCGCTCTTGCGGCGGGTCCGGCGCGGGTCCACAACATTCTTGTCGGCGATTTCGGCGCTGTGAAACACGAATCTTCGCTCTTGCCCGTCCCGGGAATCAGCCTGCGAGACTAGAACCGAATGCTTAATGGACCCTTCCGGAGGCGGCGCAGAGGCGGTCCGAACGTGGCGCCCCGGCAACGAAAAAGCGCGACCTACCGGCTTCTGCGTGGCCTGGCGACGCTTGCGATCCTGATCGGCGTGGCCGTTTGGGCGATCCCGCGGCTCGACCGGCTGGCATCAGTCGACCGCACGGGCGCGGTGACGCTTGCCGACGGCGATTCCTTCGTGCTTTCGGGCGAACGGGTGCGGCTGCGCGGGCTCGACGCGCCGGAATTCGGCCAGACCTGCCGCCGGGACGGTCAGGATTACGCCTGCGGCCGGGCGGCTCGCGCCGAACTCGCGCGGCTGATCGGCAAGAGCGCGGTGACTTGCACGGGATGGGAGCGCGACAAGTACAACCGGCTGCTGGCTCGATGCACCGCCGGCGGCATCGACCTCAATCGATCGATGGTCGAAGGCGGCTGGGCGGTGGCCTATGGCGACTACGCCGCCGAGGAAGCCGATGCCCGCAATGCCCGGCGCGGGCTCTGGGCCGGCGAATTCGTGCGTCCGTCCGCCTGGCGCGCGGTCCATGGCGCCGCGCAGGAAGATGAACACACCTTCGCGATTGCGTTTTGGAATGCCATCCGCGAATTTTTCGTCGGATCACGGGCACAAGGAGTGCAGGCACCATGAAGCTCTTCGATGGCGGCAAGGCCCCGAACCCGCGTCGCGTGCGCATCTTCCTGGCCGAGAAGGGGATCGACGTGCCGCTCGTTCCGGTGGACATGGGCGCGCTCGGGCACAGGTCGGACGAGATCACCGCGCGCAACCCGCTGCAGCGGCTGCCGGTTCTCGAACTCGACGATGGCACGATCATCGCCGAGTCGGTGGCGATCTGCCGCTATTTCGAGGAAATCCATCCGGAACCGGCGCTGTTCGGGCGCGGGGCCATCGGCAAGGCGCTCGTGGAGATGTGGCAGCGCCGCATGGAACTGCACTTCCTCGGCGCGGTCGCGGCCGCCTTCCGGCACATCCATCCGGCGATGAAGGAGTGGGAAGTGCCACAGGTTCCCGAATGGGGGGAGATCAACAAGCCCAAGGCGATCGAGTTCCTGGCGATGATGGATCGCGAGCTGGCGACGCGGCAATTCGCGGCCGGCGACGACTATTCCATCGCCGACATCACCGGGCTGGTGACGCTGGACTTCATGAAGCCGGCGCGGATCGACATTCCGGACAGCTTCACCCATGTCCTGCGCTGGCGCGACGACCTGCGTGCGCGACCGAGCGCCTCCGCCTGACGCCGATGTCGCTGGCGGCGCTCGCCGATGCCATCGGACGGTGCCGGCGATGCCGCGACGCTCCGGACGGCGCACCGCTCCCGCATGAACCGCGTCCGGTGCTCGTGGCGTCGTCGACGGCGCGAATCCTGATTGCGGGGCAGGCGCCGGGAACACGCGTGCATGTGACCGGCATTCCGTTCAACGATCCCTCCGGCGACCGGCTGCGACAATGGCTGGGGGTCGGGAGGGAAGCGTTCTACGATCCGGCCCGCTTCGCCATCGTGCCGATGGGTTTCTGTTTTCCCGGGCTGGATGCGCGCGGCGCCGACCTTCCGCCGCGAAAGGAATGCGCACCGGAATGGCGCGGGCCGCTCCTGGCGCTGATGCCGCAGGTGGAACTGGTGCTGGCAATCGGCGCGCATGCGCAACGCCATCATCTCGGGCCGGACTGCCGCGCGACACTATCGGCCACCGTCGAGGCCTGGCGGGAGATCCTGCACCGGCCCGTCCGGCCGCATGTCCTTCCCTTGCCGCACCCGTCATGGCGCAACAGCGGCTGGCTGCGTCATCACCCCTGGTTCGAACGGGACGTGCTGCCGGTGCTTCGCGACCTCGTCGTTGCCCACGGGGGCGCGACTTCGGAGAACGATTTTCCTGAAAATGCTGGTGGCTGAAACGATGTTCCGGTAATCGACATGTGCCGGCCGTTCCGGCGAATGTCATTCCAGGAGATCACATGGACCGCCTTGACCGCAAGATCCTGCGGCTGTTGCAGGAGGACACGACGCTGGCCGTCGCCGACCTCGCCCGCAAGGTCGGCCTGTCGACCACCCCGTGCTGGCGCCGCATCCAGAAGCTGGAAGAGGAAGGCGTCATCCGCCGACGGGTCGCGTTGCTCGATGCGAAAACCATCAATGCCGGCGTGACCGTGTTCGTCTCCATCCGCACAGCCTCCCATTCGGTGGAGTGGCTGAAGCGGTTTTCCGAGGTGGTGAGCGAGTTTCCGGAGGTCGTCGAGTTCTACCGGATGAGCGGGGAGGTCGACTACCTGCTGCGCGTCGTCGTGCCCGATATCGCCGCCTATGACGCCTTCTACCGGCGCCTGATCGCCCGGATCGAGATCCACGACGTCTCGTCTGCGTTCGCGATGGAGCAGATCAAGTACACCACCGCGCTGCCGCTCGACTACATGCTGCTCGACAAGGATGGGGCGGGAAGCTGACCGGGTTCCCAGCGCGCCAGAAGTATGCATAACTCGCTATATGTGCCGCGCTTCCGCCGCGCCGGCACGTCAACAAACGGGAGGACATGCATGAAATCGATGATCGTTCCACTGGTCGCCGCGACGCTCGCCGTCACACCCGCCCTGGCCGGCGACGACATCCACGCGGTTGAATCGACCGGCGCGTTCGCCGACGTGGCGCAATCCGTCAACGACGCCATCGTCAATCGCGGCTACGCGGTGGACTACCACGGCTTCATCGGCGAGATGCTGAAGCGGACCGCCGGTGATGTCGGCGCGACCAAGGAGATCTACAAGGACGCGGAGTTCTTCACCTTCTGCTCGGCCGTGGCGTCGCGCAAAGTGATGGAAGCCGAGCCCGCCGACATCGCCTATTGTCCCTATGCCGTGTTCGTGTACGAGCGCGCCGACGCGCCGGGCAAGGTCACGGTGGCGTTCCGCAAGCTGCCGGCCGGCGGCGCGCGCGACGAGATCAACACGATGCTGGGCGATATCGCAGCGGAAGCCGCCGGCAAGTGACGCTTCAGGACCGGCGGGCGAGGCGTGCCAACGTCTTGTCCGCGGTCAGTTCCTTCACGGCGTCGCGACCAATCCAGCGGGCTGTCCGGTCTTCGCTTGCCGACAGGTCTCGGGCCAGCGCCAGGGCCGCGGCGTGGCACGTCAGGTTGCGCTTGCCAATGGAGCGCAGCGCCCAGTTGACCGCCTTCCTGACGAAGTTGCGCGGATCCGACGCGTAACGCTCGATCAGTGGCAGGTAGGAAAGAACTTCGGCATCCGGACGCTTCTTCAGGTGCACTGCGACCCAGCAGATCATGGCGAACGCGGTCCGGCGCACGAACTCGCGTTCGTCGGCGGCGAATTCGTCGATCAACGGTTCGGCGAGCCCGGCATCGACGAACAGGTCGGCGACGCCATCGACGATCTCCCAGCTGTCGAAATCGGCCACCCAGAGGCGGGCCTGGTCGGCCGAGACCTTCTTCTTCTCCTCGGTGAAGGCGGCGAGCAGGCGTGCCTCGCGCCAGCCGGTGTCCCAGAGCGCCAGAGCGCGGTCATGGTTGCGACCGATGGCGCGGGCAAGCGGGCGCAGCTCGGCGTTCGGAACGCCGAATGCCCTGGTCGTGGCGATGCCGTACCGCGCCATGCCGGCCAGGTTCGTTTCCGAGCGCCGGGCCTCCAGCCAGGCGATCACGGCATCGGCCGAGGCGGCCCGGTCCATCACCTCTGCAGCCGGGCCAGCAGGCTGGACGTATCCCAGCGACCGCCGCCCATGGCCTGGACCTCCTTGTAGAACTGGTCGACAAGCGCGGTGACCGGCAACCGCGCGCCGTTGCGGTCGGCCTCGTCCAGAACGATGCCGAGGTCCTTGCGCATCCAGTCGACGGCGAAGCCGAAATCGTAGCGGCCTTCATTCATGGTCTTGTGGCGGTTTTCCATCTGCCACGAACCGGCCGCGCCCTTCGAGATCACGTCGATGACCTGCAGGACGTCGAGCCCCGCGGCCCTGGCGAAATGGATGCCTTCGGCCAGCCCCTGGACCAGCCCGGCAATGCAGATCTGGTTGACCATCTTGGTCAGTTGGCCGCTCCCCGCCGGCCCCATCAGCCCGACCATGCGGGCGAAGGCGGAAATGACGGGCTTGGCCTTGTCGAAGTCGGCCGGATCGCCGCCGCACATCACGGTGAGCACGCCGTTTTCTGCGCCGGCCTGCCCGCCGGACACCGGCGCGTCAACGAAGCCGAAGCCGCGCGCTTTGGCTGCCGCGGCCAGTTCGCGCGCCACATCGGCGGACGCCGTGGTGCAGTCGACGAACACCGAGCCGGGTTTCATCGACTGGAACGCGCCGTCGGGGCCGAGGGTCACGGCACGAAGGTCGTCGTCATTGCCGACGCAGCAAAAGACGAAATCCTTGGCCGTCGCGGCGTCCTTCGGCGTGCGCGCCATGGTGCCGCCATGGGTTTCGACCCATTTTTCGGCCTTTGCCGCCGAGCGGTTGTAGACGCAGACCCGGTGCCCGCCCTTTGCGACGAGGTGCCCGGCCATGGGAAAACCCATCACGCCAAGGCCAAGGAAAGCGACGTCCGCCATTGGATTCTCCTGCAATCGGAATCGGTTCGGGTCAGCGCTTGAGGTGCCGCGTCAGGCGCCGTTCCAGTGCATCCCAGACATGACGCAGCGCCTCGACGATGGCAAGGTAGATGAGCGCGGCCCAGATGTAGGTCTGGAAATCGAAGGAGCGGGCATAGGCGCGGCGCGTCTCGCCCATCAGGTCATAGACCGTGATGATGGCGACGATGGCGGAGCCCTTGATCATCAGGATGATTTCGTTGCCATAGGGGCGCAACGCCACAATGAGGGCCTGCGGCAGTACGATCTTCCACAGCGTCTGGCGGCGGTTGAGGCCGAGGGCGTCGGCGGCTTCCCACTGGCCCTTCGGCACGCTTTCGATGGCGCCCTTGAGGATTTCGGCCTGGTAGGCGGCTGTGTTCAGGGTGAAGGCGAACAACGCGCACGACCAGGCGTCGCGGAAAAAGGCCCACAGGCCGAGCGATTCCAGCGCCGGACGGAATTCGCCGAGGCCGTAATAGATGAGGAAGGTCTGCGCCAGCAGCGGGGTGCCACGGAAGAAATAGACATAGGCATAGGCCGGCGCCGAGAACAGCCGGTTGCGCGACATGCGCGCGGCGGCGACGGGAACCGAAAGCAGTGCCCCGAACAGGATGGAAAAGAACACCAGGCGGATCGTCACCCACAGGCCCTGGGCGTACTTGCTGGCATAGCGGCCGAAGAGATCGGGGTTCCAGGCGGTGACCAGCCACCAGGCCAGCGCCGCGAAGGCAAGCAGCCAAAGGCCGACGAGAATGGCGCCGACGACGCGCGCGCGCGTCCAGACCCTTGCCGGCGGCGGTGGCGCCTCTTGCACCCCGGTCATGCTCATCGGGCGGCCTGGCTCCGGTGCGCCCAGTCCGAAATCCAGGCGATGACGATGGACGAGAGGATGGCGAGCACGAGATAGACCAGACAGGCGGCGCCGAAGAACAAGAACGCCTTCTTGGTCACCCGCGCGGCGACACCGGCCTGGCGCAGGATGTCCGACAGGCCGATGGCCGAGACCAGTGCGGTGTCCTTGAGCAGGATGAGCCAGAGATTGGCAAGGCCTGGCAGCGCAAGCCGGATGAGTTGCGGCAACACGACGAGGCGCATGGTCTTGCCGTAAGTCAGGCCGACGGCGTAGCCGCCTTCATACTGGCCCTTCGGGATGGCGCGGAAGGCGGAAAGGAACACTTCCGAGGCGTAGGATGAAAACACCACGCCGAGCGCCACCATGCCGGCGACGAAGGCGTTGACCTCGATGACGCGCTCGACGCCGACGAGTTGCAGCACCTGCTGGATGCCGATCTGGGCGCCGTAGAACACGATGAAGAGGGTGAGCAATTCCGGCAGGCCGCGAAAGATCGTGGTGTAGATGTTGCCGGCAAGGCGGATCGAAGGTTCCTCGGCCTGCTTGGCCAGCGCGACGAAGAAGCCGATGACCAGGCCAACCGGCAGCGTTGCCAGGGCAAGCGCCAGCGTAACGCCGATGCCGGACAGGATTTCGTCGCCCCAACCGGTGGGGCCGAAACTCAACAAGGTCCACGCCGTCTGCATGCGGCCTCTTTCCGCCGTCCGCGCCGGTGGCGCGTCTCCCGGAGCTAGAGCAGCATGCGCGCCGCGACTTGTCCACCGCCAATACGGCGACATCCCCAAAGCGAAACGGCGCGCCCGGTGGGGCGCGCCGTGCACTCGTCGCGGATCGGCCGATCAGCCGCCGAACACGTCGAAGTCGAAGTACTTGTCGTTGATTTCCTTGTACTTGCCGTTGGCGCGGATGGCGTCGATGGCGGCATTGAATTTGTTGACCAGGTCGGTCTCGCCCTTGCGGATGGCAATACCTGCGCCTTCGCCGTGGATCTTCGGATCCGGGGTGATGAGGCCGAGGATCTTGCAGCAGGCGCCTTCAGGCGTCTTCAGCCATTCGGTCAGCACGGTGGAATCGTCCGTCACGGCATCGACGCGGCCATTGGCGATGTCGAGCTGGTATTCCTGCGCCGTCGGATAGGACTTGATCTCGGAGTCCTTGTAGGTCGCCTCGGCATAGTTCTGGTGGATGGTGGAGCCCTGCGCGCCGATCGACTTGCCGGCCAGCGCGGCGGGCGAAATGTCGGCAATGGCGGAATCCTTCGGCACGGCGATCGCCGGCGGGGTGTTGTAGTACTTGTTGGTGAAGTCGACCTTCTCCTTGCGCTCGTCGGTGATCGACATGGAGGCGATGATGGCGTCGAACTTCTTGGCCTGGAGCGCCGGGATGATGCCGTCCCAATCCTGGGTGACGAACTCGCATTCCGCCTTCATCTCGGCGCAAAGCGCGTTGGCGATGTCGATGTCGAAGCCTTCGAGCTTGCCGTCGGCGGTCAGGTTGTTGAAGGGCGGGTAGGCCCCCTCGGTGCCGATCTTGAGCTTCATCTCCTGCGCGGAGGCAGCGCCGGCGGCCAGCACCAGCGCGGCGGCCGAGACGGCGAGGGTCAGGCGTTTGAAAGCAGTCATGTCATCCTCTCTTGTTCCTGCGGACGGGGCCACTCCTGGCCCGACATTCCGATCGGGGGCCTGATGCCACCCGTTGCGCCGATATTCCCAACTTTTTTCGGAAAAAAGCAATCGGGCAAATGCGTCGCGGCGCCGGCTCAGCCCTGTACGATCGAACCGGCTTCAACGAGATCGGCCGGAGTGTTGACGTTGAAGAACGGATCGATGCCGGCGGCATCGAAGTTCACTGCCCGGTGAGGGTGGGCGGCAATGAACGCGCCGACGCCGCGTTGTCCGGACCGAAGCACGGCGCGCATATCCGCAGCCAGCGCAACCGGCCAAAGCGCGAACACCGGATGGCGCCGGCCGCGGCTTTCCGCGACCGCGACCATGCCGTCGCCTTCGGCACGAAGGCGCGCGACCAGATCGAGGGGGAAGAACGGCGTATCGCAGGCGACGGAAACGAGCGCTGCGTGTCCGTCGTCGGCGGCGCGTTCCAGCCCGGCCAGGATGCCGGCGAGCGGGCCGGGATGATCGGCGAGGGAATCTGCCAGCACCGGGAGGGTGCCTTCGAAGCGGGCCGGATCGCCATTGGCCGAGATGTAGAGAGAGTCGACCTGTCGCTCGAGCCGTTGGCGGGCATGGGCAATGAGCGGGCGCCCACCGAGCGGAATAAGGGCCTTGTCGACTTCCCCGAGGCGGGTACCCCGCCCACCGGCGAGGATGAGACCGGCGATCGTCATCGGTCTGCCATGCTTCTGTGCGCCAGCGCGGTGAAGGCCAGGGCGACGAGAGTCGAGGCGAGCATCAGGGCAAGCAATGGCAGTGCGGTTTGGCCGGTGCCGACGACGATCCCTGCGACGACCGACATGATCGCGCTGACCGCGATCTGCAGCGCCCCGCCGAGTCCGGAGGCGGAACCGGCAAGCTCGGGCACGATCGAGACCAGACCGGCGCCGGCGCTTGGCAAGGTGAGGCCGTTGCCGAGCCCGAGGAACACAAGTGGCATGAACAGTGCCAGCGGGTGGATGGTGCCGGCGGCTGCCAGTCCGGCGGCGATCAGGATGCCGATCGCGCTGACCAGGTTGCCGCCGAACATCATGCCGCTGATGCCGACGCGTCGGGAGAACCGGCCGGAGATGAAGTTGCCCGCCATGTATCCGATGCCGATGAACACCAGCATGGCGCCAAAACCTCCTGGCGTCATCGCCAGCAGGTTCGAGGCGACCGCCGGACCGCCGCCGAGAAAGGCAAAGTAGACGCCGCCGGTGAAGCCGGCGGTCAGCGCAAATGACCAGAAGGGCAGGGACTTCAGCAGGCGCGGCCAGGCCTTGAACTGACGTGCGAACCCGTCGGAGGGGTTGGCATTGGTCTCGCCGAGATCGAACCACACGGCGGCGAGCGCGGCGATGCCGATGACGAGCATGACGCCGAAGCTGCCGCGCCAGCCGAATGTCCCGTCGAGCGCGCCGCCGATCATCGGGCCGATCATCGGCGCAACCGTCATGCCCATGGTGATGTAGCCGATGCGGCTTGCCGCGCCTTCGGTGTCGCCCGTGTCGCGGACGATGGCGCGCGACAGCGCCATGCCGGCGGCCGACGAGGCTTGCAGCACACGCAGCGACAGGAGTGTCGCCATGTCCGAGGCAAACAGCGAGGCGAATGTGGATGCCACGAAGACGACGAGGGCACCGACCATCACCGGGCGGCGACCAAAGCGGTCGGACAACGGCCCGATGACGAGTTGCAGCACCGCATTGGCCGCCAGAAACACCGACACCAGCAAGCCGACCGTGGCGTAGGGCACGGCGAACTCGCGCGCCATGCCCGGCAGCGAAGGCAGGAACGTGTTGGTCGCCATGGCGCCGACGGCGGCGGCAAGGACCAGGGTGATCGTATGGGGAGGCGTGTGGCGGTTCACCGTGATCACAATCCGTCCGGGGCCATCGATGGACCGGTGGTCGAGGCGGCGAACTCCTGGCCGCGCCGCCGTTCGCGCCACAGCATGTAGAGCCCGGAACCGACCACGATCGCCGAACCGGCGAGCGTCAGCGGATCGGGAATGTCGGCAAACACCAGCCAGCCGAGCGCCAGCGCCCAGATCAGCGCGGTGTAGCGGTAGGGCGCCACGAAGGAGATGTCTCCCGATCGCATCGCCATGATGACAAACTGGTAGCCGACGATGAGCAGCACGGCGGCGATCGCGACGAGACCGATGTGGGCAGGCGCCATCGGCCGCAAGTCGCCGGTTGTCACCACCATGATCCCGCCGAGCAGCGTCACCGTGATGGCGGTGGCGGAGGACACGGCAAAGGAGGGAATGCTGTCAGGCACCCGCTTGGTGGCCAGGTCGCGCACAACGCAGAAGAACACGCAGCCCAGAACCCAGAGCGATGCGGAATTGAAGTCGTCGCCGCCGGGACGCACGATCATCAGCACGCCGACAAACCCGACGCCGATCGCCAGCCAGCGACGCCAGCCGACCGGCTCGGCGAAGATGAGCGCGGCACCGGCGGTCACGGCCAGCGGCAGCGCCTGCATGATCGCCGAGACATTGGGGAGCGGCATTGCGTTGAGCCCGACGAAGAAGGTCATCGTCGCCATTGCCTCGCCGAACACCCGCAGCAGCACCATGGGATGGATCAGTGCCGCGGGTCGGGCGAACGCACCGCGCGACCAGGCCAGGATGCCGACAAGCGTCGAGGCGACGATGCCGCGCGCCAACATGAGCTGGCCCATGCCGATGAATTCGAACAGGACCTTCGAGAGCGCGTCGGACAGCGTGAAGCCGGCCATCGAGACCGTCATGAAGAGTGCGCCGGCAAGGTTGCGGGAGTGGGACAAGGCAAGACGTTCCAGACAAGCGCGCGGCATAGCCGATTTGTCCGGGCGACGGAACGCGGAATGCGACATGGAACCGGCAGCAGCCGAAATCAGGCCCGGCAGCTGGCGATCGCGGGAGCCCGACGGATCAGGGCGGGGTTGGCGAGCGCATCGACCATGAACAGGGCGAAATCGATGCGGCGGGTACGGTTGTGCGCAATCGCCGGGTCGTCGACATGGTCGGCCCATACCGGCAGCCCCTCGCTTTCGCCTTCCTCCAGGTCGCTGCCGCGCACCACTGTCCAGTCGCGCGGCGAATCGAAGATGTGCCGGCAGGCCCGCTCCTGGTCGCCGATGTCGGCAATCCGGAACAGGCGCAGCAGCGGCCGGAACACGGCCAGCTGCAGGCGCAACGAGCGCGAAAGCCGATCCTTGCCGTCCATGGTGATGTGCCAGCCGCAGGAGAATATCAGGCGGGCGCCGGGATCGGCGAGGTCAAGCACCGCGTCGGCGGTGTTCGTGGAATATCCGGAGGTTCCCCAGGGCACCAGAACGGCAAGAACGCCGTCGCAGCCCTTCAGCGCGGCGGCCATCACCGCGCGGTCATCGGTCCTGCCGGGGAACAGCGTGATGCGGTCGGCCATGTCCGCCAGTTTCCCGACGCTTTCCGCGCGGCAGACCCCGTGCACCTGGTAGCCGCGATCAAGGGCGTGACGCAGCATGTAGCGGCCGAGCTTGCCGGAGATGCCCACGATGCAGACCCGTTTCATGCCCTTTCCTCCCTTGGTGTCGACGACGGAGCGGGCAGCGTCCCGTTCCTGTCCCTAGGGCCCCTCAAGGCTGCCGGCGACGCGGGCGACCAGGGGATCGTACTTTGCCTTCAGGTCGGCCGGGTAGCGCATCAGCATGGTGTGGAGCGTTCCGTCGGCGCCAAACTCGGTCCGCTCATAAAAGACACGACCATCGTCCCCGAAACCGGAAAGCACGGCCCAGTCCTTGCCGGCGGCCCTGTACGTCACTTCGGCATGGTTGCCGGCCGAAAATTCCAGAAGCCCCCGCGGGTCGAGGTCGAGGGCATTGTACCAGCCCCAGACCCCGAGCCAGGCGCCATCGGGCGAAGTCCAGCTCAGTCCGTCGCCGTTCTCGGCTGCGGGCTCGGTGTCGGTGAAGATGTCGTCGGGGAAGGTGATTTCGGTGCCGAAGCGCGCATTGCGGTAGGTGAAATCGCCGGCTAGCGCGACCTGTGCCGCCGCGATTGCCACGGACAGCGCGAGGGCGAACCTTGCAAACATGATCAGCCTCCGGTCACACTCATGTGCCGGGCGACAGCGGGACGTTTCGTCGCCCGGTCGATGACGAAATCATGGCCTTTCGGCTTGCGGCCGATGGCCTCGTCGATGGCGGCCAGGAGCGGTTCGTCGCTTTCGGAGGCGCGAAGCGGCGCGCGCAGGTCGGCGGCGTCATCCTGGCCGAGGCACATGTAGAGCGTGCCGGTGCAGGTGAGGCGCACGCGGTTGCAGCCTTCGCAGAAATTGTGCGTGAGCGGGGTGATGAAGCCGAGCCTGCCACCCGTTTCCTTCACCTCGACGTAACGCGCCGGACCGCCGGTGCGCAGCGCAATGTCCGTCAGCGTGAATTCGCGGGACAGCTGGTCGCGTACCACCGACAGCGGCAGGTACTGGTCGGTGCGGTCGGCGTCGATCTCGCCCATCGGCATGGTCTCGATCAGGGTGAAATCCATGCCGCGCCCGTGTGACCAGCGCAGCATCGCCGGGATTTCAGCGTCGTTGAACCCCTTGAGCGCCACGGCGTTGATCTTGATGGCGATGCCGGCGGCCTGTGCGGCGTCAATGCCGGCCATCACACCGTCGAGATCGCCGCGCCGGGTGATGTCGCGGAACTTGGCGGCATCGAGCGTGTCGAGCGAAACGTTGATGCGGCGCACGCCGCAGGCCGCAAGCTCGGCGGCATGGCGGGCCAGTTGCGATCCGTTGGTGGTCAGCGTCAGCTCCTCGAGCGCGCCGCTGGCAAGATGGCGGGAAAGTGCCCGCACCAGGTGCATGATGTTCTTGCGCACCAGCGGCTCGCCGCCGGTCAGGCGCAGTTTCTTCACGCCCTTGGCAATGAAGGCCGTGCACAGCCGGTCGAGTTCCTCCAGCGTCAGCAACTCGCGACGCGGCAGGAATTCCATGTCCTCGGCCATGCAATAGGAGCAGCGAAAATCGCACCGGTCGGTGACCGAAACGCGGAGGTAGGTGACGTGGCGTCCGAACGGATCGATCATGAAAAGGCTCCGGGCGCGGTCAAGGCGCGCCGTTGCAGCCAATGTCGGCGCAATTGCCAGCGGTTTCAAGAGGCCGGGCGGTGGCCTTTCGGTCAGTCCTTCGGCTTGCCCGGAACATGCGGCAGTTCCGCTTTCTTCCAGGCCGAGAACCCGCCTTCCATGTGGGCGACGCGGTCAAGCCCCATGTCCTGGGCCAGCTTGGCGGCCAGCGCGGACCGCCAGCCACCGGCGCAGAAGAACACGAACGTCTTGTCCTCGGCGAACACCTTCTTGTGGTAGGGGCTTTCCGGGTCGATCCAGAACTCCAGCATGCCGCGCGGCGCATGAAAGGCGGTGTCGATCCGCCCTTCGCGCTCCAGTTCGCGCGGATCGCGCAGATCGACGAACACGTGGTCGTCGCGTTGCAGGAGCTCCAGGGCTTCCGCCGGCGACACCGCCTTCACCTCGGCATTGGCTTCCGCCAGCAGATCCTTGACGGAACGACGCTTTCGGCCTGTGTCGCTCACTGCCGGACGATCACCTTGGTGCCGACGCCGGCCTTGTTGTAGAGCTCGATCACATCGTCATTGGCCATGCGGATGCAGCCGGACGACATCGCCTGGCCGAGCGTCCAGGGCTGGTTGGTCCCATGAATGCGGTAGATGCGGCCGCCGATGTACATGGCGCGGGCGCCGAGCGGGTTGTTCTTGCCGCCGGGCACGTAGGCTGGCAGCTTGCGGCCTTCCTCGCGCAACACGCGGGCCCGCATGACCGCCGGCGGCGTCCAGCCCGGCCATTCGGCCTTGCGGCTGATGCGATCCGTGCCGGACCACTGGAAGCCCTCGCGGCCGACGCCGACGGCGTATTTCAGCGCCTTGCCGTTGCCGAGCGTGTAGTAGAGCCGGCGTTCCGAGGTATCGATGACGATGACGCCAGGTTCCATCACATCGGTGAAGCGCACCTTCTGGCGCGGGATCGGCGACTTGTCCGAGGCATGATTGCCATGAACGATCGGCTTCTGGCCACCGCGGATGAAGGCGGCGAACCCGGATTCGGCCCGGGCGGGCGCGGATACGGAAATCGCCAGCAGCGCGGCGGGGATGAGGGAAAGCAATCGCTTGAACATGCGGCCTCGTCAGTGTGTCGGTTTCGTCGGATGGCGTGCATGATGGTCGGCTTTGGCACCCTGTCAAGCGCAGCGCGGCCACGGTTGGAGCGAAATCGCGCCTGCGGTCATGGTTAACCGGGTCATTTTCATTTTGTCAGCATTTTAGCCTTAGTCAGGGTGTTCGCGTCGCGATCGCCGTCGGGCGCGGCCCCACGAGTGCCAGTCCATGCGTTTGTCCCGCGTCGCATCCCTCATGTTGCTCCTGGCCGGTGCCGGCTGCACGGCATCCGCCGACGAGACGCTGCGTCCCGACACCGCACTGCGCACCGCCTCGATTGCCCCGAAAGCGTCAATCGGCGTTCAATCCCCCGAGCCCGGGCCGGCCGCCGCGCCGGTAAAGGAAGAAAGTGCGGCCGCGAAGGGCGCTCGGCTGAAGCCGGCGACGCCGGAACCGGCCCCCGAGCGTTTCGGCGGCATTGCGCTCGAGACGGTCCTTGCCGAGACCGCCGAGCCGATGGCGCTCGAACCCGATCCGGTCAAGACGGCTTCCGTTGCCGCATTCCGCCATCAACCGGTGCGCTCGCCGCGGTTCACGGATGCCAAGCCGGTGAAATTCGGCCGGGTGAAGCCGGCCCACTACGCGGTCCATGGCGTCGACGTGTCGCGCTGGCAGGGCGCCATCGACTGGAAACGCCTGAAGGGTCAGGGCGCCAACTTCGCCTACATCAAGGCCACCGACGGCCAGGATCATGTCGATCCGAGCTTCCGGCGCAACTGGGATGGCGCGGCCAATGCCGGCCTCGCGCGTGGCGCCTATCATTTCTTCTACTGGTGCTCGTCGGCCGAAGCCCAGGCGAAATGGTTCATCCGCAACGTGCCGAAGGTGAAGGGGGCGCTGCCGCCGGTGATCGACGTGGAGTGGAACCATGATTCGCGCACCTGCCGCACCAAGCCGCCGCGCGAGCGCGTTCTGGCGAAGATGAAGGTGTTCATGGACCTGGTGGAGGCCCATTACGGGCAGAAGCCGGTCATCTACACGGCGCCCGATTTTTACGCCGACAATCTCAAAGGCGCCTTCAAGGACTATCCGTTCTGGCTGCGTGCCGTCGCCGACCATCCCAAGAACGTCTATCCGGGTCGCGAGTTCGTGTTCTGGCAGTATTCCGGCACGGGGCTTGCCTCAGGCGTGGCGAACCACATCGACCTCAACGCCTTCAACGGCTCGGCGGAGGGGTGGCAGAAGTGGCTGGCCAAGTCGGTGCGCTAGACGCTTCGGTCGAGCTTACCCCAGCCCCAGTTCCTTGAAGAAGTCGTTGCCCTTGTCGTCGATGACGATGAAGGCCGGGAAATCCTCGACCTCGATCCGCCACACCGCCTCCATGCCGAGATCGGCGAAGTCGAGGACCTCGACCTTGCGGATGCAGTCTTGCGCCAGGCGCGCCGCCGGGCCACCGATGGAGCCGAGATAGAAGCCGCCATGCTTCTGGCAGGCCTCGCGCACCTCGCGGCCGCGATTGCCCTTGGCCAGCATCACCATGGACCCGCCGAGCGTCTGGAACTGGTCGACATAGCTGTCCATGCGGCCGGCCGTCGTCGGGCCGAACGAGCCGGACGCCATGCCGGCCGGCGTCTTGGCGGGGCCGGCATAGTAGATCGGGTGATCCTTGAAATAGGCCGGCATCGGCTCGCCGCGCTCAAGCATGGCGCGGATGCGGGCATGCGCCAGATCGCGTGCCACCACGATGGTGCCGGTGAGCGAAAGGCGAGTCTTTACAGGGTGTTTCGTCAATTCGCCGAGAATTTGAGTCATCGGGCGGTTCAGGTCGATCTTCACGACATTGCCCGACAGTTTCGCCTCGTCGATGTCGGGCATGAAACGGGCCGGATTGTGCTCCAGCTCCTCGATGAACACGCCGTCGCGGGTGATCTTGCCGAGCGCCTGGCGATCGGCCGAACACGAGACGCCGATGCCGATCGGCAGCGAGGCGCCGTGGCGGGGCAGGCGGATGACGCGCACGTCGTGGCAGAAATACTTGCCGCCGAACTGCGCGCCGACCCCGAGCGACTGGGTGAGCTTGTGGATTTCGGCTTCCATGGCGAGGTCACGGAAGGCGTGGCCGGTTTCGTCGCCCTGGGTCGGCAGCGTGTCGAGATAGCGCGTCGAGGCGAGCTTCACGGTCTTCAGCGTCATCTCCGCCGAAGTGCCGCCGATGACGATGGCCAGATGGTAGGGCGGGCAGGCCGTGGTGCCGAGCGTCAGGATCTTTTCCTTCAGGAACGCGACCAGGCGATCATGGGTCAAAAGGCTCGGCGTGCCCTGGTAGAGGAAGGTCTTGTTGGCCGAGCCGCCGCCCTTGGCGATGAACAGGAACTTGTAGGCGTCTTCGCCATCCTCGTAGATGTCGATCTGCGCGGGGAGGTTGTTCTTCGTGTTCTTTTCCTCGAACATCGAGAGCGGCGCCAGCTGCGAGTAGCGCAGGTTCTTCTTCTCGTAGGCGTCAAGCACGCCACGGCCGAGCGCGTCCTCGTCGCCGCCTGCCGTCCACACGCGGCGGCCCTTCTTGGCCATGATGATGGCGGTTCCGGTGTCCTGGCACATCGGCAGGACGCCGCCGGCGGCGATGTTGGCGTTCTTCAGCAGGTCGTAGGCGACGAAGCGGTCGTTCTCGGTCGCTTCCGGGTCATCGAGGATCGCGGCCAGCTGGGCGAGATGGCCCGGCCGCAACAGATGGTTGATGTCGATGAAGGCGGTCTCGGAGAGAAGCCGCAGCGCTTCCGGCTCGACCGTCAGGACATCCTCGCCGCGAAAGCGCTCCACCGCGACATGGTCGCCGGTCAGCTTGCGCCAGGGCGTGGCGTCGGGAGCGAGCGGAAACAGATCGTTGAGCTTGGCGGCATCGGCCATCGCAGCCTCCTGTCGAACAAGGCCGGTTCATAGACCTGCCACGGCGGCTTGGCCACTCGGAAAAGGGTCGAAGGCGGACCATCACGGTGCGCGATCGGCGTGTCTTTTTAGGCGATTTTGCAATCGGCCCTTAACCCTGCCGCTTCACCCGACCTTAAAGCCGCCATGCGATGAATGACGGAACGTAATGCAGGTCCGGGTACCATCATGATGCCATTTTCCACCGCCCTCAGCCGTTTTCGGAAGGATCGCGGCGGCAATTTCGCCATGACCCTGGCGATTTCGGCGCTGCCGCTGCTGGCGGGCGTCGGCCTCGCGGTCGATTACACGATGATGACTTCGGCGCGGTCCAGCCTGCAGAATGCCAACGACGCGGCCGTGCTGTTCGCCTCGCGGCACTACGAGGTCAATGGTAGGCTTCCCGAGACCAGCGCGATCGACGACATGGTGCAGGCGAACTTCGCCGGCGAGATCATCTCGTCGTCGGCGAAGATCGAAGGCGACAACATCATCCTTGACACCCGCGCCCGGGACAAGTTCGTCATCATCGGCCTGTTCACCGGCAACAATTCCAGCACGGTTTCCGTGCGCAGCGCCGCGCCGATCTTCAAGAACATCACCATGGAAGTGGCGATGGCGCTCGACACCACCTATTCGATGTCGGCCGACGGCAAGATGGATGGTCTCAAGACCGCCGCAACCAACTTCGTCAACGACATGATGGCGCTGGTCAAACCCTCCGTCACCATCAAGATGGGGGTCGTGCCGTTCGCCAACTACGTCAATGTCGGCCTGCACAATCGCGGCGCCAAGTGGCTGAGCGTTCCTGACGACAAGACCGAGAACGTGAAGGGCTATTGCTACATGACCCGCGACGTCACCGGGTCGAGCAATTGCCGCGAGGAGACCGCCTACGCCGACGGCGTGCCCTACACCTACCAGGCATGCGACTACACCTACGGGCCGGAGCGCGAGGTCTGCGTGCCCGACAGCGAGGTGACCACCAAATGGTGGGGCTGCGTCGGTTCGCGCGCCGCGCCGCTGACGTTGCGCGATTCCAATCCGAACACGCCGATCCCCGGCATCACGGCGTCGTGGGACATGACCGGTTGGGAGTGCCCGACGCCGCTGACGCCGCTGACGACCAACAAGGCGGAGTTGCTGGCCGCTATCAATGCGCTGACGCCGCGCGGCGATACCTACATCGTCGATGGCGTGATGTGGGGCCAGCGCATCCTGTCGCCGATCGATCCGTTCAACGGGACCGATCCGGCCAAGGTATCGGGCAAGACCCGCAAGGTCCTGGTGCTGATGTCGGACGGCGACAACACCAAGTCCTCCTCGCTGCCCGACGATCCGGGCAACAACGGCACCGACCGCGCGCTCGCCGACGACTGGACAAGGGACGCCTGCAAGCACGCCAAGACCAAGGGCACCGAAGTGTTCACCATCACCTTCGGCAAGGAGGTCTCGGCCGAATCGAAGAAGATCATGAAGGGCTGCGCGTCGACCAAGGAAAACTATTTCGACGCTTCGAACTCCGAAGCCCTGAAAAAGGCGTTCGCGGATATCGCCGTCTCGCTCACCCGCGTCCGCCTGACGATGTAGGCATCGCCGCTTCCGGTTGACCTCCGGACCTCCCGGCCCAAAGCCGGGAGGTTTTTTCGTTGCCGGGGTTGAGATCGCGTGTCTGTCATCGCAAGATCGTGACTTCATTGCCACATTGTGGCCGGCCCGGCCGTGGTATCAAGGGCTCGACGACCGGCCGCTCCGGCGCGCGGGTGGAGTTCAGGACGGGAAGCGACAATGCCAGGAACACGGATCGCAGCCACGAGTCTTGCCGCGCTGATGGCGGTCGGGATCATCGGAGCAGGAACCCAGGCGGCATCGTCGGCCACCCTGTTCGAGGCGCTGTTCGGGCAGAAGGCGTCGCGGCGCGCCAGCGAACCGGTACCGCCGCCCCCGCCGCCGCCGGTCCAGCGCAAGACTGTTGCGCCGGTCAAGATCAGCAGCCCGACCACCTATACCTACCGGCCGGAGCCGGTGCGGCCGATGGACTTCTCCGCACTTGGCACGCAGGCGCGCAACGTGGCGTTCGAGCCGGGCCAGAACAGCGCGTTTGCCGCCGATCTGTCCGGGCTCGATGGCTATGTCCTGCCGGTGGAATCGGCGGTGAGCAAGGCGATCTCCGATTGGTACCAGGGCCACCCGGACTATCTCTGGGTAAAAGACGGCGCGCCGACCGAACGGGCGCGCCAGGCGATCCGGGTTCTCGGCGATGCGGCACGCTACGGGTTGAACCCGGGCGACTATGCCGTGGACATTCCTTCGGCAGGCGAGGGCGCTTCGCCCGGCGCGATCCGATTCGAGGTGGCGCTGTCGGCGCGGCTGCTGCGCTATGTGCGCGATGTCACGCTCGGGCGGGTCGATCCCAACAAGCTGTCGGGCTACCACGACCTGCCGCCCAAGCCGCTGAACCTGATCGGCGTGATGACGAGCCTTGCGGCCACGCACGACATCCGCGCCTATCTGGAATCGCGCCATCCGGCGATGGAGGAGTATCGGCTGCTGGTGGCCGAACTCGAATTGCTCAAGGCGGCGCAGGATGACGCCGTCGTCGTCAACCTGACCGGCGTGCTGAAGCCCGGCCAGACCAGTGCCGAACTGCCGAAGATCGTGGAACTGATCCGCCGCAAGGGCGATCCGGCCTTCCTGCAGGATTTCGGCCCGGTTCTCGATGCGCACCGCTCAGGCGAGGTCTACGATCCGGCGCTGGTCGATGCGGTGAAGGCGGCGCAGAAGGCGGCCGGCCTGACGCCTGACGGCGTCATCGGTCCGCGGACCGTCAACGCGCTCGCCGGCGAAAGCAAGGCAGACAGGATCGCCAAGGTCGAGGCGGCGCTCGAGACGCTGCGCTGGCTGCCGCGCGATTTCGAGTCCCGGCGCGTGTTCATCAACCAGGCGTCTTTCATGGCGCAGTATTTCGAGAACGACGAGGAAAAGCTCGCCATGCGCGTGGTGGTGGGCAAGCCGTCGAACCAGACCAGCTTTTTCTATGACGAGATCGAGCGCGTCGAGTTCCATCCCTACTGGGGCGTGCCATCGTCGATCCTGGTCAACGAGATGCTGCCGCGCCTGCGCCGCGATCCGGGTTATCTGGACCGCGCCGGCTACGAGGTGGTGGACGCCAAGGGCAAGCGCGTGCCGTCATCCAGTGTCAATTGGGGCGCCTACGGCTCCAAGATTCCCTTTGGCGTTCGACAGACGCCGGGCGAAGCCAATGCGCTTGGCGAACTGAAGATCCTGTTCCCCAACAAGCATGCCATCTACATGCACGACACGCCGTCGCGCGACCTGTTCAAGCGCGACACGCGGGCGTTCAGCCATGGCTGCGTGCGGCTGGAGCGGCCGCGCGACATGGCCGCGGCGGTGCTGGGCTGGAATGGCGATCAGGTGGCGGCGGCGCTGAAGAAGGGGCATTCCGGCGTAGCCGTGCCCGAGCGCATTCCGGTCTATCTGACCTACTTCACCGCCTGGCCTGAGACCTCCGGCGCCATCGGCTACCATGCCGACATCTACAAGCGCGACGCGCACCTCCGGGAATCGCTGCAGCGGGTGGAATCGGAGCGCGGCGGGCAGGGCTGACCCGGCCCCGGCGAGGCGTCCGGCCCGACCCTATTCGGCCGGCAATTCGCCGTGGTCGATCTCGCGTCCGCCGGCTTCGTCGAGTTCGCGCACCAGCCGGCGTTCGGCGTCGGCCTTCGGTGTGACGAAGCGGCCGATGATGAGGTAGGCCACCGGTGTCAGGAACAGCGTGGCTATGGTGGCAAGCCCGAGGCCGCCGACGATCACCCAGCCGAGCGCGGCGCGCGCCTCGGCACCGGCGCCGGTTCCCAGCACCAGCGGCAAGCCGCCGAGCACGGTGGCGATCATCGTCATCATGACCGGGCGCAGGCGCACGATGGAGGCGCGTTCGATCGCTTCGCGCACGCCCAGGCCCTGGTCGCGCAACTGGTTGGCGAACTCCACGATCAGGATGCCGTTCTTGGCCATGATGCCGACGAGCAGCACCAGCCCGATCTGGGTATAGACATTGAGGCTCATGCCGGTGGCCTGCATGGCGAATACAGCGCAGGCGAGGCCGAGCGGCACGGTCGCCATGATGATCAGGCCGGAGACGAAGCTCTCGAATTGCGCCGCCAGCACCAGAAGCACGATGACGATGGCGAAGCCGAAGGTGCGCCCGAGCCCGCCGGAGGTTTCGGCAAGCGTGGCAGCCTCGCCGAGCGGCGCGATCCGCATGCCTTCCGACAGCACGGGCTGCGCCAGGGTTTCGGCGATGGCGCGGGCTTCTGCCAGTGCAAGGGCGGGGGTGAGCGTCGCCGTCACGGTCACCGCGCGCATCTTCTGCTCGCGCGTCAGCGACGGCGCGATCGCCTGTTCCTCCAGCACGGCGATCGAGGACATTGGCACGATGCGCCCGTCGCCGGTCTTCAGGTAGAGGTTTTCCAGGTCCGACGGATCATTGACCGGATTGGCCGAACTCATGATCTTGACCGGCACCGAACGGTCGTTGACGAACACGGTGCCAATCTCGCGGCCGTCAAGCATGGCCTGCAGCGCCGCCGTCAGGCCGTCGATGGCGATGCCGAGATCGGTGGCCCGGTCGCGATCCACGGACACGGTCAGTTGCGGTTGCGTGGTCTGGTAGCTGACCTGCACGCGACCGAAGCGCTCGTTCTTCTCCAGTTCGCCGGCCAGTGCGTCGGCGGCCGCGGCAAGCCGGCCGTAATCGTCGCCAAGCAGGGCCAGTTGCAATCCGGAGCCACCGCCACGAATGCCCAGGCTGTTGGGCTGCATGGCGAAGGCGCGAACGCCAGGCACCGACGCGGTGAGGCGGTTGACGTCGCGAACAATGTCCTGCTGGCTGCGCGTACGGTCCTGCCAGGACGAAAGGGTGAGCACCATGAATGCCGAATTCGCCCGGCCACCACGCCCGGCAATGGTGAACACCTGGGCGATCTCGCCGCCACGCCGCATCGGTTCCAGCAACGCTTCGATGCGTCGCAATTGCGCCGTGGTGAAGTCCAGGCTCACGCCCTGCGGCGCGTCGATGGAGAGGAACAGCGAGGCGCGATCCTCCGTTGGCGTCAATTCCGACGGCAGCGTCCTGTAGAGCGCGCCGGCGGCGATCATCGCCAGCAATGACAGGGCGACGACAACGGCCGGTGCATCAAGCGCCATGCGCACCATCCGCGCATAAAGGCGCCCGGCGCGCTCGCCGATGGCGCCGATGGTCCGGTGGATGCGCCCGTGCCGGTGTTCGGAAAGGACACGCGAGGCCATCATCGGGCACAGGCTCAGGGCCACCACCGACGAGATGACAACCGAAATGGCAAGGGCGAAGCCGAATTCGCGGAACAGCGCGCCTGCCTTGCCCGGCAGGAACGACAGCGGCACGAACACGGCGACCAGCGTGGAGGTGGTGGCGATGACGGCAAAGAACACCTGCCGCGTGCCGATGACGGCGGCGGCACGCGGAGCGATGCCATTGGCGCGCTGGCGCACGATGTTCTCCAGCACGACAATGGCGTCATCGACAACGAGGCCGGTCGCCAGCACCAGGGCGAGAAGCGTCAGGATGTTGAGCGAGAATCCGGCCAGCCAGAGCCCGGCGATGGTTCCGACCAGCGCCACGGGCAGGGTGACTGCCGGGATGAGCGTGGCGCGCCAGTCGAGCAGGAACAGGAAGATGATGGCGATGACGATGGCGATCGAGAGCGTCAGCGACTTTTCCACCTCGTGAATGGCGCCCTGGATGAAATTGGCGTCATCGCTGGAGATGGCGATGGTGACCCCTTCGGGCAGGATGGCGCGGATTTCGTCGAGCGTGTCGCGAACGCCGGCGGAGATGTCGAGCGTATTGGAGCCGGCCTGGCGCATGATGCCGAGGCCGACGCCAGCCCTGCCGTTGGCGCGCAGGTTCGACTCGCCGGGATCGGGGCCCAGGGTAACGGTGGCGACATCGCCGAGCCGGACGTTCCGCGTCACCTGCAGCGCCTCGAAGGCATCGGCGGTGGAAATGCTGGCGGTGGCGCGCACGACAATGTCCTGCGACGTGCTGGTGAGCGAGCCGGCGGGCGCATCGAAGGCGGCGTTGGCAAGCGCGCGTACCAGGTCGGCTACCGTCAGCCCGCGCGCAGCAAGCCGGGCCTGGTCGACGTCGATGCGGAAGACCTTGGCGCGATCGCCGAAGACCTGGATGTCGGCAACGCCGTTGACCGCGGACAGCCGGTCGACCACATCCTCCTCGGCCAGGATCGTCAGGTCTTCCACCGACATGCGATCGGACGTCAGGGCAAGCCGCATGACCGCCTGCGCGTTGGCATCCGCCTTGATGATGCGCGGATCGTCGGCATCGGCCGGCAGGTCGCGTGTGATGCGGGCGACGGCATCGCGAAGGTCGGACGCGGCGATGTCGATGTTGGTCGCCTCGCTGAATTCGACCGTGACGTCCGACCGGCCGACGCGGGAACTCGACGAGATCGACCGCACGCCAGGCACCCGGCCGGCCGCGCCCTCGATACGCGCCGTCACCTCCCGGTCCATGGTCTCCGGCGCTGCCCCGGCAAAGGTCGTGGAGACCGTGACCACCGGGCTGTCGACTTCGGGCAGTTCGCGGATCTCGACGCCGCGGAACGCGGCCAGGCCCGCCACGACGATGAGCAGGTTGACGACGAGGGCGAGCACCGGGCGGCGCACGAACAGCGCTGTCAGGTCCGAGATCTGGGCGGAGGCCCGTTCCAGCCGCGGCGTCATGGCCGGATCACGATCCGGCTGCCGGCGCTTCGCCGGGCGAACGGACAGGGGCGCCCGGCCTCAGGGCCTGGATGCCCTCGATGACGACAAGATCGCCCGGCGCCACGCCGCCTTCCACCAGCAGCAGATCGGAATTGCGCTGGATGACGCGGACGGGGACGCGCTCGGCCTTGCCTTCGGCGACTCGCCAGACGAAGGCGCCGTCGGAACTCCACTGCACCGCCAGCGGATCGACGGCAGGGAAGGCAACGCCGGGGAATTTCAGCGACACTTCGAACGCCATGCCGGGGCGCAGGCGGTCGGCGGCGTTGGCAACCATGGCACGGATGCGCAGCGTCCGGCTGTCGCGCTCCACCCGGCTGGCAATGGCATCGATGACGCCGGGAAACTCGTCGCCCGGCAGCGACAGTGCCCGGGCGATGATCGGCTGGCGCGGCGCGACCTGGCCGGCGAACCGTTCCGGGATCCAGAACTCCACGACGAGCGCGGAACGGTCGTCGATGGTGGCGATTTCGGTTTGCGGCGTCACGGCATTGCCGGCGCTGGTCGACAGGATGCCGACAACGCCGGCAATCGGAGCGCGGACGATCCGCTGGTCGAGCTTCAGCTCGGCGTCACGAAGGGCGTAAAGCGCGGCGTCGCGTTCGTCGCGGGCGTCGGCCATCTGCACTGACGTGGCGGCGCGCGCCTTGACGAGGGATTCGATGCGCGCGAGTTTTTCCTCGGCGGTCCGCAGCATCAGCGCGGCGCGGTCGCGGGCAATGTCCTCGGCGCGCGAATCGAGCCGGGCCAGCACGTCACCGGCCTTCACCATGGCGCCGGCCTGCACCTCGACCGCTGTCAGCACGCCGGAAATCAGCGGCGCCACCGAAACGGAGTGCAGCGCCTCGCCATTGCCGATGGCCGAAACCCGATCGTTGATGGTGCCAGTGGCAACGGGTGCGGTAACCACCAGCGCGGCGCGCTGTTCGGCGCCGGTCTGGCCCTGCTTGCGATCCGGCTTGCCGGCGCCCGGGGCATTTGCGGCCGGTGCTGGCGCAACGATTGCGACTATGCCCGACGGCAGCCCGAACGATTCCAGCCGCCGCGCAGCGTCGGCGTCGAGCCGTGTCCACGCCCCGAGCGCCACGGCGATCACTGCCAGGACGGCCAGAGCCTGCTTCCACCACGCCATCGGGGCCTCATCATGCCTGCCGGCCACCGCGCCGGACACGTGTCAACGGAGTCATCCGCGGCGAGGCAATCACGAACGCTTCGCCTTGTCGAATGTCATTTTGGTCATCTTTGGGGCGAAATGGTGGGCGCGACAGGGATTGAACCTGTGACCCCTCCCGTGTGAAGGGAGTGCTCTCCCGCTGAGCTACGCGCCCGCCGAGGCGGCATGTAGCCTTGGCTGCAGCGAAAAGCAAGCACGTCCCGGGTCGCAACGGAGGATCGCCATGAGCCCGACAGTCGCGGATATCGTGAACCGTCTCAAGGCCGCCGAAGAGGATCTTGAAGCCGCGTTTCAGGACAAGCGCCGCCAGTTCGGCCTGATCGTGGAGGGTGGAAGGGCGTCGTTCGACGCCGGCATGCGGGCGCTGCATTTCAGCATGCGCAAGGGCGTGCTCGCCTACATCCGCGGTGCCCGCCCGGCGGTGATCCTCACCGCCCCCTTCATCCTTGCGGTGGCCGTGCCGCTGGTGCTGCTCGACCTGTTCGTGGCGCTGTACCAGGCCGTCTGTTTCCCTGTCTACGGGCTGAAGAAGGTGAGGCGGAGCGACTATCTCGTGTTCGACCGCCACCAGCTGGCCTATCTGAACCCGTTCGAGAAATTCAACTGCCTCTACTGTTCCTACGCCAACGGGTTGCTTGCCCATGTGGCCGAGGTCGCGGCGGTAACCGAATCCTATTGGTGTCCGCTGAAGCACTCGCGCCGGCTGTCGGCCATGCACCGTCACTATGCCGGCTTCGCCGACTTCGGCGATGCGGAGGCGTGGCGCAAGGCGATGGACGCGACGCGCGCGCCGCATGGCAGCGACACTGGCGGCTGATCAGCCCGCAATCAGCCGGCCGACAAGCGCATCGTCAAGTTCATCGAAATGATGGATGAGCGCGTTCGCCTCAAGCGACGAGGCGGGGGTGTCGGAATAGCCGAACGACACCGCGATTGCCGGAATCCCCGCGGCAAGCGCGGTATTCATGTCGACATCGCTGTCGCCGATCATGATGGCGCGGGCCGGATCGCCGCCAGCGCGATCGATCACGCCGAGAAGATGCCGCGGATCGGGCTTGCGCCACGGGAAGGCGTCGGCGCCGGCAATCGCGGCAAAGTACCGGTCGGCGCCGAGGCCGGCCATCAGCCGGTCGGTCAGCGCCTGTGGCTTGTTGGTGCAGATGGCGAGCGCGTATCCGGCGGCGGCGAACCGTTCCAGGGCGGCAAGCGCGCCGGGAAAACACGCCGAACGCCCGGGAAGATTGTCGCCATAGTGCGCAAGGAACAGGTCGTTGAGGTCGTCGAGGTCCGGATCGGCGAACCGGCGACCCGACCGCGCCGCGGCGAGTTCGATCATGACGCGGCCGCCGCGTCCGGCATGCGGGCGCAGGAATTGTTCGTCGACGGGCGGCAGGTCCCGCGTGCCGATGGCATGATTGACGCTGTCGATCAGGTCGGGCGCGGTATCGACGAGCGTGCCGTCGAGGTCGAAGACAAGGATCGGGTGCACTTTCGGGCTCCAGGACAGGCGCTTGAGCTAGCGGGTTCGGCCCGTGCAGGCAAGCGGCGCTTCGCCGCCTTGCGCGATGCGGAAAAACCGCCCATTTACCGGGCGATTCATCTGCGAGGTTGGTTGTGGACGCTCGTCAATTGAAGATCGAGGCGGCGCGCGCCGCTCTCGGGCATGTGTCGGACGGCATGAAGCTCGGCATCGGCACCGGCTCCACGGCGGAGGAGTTCGTTCGTCTTCTGGCCGAGCGCGTGGCCGGTGGCATGCGGATTGTCGGCGTGCCGACATCGGAACGCACCGCCAGGCTCTGCCGCGAGCTGGGCGTGCCGCTGGCAACGCTTGAGGACGAGCCGGCGCTCGATCTCACCATCGATGGTGCCGACGAGCTGGATGCGCATCTCAATCTGGTGAAGGGCGGCGGCGGGGCGCTGCTGCGCGAGAAGATCGTCGCAGCCGCGTCGAAGGCAATGATCGTCATTGCCGACGGCTCGAAGGTGGTGGAGACGCTCGGCCGGTTTCCGCTGCCCATTGAAGTCAACCGGTTCGGCCTGGCCGCCACGACCATTGCGATTCGTGACGCGGCTTCGCGTCTCGGGCTTGCCGGCGGGCTGACCCTTCGCGGCGGCGAAGACCCGTTCGTCACCGATGGCGGCCATCTCATCCTCGATGCATCTTTTGGCCGCATTCGGGACCCAGAAGCGCTCTCCAACGCACTGCACCTTGTGCCGGGCGTCGTGGAGCACGGGCTGTTCATCGGCCTTGCGACGCGCGCCATCATTGCTTTCCCCGACGGCGTCAGGCAAATGACGCCCGTCCCAAACGACAGGGAGTTCCGTTCGTCATGACCTTTGCATCCCGAATCCTTCGCCCGATGGCCGCCGCACTCGTGCTTTCGGTGGCCGGCCCGGCCTTTGCGCAGGAGATTTCCGACGCGCATCTGGCCGCCGCGCGCTCGGCGATCTCGGCGATCCACGCCACGGACCAGTTCGACGCCATCCTTCCGCAGGCCGCGGACGCGCTGAAGGCCGAACTGATCCAGCGCAATCCGAACCTCACCGACCTCATCGTCAACGTCGTGGACAAGAACGCGCTCGCGCTCGCCTCCCGCCGCGCCGACTTGGAGAAGGAAGCGGCGCTGGTCTATGCCAAGGCGTTTGCCGAACAGGAGTTGAAGGACATCGCCGCCTTCTACTCGACGGAGACCGGGAAGAAACTGATCTCGGAAGGCCCGCTTGCCACGCGCAAGCTGCACGAGGCCGTCGATATCTGGCAGAACGGGCTGGCGCGCGATCTCGCCGAATCCGTCGCCAAGGAACTCGAAGCGGCCGCTCCTGCCCAGCCGGCTCAGCCGCAGCAGTAACGCTGCCCGCAACCGAACGTGACAGCCCGGCCGAGCGGCCGGGCTTTTCTTTTCTGCGCGCAGGGTCTACGCCCGCCCTTGTCTTTCCGGGAGCAGGCGATGACGGCATACGACTACGATCTCCTTGTCATTGGCGGCGGGTCGGGCGGCGTTCGTGCCGCCCGGGTCAGTGCCACGCTCGGCAAGCGCGTGGCCATCGCCGAGGAATCGCGCTTCGGCGGCACCTGCGTGATCCGCGGATGCGTGCCGAAGAAGCTCTATGTCTATGCCGGCGAGTTCGCCGAACATTTCCACGACGCGGCGGGTTTCGGCTGGACGGTGGGCGAAACCTCCTTCGACTGGCCGTCGCTGGTGGCGGCGAAGGACAAGGAGATCACCCGCCTTGAGGGCCTCTACCGCAAGGGCCTGGAGAACGCGGGAGTGGCGTTGTTTTCGTCGCGCGCCGAACTTGTCGATGCGCACACGGTGCGCCTCCTGGCGGACAATCGCACGGTTACGGCCGACACGATCCTGATCGCCACCGGCGGGCGCTCCAATCCGCATTCGGCGCTGCCCGGCCATGAACTGTGCATCTCGTCGACGGAGGCGTTCGACCTGCCGGAACTGCCACGTGCCATCGTGATCGAGGGCGGCGGTTACATCGCGGTGGAATTCGCCGGCGTGTTCAACGCACTCGGGGTCAAGACGACGCTGGTCTATCGCGGCCGGGAGGTGCTGTCGCGCTTCGATGGCGACATGCGCTCCGGCCTGCACAAGGCACTCGAGGCTCGCGGCATCCGCATCCTCACCGAAACCGTGCTGGAAGGCGTGCGGCGCGGCGCGGATGGCCGGCTGCATGCGATCACCAGCGGCGGCGAGGCGCTCGACGCCGACCAGGTGATGCTCGCTGTCGGGCGTGTGCCCAACACCGATGGGCTTGGCCTCGACAGGGCCGGCGTTGCCACCGATGCGCTCGGGGCGATCACCGTCGATGCCTTTTCGCGCACGTCGCAACCCAACATCTATGCCATCGGCGACGTGACCAACCGCATTCAGCTGACGCCGGTGGCGATCCACGAGGCGATGTGTTTCGTCGATACGGTCTGGCGCGGCAAGCCGACGGCGCCCGACCACGAGATGATCGCGACGGCGGTGTTCTCGCGGCCCGAGATCGGCACGGTCGGACTGACCGAGGAAGCCGCCGCGCGGGCTTATCGTGACATCGAGGTCTATCGTGCCGAGTTCAGGCCGATGAAGGCCACCCTGTCCGGTTCGGCCGAGCGGATGATCATGAAGCTGATCGTCGACGCGGGTACGCGCAAGGTCATCGGCGCACACATCCTGGGTCCGGACGCCGGGGAAATGGCGCAGCTGCTGGCAATCCCGCTGAAGATGGGCGCGACCAAGGACGATTTCGATCGCACGATGGCGGTGCATCCCACGGCGGCGGAAGAACTCGTCACCATGTATCAGCCGTCATACAGGGTGAGGAACGGCCAGCGCGTGTGAGGCGTTGCGTCGCGCCGGTGCGGGTTTGCATCGGCGTCCGGGCCTTCCTACCTGCCGGCGATCGCATCGCATGAAAGGCTGCCCGCTTGTCCGATTTTCTCCTCGCCCATGAATCGCCGATCCGGCTGTCCTTCTTCGTCGGCATCCTTGTCATCATGGCGTTGTGGGAAGTGGCGGCGCCGCAGCGGCGGCGGGAGATCCCGCGGCTTTTACGCTGGACGAACAATCTCGGCATCGTCGTCCTCGACACGCTCCTTGTCCGCCTGACCTTTCCCGTGGTCGCCGTCGGCATGGCCGCCATCGCGCAGGCGAACGGCTTCGGCCTGTTCAACGTGTTTGCCGTGCCGGGCTGGCTGGCCTTCGTCCTTTCGGTGCTGGCGCTTGATCTGGCCATCTATCTTCAGCACGTGATGTTCCATGCCGTGCCGACGCTCTGGCGGCTGCACCGCATGCACCATGCCGACCTCGAATATGACGTGACCACGGGCCTGCGCTTCCATCCGGTGGAAATCCTGATGTCGATGGGCATCAAGCTCGCCGTCGTCGCCGTGCTCGGTCCGCCCGCTGTCGCCGTGCTGGTGTTCGAGGTGCTGCTCAATGCCACCGCCATGTTCAATCATGGCAACATCCGCCTTCCGGCCGGCGTCGACCGCGTGTTGCGGCTGTTCATGGTGACGCCGGACATGCACCGCGTGCACCACTCGATCATTCCGGCGGAAACGAATTCCAATTTCGGCTTCAACCTGACCTGGTGGGACCGGCTGCTCGGTACCTACAGGGCCGAGCCGTCGCTTGGACAACAGGGCATGACCATCGGCATCGAGCAGTTCCGCACGCGCCGCGACCTGTGGCTCGACCGCATGCTGATCCAGCCGGCTCTCGGTCCGGCCAGTGGCTATGCCATCAACCGTGACGAGGATGGCGACGGCGCGGCGGCTGAATAAATTCACTTCGTGATACGACTTGAATAAATAATTCGCCTGCGGTATCGGAGCGCCACGATCCCGCATTGAAAGCGCATGCCATGGACATTCCGACACTCACCGGCCGCCAGATCAAATACATCCGCTCCATGCTCGACCTGACCCAGGCCGAGCTCGCCAGCCGGGCCGGCGTCTCGCAGCCGACGATCTACCGCATGGAGATCGATCCCAACAAGGAGCACCAGTCGATTCCGGTGCTGCGGATCAAGGCGCTGGCCGAGGAACACCTCATCCATGTGCCCGATCACGGCTCGTTCATGGAACGGCCGCTGGCCAGGGCGGAGCGTGCCGGTGCCGCGCAGTCCGACGACGACTGGGCGCCCGCATCATGGCGGACCCGGCCGATCAGCCAGGTGCCGCACTATCCCGATCCGCGCGTTCTTTCCGACGTTGAGGACCGGTTGCGCTCGTGGCCGCCGCTGGTGTTTGCGGGCGAGGCGCGGGCGCTCAAGCGGTCGCTCGCCCAGGTCGCCAACGGCCAGGGTTTCCTGCTGCAAGGCGGCGATTGCGCCGAGAGCTTCGCCGAGCATGGCGCGGACAACATCCGCGACTTCTTCCGCGTGTTCCTGCAGATGGCGGTGGTGCTGACCTTTGCCGGGTCGCAGCCGGTTGTGAAGGTCGGGCGCATCGCCGGCCAGTTCGCCAAGCCGCGCTCGTCCGACACCGAAACGCGCGGCGGCGTGACGCTGCCGTCCTATCGCGGCGACATCATCAATGGCATCGAGTTCTCCGAGGCGGCGCGCATCCCGGACCCGAACCGGCAGGAGATGGCCTACCGCCAGTCGGCGGCGACGCTCAACCTGCTGCGGGCCTTTGCGCAGGGCGGCTACGCTTCGCTCGACAATGTGCACAAGTGGATGCTCGGCTTCGTCTCCGACAGCCCGCAGCGCAATCGCTACGAGGCGCTGGCGGCGCGCATTTCGGAGACCATGGATTTCATGCGCGCCATCGGCATCACCGCCGAAACGCACGAGGGGCTGCGCGAAACCGACCTCTACACCAGCCACGAGGCGCTGCTGCTCGGCTACGAGGAGGCGCTGACCCGCAATGATTCCACCTCCGGCGACTGGTATGCGACGTCCGGGCACATGATCTGGATCGGCGATCGCACCCGCCAGCTCGACCACGCGCATGTGGAGTTCTGCCGCGGCATCAAGAACCCGGTCGGCCTGAAACTCGGCCCGACCACAGAGACGGACGACATGATCCGGCTGATCGACCGGCTCAACCCGGACAATGAGGCCGGCCGGCTCACCCTCATCACCCGGTTCGGCTCGGACAAGGCAGCCGACCACCTGCCGCGGCTGGTGCGGGCGGTGGAGAAGGAAGGCCGGACCGTGGTGTGGTCGTGCGATCCCATGCATGGCAACACGATCACGGCGAACGGCTACAAGACGCGGCCGTTCGAGCGCATCCTGCGCGAAGTCACCACCTTCTTCGAGGTGCACCGCGCCGAGGGCACCTATCCCGGCGGCATCCACATCGAGATGACCGGCAAGAACGTCACCGAATGCATGGGCGGCGCGCGGGCGATCTCGGCCGACAATCTCGGCGACCAGTACGACACGGCCTGCGATCCGCGCCTCAATGCCGAGCAGGCGCTGGAACTTGCCTTCCTGACGGCCGAGTTGCTGAAGAAGGGGCGGCCGGAAGGCGAGGTGCGGGAGGCGGCGGAATAGCGCCTGCGGCGCCGATTCCGCGAACGCCCGCAAGTGCCTGATCACGCACGAGAATCCGGGCGAGATCAGAGGTACCAGTCGTACTCCTGGCGCGAGATCGTTTCCATGAAGGCGGCATACTCGGCCTCCTTCACTGCCGCATAGATGGCCGGATAGTCGGCGCCGAGCCAGCGCGGCAGGATTTCGGCGGCGCGCAGGGCAGCAAGCGCTTCGGGAAACGTCAGCGGCAGTGACGGATCGACCTCGGCGCCAGCGTTCCCGGTCGCCGGTTCGGCCGGCCGCGCACGGGACTTGAGACCGTGGTGCATGCCGGCAAGCACGGCCGCCAGCACCAGATAGGGATTGGCCTCGGCGCCGGCGGCGCGATGCTCGATGCGGCGGGCAGCCGGTTTCGACGCCGGCACGCGGAATGCAACCGATCGGTTGTTCACGCCCCAGTCGCGGGTCACCGGCGTGAAATTGTTCGCCCTGAACCGGCGGTAGACGTTGAGGTTCGGGGCAAGGATCGCCATTGCCTCGTGCAAGGTCGCGCCAAGTCCGGCGGCGGCGGCGCCGATCAGGGTCTCGCCATCGGGACCGGCAAAGATGTTGTTGCCATCCGGCCCGGCCATGCTGGCGTGGATATGCAGCCCGCTGCCGGCCTGTTCCGGGAACGGCTTCGACATGAAGGTCGCCTCCATGCCGTGGCCGCGTGCGACCGCGGCCACGATCCGGCGCAGCATGAGCGCATCGTCGGCGGCGCGCACCGGATCGGCGCGATGCTCGAGGTTCACCTCGAACTGGCCGGCGCCATATTCGGAAATGATGGTCGTCGCCGGCACGCGCTGGATGCGGCACGCCTCCAGCACATCGTCGAGGACCGGCTGGTACTCGTCGAGCTTGGCCAGGGACAGCACGTTGCCGGCGTTTTCCGGGCGGCCATTGGCCGGCGAGCGCGCGGGAAGCGGGCGTCCGCCGTCGTCGCGTGCCGGGGAAACGAGATAGAATTCCAGTTCGCAGGCCACGACCGGGAAAAACCCGTCGGCATGGAGCATCGCGACGGTGCGCTTGAGCACCTCGCGCGGATCGTACCAGAAGGGCTCGCCGGTGATGGCGTGGTGCGGTTCGCACAGCACCTGCGCGAGGCCCGGCGTCCACGGCGCGCGCACCAGCGTCTCCGACACCGGGCGGGCAATGCCGTCAGGGTCGCCGTCGGAAAATCCGTAGCCAATCGGATCGGCGGTGTTGCCGTTGACATCCACCAGGCTCATGGCGGCGCAGACCGGCGTGCCGTCGGCAAACAGGCTAGGCGCCTGCGCGGCGGGGATGCGCTTGCCGTAGGCGCGGCCGCACAGGTCGAAGAGCATGGCGTCGACATGCGTGATGTCCGGGTTTTCCCGGATGAAATCGTCCCATTCCGCCATGGATGCCCTCCCTCGAAGCGGTTGAAGGCTAGCCCTTCGGCGCGCAGTACCGCAAGCAAGGAAACGCCCTCCCGCGCGGACGCGGGAGGGCGCTTTCGCCCCGAGAGAGGAGGGGCCGCTTGCGCGGCCCGCTGGCGTTACTTGACCTGGCCGGTCGGCTTCGGCGTGGTTGCCGTTTCGGGCGGCAGCACCGGATAGACCACTTCCGGCATCTTGCCCGTCAGCGATTCGAGGAAGGCGACGATGCTGCTTTCCTCTTCGTCGGTAAGCTTCTCGCCGAGCTGGGAGGCGCCCATGATGCCGACCGCCTGCTTGAGATCCCACACCTTGCCGGAGTGGAAATAGGGCGCGGTCAGCGCGATGTTGCGCAGCGGCGCGGCGCGGAAGACGTAGGAATCGTCAGCCGTGTCGGTCACGGCGAAGCGGCCCTTGTCGCCTTCGGGAAGGACTTCGGCGCCCGGCTTCTCGACGAGACCGAACGGATAATACCCCTCGCCGCCGACATTCGTTCCGGCGTGGCAGGAGACACAGCCCTTGTCCATAAACACGGTCAGGCCGGCCTTCTGGACATCGGACAACGCGGCGTCATCGCCGTTCAGCCAGGCGTCGAACGGCGCCGGCGTTACCAGCGTGGCTTCGAACGCCTCGATCGCCTTGGCGAAATTGTCGAAGCTCACCGGGTCGGCTTCGCCGGGGAAGGCCGCCTTGAACCACTCGACATATTGCGGCATCGAGTTCAGCGTCGCGATGACGTTGTCAGGGGTATTGGCCATCTCGACGCCGGCCTGCACGGGACCCTTGGCCTGAGCCTTCAGATCCTCGGCGCGGCCATCCCAGAACTGGGCGATGTTGAACACCGCGTTCAGCGCCGTCGGCGCGTTGCGCGGGCCCTTCTGCCAGCCATGGCCGATCGAGGTCTCGAGGTTGTCGTCGCCGCCCGTTGCCAGATTGTGGCACGAGTTGCACGAGAACACGCCCGAGGCCGACATGCGGGTGTCGAAGAACAGCGCCTTGCCGAGCGCGATCTTCTCCGGAGTGATCGGGTTGTCCTTGACCGCAGGGGTCGTCGACGGCAGCGGCTTGAACACGGCCGCCGCCTTGTCGCGCAGTTCATCGGCAAAGGCCGAGCCTGACACGACGAGCATTGCCACGGAAGCAAGCACGGCGATTTTGGAACGGATTGTCATTGTTTCCACCTGTCTTACGGATCCACAGTTTATAGTAGTTACAAACTGGCGGGATGCATTGCGCTGGGTCAAAGACGGCGCCTGCCGGTTGTGGCAGACGGAATCAGGACGAATCCTGGCGCGATCCGGCCACGGGTTTTCTGTCTTCGATGGTCTGTTCGGGGCTGTCAGGGAGACCCGGGGATGGCCGATCAACACTCAGGATCTTGTCTTTGCGGCGCGGTCCGGTTTCGGACGACCGGTGCCTTGCGCGGTGTCATCTATTGCCACTGCTCGCAGTGCCGGAAGCAGTCCGGGCACCATTACGCCTCGACCAATGTCGCCGACGCGTGCCTGACCGTGGACGGAGGCGACAACGTCGCCTGGTATCAGTCCTCCGGCGACGCGAAACGCGGCTTCTGCCGGACATGCGGCTCGGTGCTGTTCTGGAAGCACCGGGAGCTTGATTACACCTCGATCAATGCCGGGGCGTTCGAGACGCCGAGCGGCCTCAATGGCGCGATGCACATCTTCGTCGCCGACAAGGGCGACTATTATTCGATCGACGACGGCCTGCCGCAATTCGCGCAGTCCGCGCCGTCGGTGAAGGTGGCGGGCGGGTAGGCCGTTCATCATTTGCGAACGAAGCATCGCGTTTCCGGCGTCTTCATTGAACAAACGCGATGCCCTATATGGCGCCGATCGAACCGGAGCCGCCATCATGACCGTCATGCCCAGCCTTTTCGTCTCGCACGGCGGGCCGAACGTCGTCATCGAGCCGTCGGAGGCCCATGACTACCTGGCATCGATTTCGACGCTGGTCGGTCGCCCGAAGGCGATCGTGATGGTGTCGGCGCATTTCGAAACCGAAGGACCGGTCGTCGTGACCGATCCCGCGCCCGGCATGATCTACGATTTCGGCGGCTTCCAGGACGAGCTCTACGAGATGGTCTATCCGGCGCCCGGCGACCCGGAACTCGCCATGCGCGTGGCGCACATGCTCAACGATGCCGGGCTCAATCCGCGCATCGCGCCGAAGCGCGGCTACGATCACGGCGCCTGGAACACGATGATCCTCGCCTTTCCCGAAGCCGACATTCCCATCGTGCAATTGTCGATCGATCCGCGCCGCGACGCCGCTTATCACTACCGGCTCGGCGAGGTGCTTTCGCCCCTGCGGGACGAGGGGATCCTGCTGGTCGGCTCGGGCCATATCACCCACAATCTGCGCGCCGTTTTCGGCGTCATGCGTGGCGGGCTCGGCGCCGATCCTTCAATGACGATGAAGGTCAATGCGTTCTGCGACTGGTTCGCCGAGAAATTCGCCGCGCATGATCGCGCGTCCATCCTGGACTGGGCCGGGAAGGCGCCATTCGTGCGCGAGAACCACCCGACCGACGAGCATCTGATGCCGCTGTTCTTCGCCTATGGCGCGGCCGGCGAGGGGGCGGAAGCGGTGCGGGCGCACGCCTCGCGGCAGTTCGGCTTCTTTGCCTGGGATTCCTGGCTGTTCCGCTGACGCCGGCGCCGTTCTCCACTAGGCTCGGATGACGAATCGGGAGAACGGCCATGCAGCGCTGGCTGGCGGCATTTGCCAATTCCGGGCGCGCCTTCGCCCATCTGTTCCGCCACGAGACCGCCTTCCGCGAGGAAACCATCGCCGTTGGCCTCGCCATCCCGGCAGCTTGGTTCATCTCCGCCACGATTGGCGGCATGCTGCTCCTGATCGCCGCGCCGCTCCTTGTGCTCCTGGTCGAGACGCTCAACACCGGCATCGAGAAGGCGTGCGACGCGCTGACACGGGAGTTCAATCCCGACATCCAGATCGCCAAGGATTGCGGTTCGCTGGCAGTTCTGATCGCGCTGGTGCTGGCCGGCGGGGTATGGGCCTTCGCATTGTGGCGGTTTTCCGCCGGTACGCCGATCTGAAGTCGCCGACCGCCGGTTTTGCGGCCCGGCCTTTGCGCAATTGCGCGCGGCGGCCTGCTCGGCTAACGCTTCTGCACCATGACAACGCCCTCCACGCTCCGCATCGCCGTCGCGCAGTTGAACCCGGTCGTCGGCGATGTCGCCGGCAATCTGAAAATGGCGCGCGAGGCGCGCGCGGATGCGGCCCGTCACGGCGCCGACCTCGTGCTGTTCACCGAGCTGTTTCTTGCCGGCTATCCGCCGGAGGATCTCGTGATGAAGCCTGCCTTCGTGGCGCGCTGCGAGGATGCGCTCGCCGAGTTCGCGGCCGACACCGGCGACGGCGGTCCGGGTGCGATCATCGGCGTGCCGGTGCGCGGACGCGACGGCGTGCACAATGGCGTGGCGCTGGTCGATGGCGGCCGGGTCGCCGCGGTGCGCTTCAAGGTCGACCTGCCCAATTACGGTGAGTTCGACGAGAAGCGCGTCTTCCGACCGGGGCCGCTGCCCAAGCCGGCGACGTTTCGCGGCGTGAAGATCGGCCTGCCGGTCTGCGAGGACATCTGGGGCGAGGCGGGCGTGTGCGAGGCGCTGGCGAAGGCCGGCGCGGAGCTGCTCCTGGTTCCCAACGGGTCGCCCTACTATCGCGAGAAGATGGAGGTGCGCCACCGCGTGGCACGGCGCCAGACCGGGCTCACCGGCCTGCCGCTCATCTACGCCAACCAGTTGGGTGGGCAGGACGAGCTGGTGTTCGATGGCGCGTCGTTCGCGCTGGAAGCCGATGGCAGCCTGGCGTTCCAGATGAGCCAGTTCGAGGCAAGCGTCTCGGTCTCGACCTGGACGCGCGGGGAGGGCGGCTGGACCTGTTCGGCCGGGCCGCAGTCCAGGATCCCGGCGCGCGAAGAGGCGGACTGGCGGGCCTGCACGCTGGGCCTGCGCGACTATGTCAACAAGAACGGCTTCCGCAATGTCGTGCTCGGCCTGTCGGGCGGCGTCGATTCGGCCGTGTGCGCGGCACTCGCCGTCGATGCGCTGGGCGAGGAGCGCGTGCACTGCGTGATGATGCCCTACAGATACACTGCCGAGACCTCGCTCAAGGATGCGGAGGACTGCGCCCGCGCGCTCGGCTGCCGCTACGACATCATCCCGATCTTCGAGCCGGTCGACGGGTTCATGGCAGCGCTGGCACCCTCGTTCGAGGGCACGCCATCCGGGGTGACGGAGGAAAACCTGCAAAGCCGCGCGCGCGGCACGCTGCTGATGGCGCTGTCCAACAAGTTCGGCTCGATGGTGGTAACGACCGGCAACAAGAGCGAGATGAGCGTCGGCTATGCCACGCTCTACGGAGACATGAACGGCGGCTACAACCCGATCAAGGACCTCTACAAGATGCAGGTCTATGCGATCGCCCGCTGGCGCAACGACAATGTGCCGCCCGGGGCGCTCGGGCCCTCGGGCGAGGTGATCCCGCAGTCGATCATCGACAAGGCGCCGTCCGCCGAACTGCGACCGAACCAGACCGACCAGGATTCGCTGCCGCCCTATCCGGTGCTCGACGACATCCTGGAATGCTTGGTCGAGCACGAGATGGGCGTGGACGAGATCGTCGCGCGCGGCCATGACCGGGCAACGGTCGAGCGCACGGAAAACATGCTCTACATCGCCGAATACAAGCGCAGGCAGGCGGCGCCGGGCGTGAAGATCACGCGCAAGCCGTTCGGCCGCGACCGGCGTTACCCGATCACCAACCGGTTCCGCGACCGGGGCTGAACGGGCCTTTCCTTCGCCGCAAATCGCCGGCACTCTCTTGTCCGCAGGCAACATGGACACGCCCATGCGGCGAACGGGCATTCTCGCGGCATTCCTGGCACTGGCGCTGGCGTCGCCGGCGGCGGGCGGGATCAAGGTGGTTCCACTTTCGGAATGGACGGAAGAGCAGAAAATCGTCGATCGCAGCGGCGTCGACGCGCTGATCCGCGGGCTGAAGGACATTCCCGGCCTGCCGCGCGCGGCTACCAACGGCGTTGGCGCCCGCAAGGCGCTGGTGATCGGCAACAATGCCTATTCCGGGCTTGAGCCGCTGCGCAAGGCGATCGGCGATGCCGAGACGGTGAGCGCGACACTGCGCGATCTCGGCTTTACGGTCACCACGCTTTCTGATGCCGATGTCGAGACGTTCGACGACGCGCTCGGCGATTTCTACGAGACGCTCGGCGAGGGCGACATCGCCTTCTTTTACTATTCCGGCCATGGCATCGCCGACAGCGGCACCAACTATCTGCTGCCGGTCGACATGCCGAAGCTCGCCGAGCTGGAACGCAGCAAGCTGAAGCGCGGCGCGGTCGATGCCAGCGATATCGTGGCGGAAATCAAGGGCCGCGGCGTCAAGCTTGCCTTCGTCGTGCTTGATGCCTGCCGCGACGATCCGTTCGCGCTGGAAACCGGGCGCAGCGCTGCCGCCATCGGCGGGCTTTCGGCGATGAAACCGACCGAGGGCGCCTTCGTCATCTATTCGGCCGGCATTCGCCAGAAGGCGCTTGACCGCCTCGATGACGGCGACCGCGATCCCAATTCGGTGTTCACGCGCAAGTTCGCGCCGATCCTGGAAACGCCCGGACTGCCGATTGTCGAAATCGCCAAGCGGACACAGGTCGACGTGAAATCGCTGGCCGCGCAGGTCGGGCATGTGCAGACGCCGGCCTATTATGACCAGGTGATCGGCCAGTTTTACCTCCGGCCGCCGGCGCCGGAACTCTATGGCATCGCCATCGGCATCGACGAGTACGCACGCGAGCGGATGCTTCAGGGCGCGGTCAACGACGCGGAACGGGTGGCGCGCGCGCTGGAGGCCGTCGGCGCCAGGGAAGTGGTGCGCATCTTCGACCGCGATGCGTCGCGAGCCTTCATCGATTTCGCCTGGAAGACGCTGGTGGAAAAGGCCGCGCCGGGCGACACGATCGTCCTGCACTATGCCGGCAACAGCGGGCAGTTCCGTGCCTTGCCGGAGAGCGGCGAGGCCGATGGCATGCAGGAGTTCCTGCTTCTGGCCGGCACGAGCTATGCCGAATTGCAGGAGAGCGGGGTGACCGAGAGCCACCCCGACATCATCACCGACGACACGCTGACCGGCTGGATGGAGATGGCGGCGGCGCGCAACATCAACGTCACGCTTGTCGTCGACGGGTGCCACGGCGGCGGCCTGCTCGACCGCGAGTTCGCCAATGTCTCGTTCATCGGCGCCAGTGCGGAGAACGAACTGGTCGCCGAGATCGATGTCGGCGGCATCAAGCATGGCGCGGTCAGCGAAGCGTTCGCGCGCGGCATCGAGGGCGAAGCCGATTTCAACGGCGATTCCTTCGTCAGCCAGGCGGAGATCGACACGTTCGTGGTGTCGGAGGTGATCGACCGGGTCGGCGATCGCCAGACACCGCAGTTCATGCCGGCGCTCGACAAGTCAGCGCGGGCGCTGGCGCTGTTCGAGGTGCCCGCCGACATTGCGGAGCGCAAGGCCGCCCTGGAGAGCAGGCGCGCCGAACAGGCTTCCGCGCTCGCCGCCGGACAGAAGCTTTCCATCAGCGCGCCCGACCGCTGAAACGCGTCAGACCGCGCCCTCGTCCTCGATGTTGAGCGTGTTGCCGCAGTGCTTGCAGCATACCGCGTCGTGATCATGACGCTTGAGCCCGCAGTTCGGGCACTTGTGCTCGACCTTGGCCGGGCGAAGCAGCACCTGCACGAGGCGCAGGAACAGCGACACGCCAAACACCATGATGATGACCGAGATCATCCGGCCCCAGGTGCCCTTGAGCACGATGTCGCCGAAGCCGGTGGTCGTCAGCGCGGTCACGGTGAAATAGAGCGCGTCGGCATAGTTGCGGATCTGGTCGTTGGAATAGTGCTGCGTCTCGTAGACGATCGCCGTCATGACGAAAATGAAGACGCCGAGATTGAGTGCGGCGAGCGTCGTCTGCTCGTTGCGGGCGAACCAGCCGATGTCCTGGCGCATTCGTCGCAGCAACTGATAGGAGCGCAGCAGGCGGAAGGCGCGCGCGACGCGGAGGAATGCCAGGCCCTCGCCGACGAACGGGGCCAGCAGCGAGGCCACGACGATCAGGTCGACGATGCCGAACGGGTTGAGAAAGAAGCGGGCCTTGTCGCGCGAGATCAGGAACCGCGCGACGAGATCGGCCAGGATCACCAGCCCGATGATGAAGTCCAGCACTTCGGTTCCCCGCCAGTGCAGGAACGAGGAAACGATCAGGAACAGGATCGTGGTGAGGTCGAAGACGAGCAGGCCGTAGCGGAACCGCTGCGCATCCTCGCTCTCGCCGTCGTAAAGCCGCTTCAGTTTCTGAACGATGGTCATCGGGCATCCCCCGCGCCGGTTCTATGTCGGCAAGACATCGTGGTAAAGTGCGGCTTGCGCCGCATTCCGGCCTCCGCTACGCCGCTGGCATGACCGTCACCGTCCGCTTCGCTCCGTCGCCGACCGGCCGCATCCACATCGGCAATGCGCGCACCGCGCTGTTCAACTGGCTGCACCGCGTGCGCCACGGTGGCCGGTTCATCCTGCGCTTCGACGATACCGACCGCGAACGTTCGCGGCGTGACCATGCCGATGCCATCGAGGCGGATCTCGCCTGGCTCGGCATCGTCCCGGATGCGGTGTACCGCCAATCCGAACGCGTGGCCGACTACGACGCGGCCATGGGGCGGCTGCGGGCGGCGGGCCTGCTCTATCCCTGCTACGAGACTGCGGAGGAACTGGATCTCAAGCGCAAGGTCCTGCTGGCGCGCGGCCTGCCGCCGGTCTACGGACGCGATGCGTTGCGCCTGTCGGCGTCCGAGCGCGCGCGTCTGGAAAGCGAGGGCCGCACGCCGCACTGGCGGTTCCTGCTGCCGAATTTTTCCGGCGATCCCTTGGTACCGTCGCGCACCGAACTGTCATGGGACGATCTCGTTCGCGGCCGGGAAACCGTGGATCTCGCCTCGCTCTCCGATCCGGTTCTCGTGCGCGAGGATGGCGCCTACCTCTATACGCTGCCGTCGGTGGTCGACGATATCGCCTTCGCCATCACCGACGTGATCCGCGGCGGCGACCATGTGACCAACACCGGCGTGCAGATCGCGCTGTTCCGGGCGCTCGGCGCCGTTGAGCCGCGCTTCGGCCATCACAATCTCATCACCACGACGACGGGCGAGGGGCTGTCGAAGCGGTCCGGCGCATTGTCGATCGGGCAGTTGCGCGAGGACGGCTACGAGCCGATGGCGGTCAACTCGCTGGCAGTGCTCATCGGCACGTCCGAGGCCGTGCGTGCCGAGCCGTCGCTGGAGGCGCTCGCCGCGCATTTCGATCCATCGCAGGCCGGCAAGGCGCCCTCGAAATTTGACCCGTCGGAACTTGGCGTCCTCAACGCACACCTCGTGCACGCGTTGCCCTATACAGCGGTAGCCGCGCGGCTCTCGGCGCTTGGCGTCGAGGCGCAGCGGGCCGAAGCCTTCTGGAACGCCGTGCGCGGCAATTGCGAGCGGGTCACGGATGCGGCGGATTGGTGGGAAATCGTCGCGTCCGGCCCCGATGATCATGAGCCGTTCGACGACAATGACATCGCTTTCCTGCGACTGGCGTTCGACTTGCTGCCGCCCGAGCCCTGGGGCGAGGCCACCTATGCGGACTGGATCGCGGCAGTGAAGGATGCGACCGGACGCAAGGGCAAGGCGCTGTTCCAGCCGATCCGGCTGGCGCTCACTGGACGCTCTTCTGGCCCGGAGATCGCAGGTCTATTGCCCCTTCTGGGTCGGGCAGGAACTCTGGCCCGACGACCCTGATCCGACGCTCCGCGCTCGCCACATCTGCCGGGCCAGGGCGCAGAAGGGCGGCAATCGCGGCGGCATCAAGTCCGCCGGCGGCATCGCGCTCGGTCTCGATGTCGCTGGCCTGGTCGGCGCGGACCGGAGGCAAGGGGGCCTCGGCCTGCGTTTCGGCGGGGTCCTCGGGCTTCGGCAGCCCGGCAATGATGGTGAAGTTCTTCGCCGCGCCGCACGAGCACTGGTCCGTCCGCTTGTATCCGGCTTCCTGGTAACGGAACGCGTTGGGAAGCGCGGTGTAGGGCTTGCCGTCGAGCGAAACCATGTCCTCCGATTCCTGCTCCGGCACTTCATGCACGTAGAGCTTCGCCTCGGTGCCGGGGCAGGCTGCCTCGCAGGCCGCCTGGTCGCGATCGAACATTTCCCGGCGCGTCGAGAAGGAAACCGGGAAGAAATACCCGTCGCAGGTGCGCACGCACAGTGTACGGTAGGTGCCAGTGCCGCCCAGTGTGACGGAATTGGCGTCGCCCTGCAGCGTGGCGCGGATGGTCTTTCGGTTGGCGTCGGGATCAAGCGTGGTGCGGCCGATGCCGCCGCCAAAAATCTGCGAGATGATCGAGCGGGTTTCGCGCCGCTTTTCCGCCAGGATATCGTCCTGGCGTTCCGCTCCGCAGCCATTGCGCCGCATCGCCGCCTGGATGGCGGCGCGATTGCCGGCCTTGCCGCCGCCGAGTTCGGCCGCCTTGCGTTCAAGGCCGGCGAGGTTGCGCTGCATCTGGTTGAGCTTGGCGCGGCACCCCTGATCGCCGCCAAAGAAGCTCGTGCCGCATCGGGACTTCAGCTTGGCGATTTCCTGGCGCTGGCGCGCCGCGGCATCGGACCATTTGCGCGCCTGCGCGGTGTTGCCGCCACCCTTGCCGGCCGATGCAAGTTGCGCCTCGAGGTCACGGCAGACGCGCGACGTCGCGGCTTGCGCCGCAACGCTTCCCAGCACAAGCGCCATCATGACGCCTGCCACGAGAATGATCCGCTGCAGGACCATCTGAACTCCCATTCGCCCGCGCCGGTATCGGCATCGGATCGGATGACATCAATACCAGCTTCCGCGTTAATCCCGTCTTTATCATGGCGGCGGTGTCCGCGTCACGTCGCCGCCCGCTCGCGGTCGAGGTTCCCGGCTTCCACCACGGCAAGTGCGGTCATGTTGACCACGCCGCGCGAGGTCACCGACGGGGTGAGGATATGCGCCGGACGGGCGGTTCCAAGCAGGATCGGGCCGACATGCAGCGCGTCGGTCATCGCCTTCACCGTGGTCAGCGCGATGTTGGCGGCGTCAAGGTCGGGGAACACGAGCAGATTGGCCTCGCCCTTCAGCGTGGAGTTCGGGAAAACGCGGTTGCGCAGCATCTCCGACAGCGCGGCATCGCCGTGCATCTCGCCGTCGCACTCCAGTTCCGGATCGGTCCTGCGGACAAGTTCCGCGGCACGGCGCATCTTCACCGCGCTGGCGGAATCGCGCGAGCCGAAATTCGAGTGCGACAGCAGGGCAGCCTTCGGCACGATGCCGAACCGGCGAACGGTCTCGGCGGCGCGGACGGTGACGGCGGCGATCTCGTCGGCATTCGGATCCACGGCGACATAGGGATCGGTGAAGAACGTCGCGCCGCGTCCGGTGATCAGCATCGACAACGCCGACAACTCGCAACAATGATCTTTCAATCCAATGATTTGCTCGACATTGCGCAAGTGGCGCTCGAATCGGCCTTCCAGGCCGCAGATCATCGCGTCGGCATCACCGCGACGAACAGCGAGCGCGGCGATCACGGTCGTGTTGGTGCGCACCAGCATGCGCGCGGCTTCCGGCGTCACGCCGCGGCGCCCGGTGAGCGAGACGAGGAGATCGACATACTGGCGATAACGCGGATCGTCTTCCGGGTTGACAATGTCAACGTCGGTGCCAGGCCGCAGTGACAGGCCATAGCGCGCCACGCGGTTCTCGATCACCTGCGGGCGGCCGACGAGGATCGGCACCGCGATGCCGTCCTCCAGCGCGATCTGCGCGGCGCGCAGCACGCGCTCGTCCTCGCCGTCGGCGAAGACGACACGCTTGGCCGGGGAGGTGCGCGCGGCATTGAACACCGGCTTCATGACCAGCCCGGAGCGATAGACGAAGCGGTTCAGCCGGTCGACATAGGAATCCATGTCGGCGATCGGCCGCCGGGCCACGCCGGATTCGGCCGCCGCGCGCGCCACGGCCGGGGCAATGCGCAGGATCAGGCGCGGATCGAACGGCGACGGGATGAGATAATGCGCGCCAAAGGTCGAGGTTTCGCCGGAATAGGCGCGCGCCGCGATGTCGGAGGGCGCTTCGCGCGCGAGTTCGGCGATGGCGCGGACCGCGGCAAGCTTCATGGCCTCGTTGATCGTGGTCGCGCCGCAGTCCAGCGCGCCGCGGAAAATGTAGGGAAAGCACAGGACGTTATTGACCTGGTTGGGGAAATCGGATCGCCCCGTGCAGATCATGGCGTCGGGGCGGACGGCGCGCACCTCCTCGGGCATGATTTCGGGCACCGGATTGGCAAGCGCCAGCACCAGCGGACGTTCCGCCATGGTCTCCAGCATCGCCTGCTTCAGCACGCCGCCGGCGGAAAGGCCGAGGAATACATCGGCGCCCGGCAGCGCCTCGGCCAGCGTGCGTGCCGGCGTTTCGCGGGCAAACACCGCCTTCCAGCGGTCCATCAGCACCTCGCGCCCGGCATGAACCACGCCTTCGATGTCGGTGACGATGATGTTCTCGCGCTTGGCGCCAAGCGACACCAGGAGATTGAGGCAGGCGAGCGCCGCGGCCCCGGCGCCAGACGACACGATGCGTACGTCGGCAATGTCCTTGCCGGCCAGTTCCAGTGCGTTGAGCACGGCCGCGCCGACAATGATGGCCGTGCCGTGCTGGTCGTCATGGAACACCGGAATGCCCATGCGCGCCTTCAACTGCTCCTCGACCTCGAAGCACTCGGGCGCCTTGATGTCCTCCAGATTGATGCCGCCGAAGGTCGGCTCGAGCGCGGCGATCGTGGAAACCATGGCGTCGATGCCGGGCGCATCGATCTCGATGTCGAAGACATCGATGTTGGCGAACTTCTTGAACAGCACCGCCTTGCCTTCCATGACCGGCTTGGAGGCGAGCGGTCCGATGTTGCCGAGGCCGAGGACGGCGGTGCCGTTGGAAATCACCGCGACCAGATTGGCCCGGCCGGTGTATTCGTCGGCCGCGGCCGGATCGTCGCGGATCGCCAGGCACGGCGCGGCCACGCCGGGCGAATAGGCCAGCGCCAGGTCGCGCTGGTTGCCGAGCGGCTTTGTCGCCCGGATCTCGAGCTTACCCGGCAGGGGATAGCGATGGAAGAACAGTGCCTGCTCATTGAGGTCGGAGGCCGCGCCAGGCGTCTGCTCCCCTCCCAAACCGTCCGCCATGCCGACCTCCCGGTACTTCTGTCCCGCATTCCTAGCATCGCCGCTCACCCCGAACATGCGGACGCCCGGGAAAACAGTTTCCAGATTTCCTGCGCTCAGAAGGCGCGCACGAACAGGCCGCCATCCATCACGATGTTCTGCCCGGTGATGTAGCCAGCATGCGCCGAGCACAGGAAGGCGCACATGGCGCCGAACTCGGCCGGATCGCCGAAACGCTTCGCCGGGATTTCGTCGCGCTGGCGTTCGGCCACCGCGTCGACGCTGGCCTTGGCGGCGCTGGCGGCGGCGGCAAACCCGCCCCGCAGCCGGTCGGTATCGAACTTGCCGGGCAGCATGTTGTTGACGGTGACGTTTCGGGCGGAGAATGGCCGGATGACGCCGGCGAGAAACGCCGTCAGGCCGGCCCTGGCGGCAGACGACAGGTCCAGCCCGGGGATCGGCGTCAGAACCGACAGGGAAGTGATGTTGACGATCCGGCCGAAGCCGCGTTCGGCCATGCCGTCGATGGTGGCCTGGATCAATTCGACCGGGGTGACGAGGTTCTGCGTGACACCGGCCAGGATCGAGGCACGGTCGAGTTCGCGGAAATCGCGCCGCGGCGGGCCGCCATTGTTGTTGACGAGGATGTCGGGGTGCGGGCAGGCGTCGAGGATGGCGCGCTGGCCAGCTGCGGTGGAGATGTCGGCGACGACCGGCGTTGCAGTCACGCCGAACCGCGCCGAAAGGCTCAAGGCGACGGCCCTGGTCGTTTCGGCGTCGCGCCCGTTGACGACGACATTGCAACCGGCCGCTGCGAGGGCTTCGGCGCAAGCCCTGCCGAGTCCGCGGCTCGAGGCGCACACGATTGCATTGCGGCCGCGGATTGCCAGATCCATCGCCATCTCCTTCGGTTCGCCGCTGACGCGGGCCGCCGCGAGCGCCGCGCCGGCACGGCGGAACCGTGGCGGAGCGGGCGGAACGGCCTGCGCATCCGCCTTCATGCTATCGGGACGCGTCGACGCATGCTAGGCGCCGCGCATGACCGGTGATTCACCCGCGGGCGGCCCCGTATTCGTCAAGCCGAAGGCGTTCGAACTGCGCATGGCTGTGCTGTTCGGCGCCCAGTTCATGCCGAATGCGATCGCCGCGCCGTATCTGCCGTTGTGGATGGCGGAAAAGGGACTGACGGCAAGCCAGATCGCCATGGTCGTCGCCGCCCCGAATTTCGTGCGCATCCTCGCCGCGCCGGCGATCTCGGCCTATGCGGACAGATCGCGCGACAGGGTCAATGTGCTCATGGCCTGCGCGATCCTGTCGGCCGGACTTGCGGCGGTCTATTTCGTCACGTCCACCTACGCGCAGATCCTCGTCCTGTCGCTGCTCCTGCAGGTGGTGTGGGCGCCGCATACGCCGCTGGTCGATTCGCTGGCGCTCTCCGGCGTCAGGCGGTTCGGATCGTCCTACACGCTCATGCGCGGCGTCGGTTCGGTGGCTTTCCTCATGGTCAACGTGATCGGCGGCTATGCGCTGGCCTGGCATGGCGCGCAGGTCGTTCCGGGTCTCGTCGTCGCCGGGTTGCTGCTGTTCATCGCCGCCACGATTGCGGCGCCACGGCTGGGGCCGCCGCGCCGGCGCGCG
>WPCI01009935.1_pt1 | contig 49664 bp, 33 predicted proteins | sample 5399871 | NCBI WGS metagenome assembly WPCI01 (sample SAMN12869469, study PRJNA574797) | sludge metagenome | isolation source: wastewater treatment of pH7 | place: China:Beijing | collected 2019-05-20 | reverse complement strand
TGAGATTTAGCTCTTCTTGCTCACTGTCAGGTGATTAAGCTCTTCATCCAGATCAACATAAGCCAGGTCTCCTTCCCTGATGACTCCGTCCAGGAGTGCTTCGGAGAAGTGGTCTTCTACTTCAGACTGAATCAGGCGTCGCAGCGGTCTAGCACCGTATTGAGGCTCATAGCCCTTGTCAGCCAGCCAGTCTTTGGCCCGGTCACTAACTTCGGTCATCAGACCGATATCAGCTACACGTGCTGCAACCTGTCCCAGCATGATGTCAACAATCTTACGCATAACATCCTTGTCCAGCATACGGAAGAAGATAATCTCATCCACACGGTTGAGGAATTCCGGGCTGAAGCTGTGACGCAATTCCTGCATGGTCTGTTCGCGGACTTCTTCGTAGCTCCTGCCGCCAAAAGCTTCCGATGCTTTGGACGAATCCACGTCCAGCGTATCGTTTGTGGCGAAACCGATCCGGGTACGGTTATCAGTCAGAAAGCGGGCACCGATGTTTGAGGTCATGATAATGATGGTGTTCGTGAAATTCACGACCCGGCCCTGACCGTCAGTCAGACGGCCATCTTCCAGGATCTGCAGCAAGGCGTTCAGCACATCGGGGTGGGCTTTTTCAATCTCATCAAAAAGCACGACCGAATATGGTTGGCGACGTACCAGCTCTGTCAGCTGACCGCCCTCTTCATAGCCCACGTATCCCGGAGGAGAACCGATCAACTTGGAGACATCGAACTTCTCCATGTATTCGGACATGTCGAGTCGAATCATGGAATCTTCGTTGCCGAACATGGCTTCTGCCAGAGCTTTGGCCAGCTCTGTCTTGCCGACACCGGTTGAGCCGAGGAAGATAAAGGAACCGGCCGGGCGTTTGGGATCTTTCAGTCCCAGACGTCCGCGGCGGATGGCCTTGGCCACTGCAGTAACTGCTTCATCCTGGCCCAGGACACGTCTCTTCAGCTCATCTTCCAGATTGCGCAGGCGTTCTGTGTCATCTTCTGTCAGTTTCCGCACCGGAATATTGGTCCAGCTGGAAACAATATCCGCTATATGCTCAGCTGTCAGAACCGGCCAGTCAGCAGGATCGTCCTTTACTTCTGCACTTTCCAGCTCGGAGATCTTGCTCTCGATCTTCTCACGTTTAGTCTTAAGTTCAGCCGCCCTCTCGAAATCTTCATTTTTAACAGCTGTTTCGGTTTCATTTACAGCCTGCAACAATTGTTCCTTCAGCTCATCAACTTGTGGTTTGGAGCCGGTGGATCCGGTATTGATCCGCAGGCGTGAGGCCGCTTCGTCAATCAGGTCAATGGCCTTATCGGGCAGGAAACGATCCATAATATAGCGGGTCGACAGCTTGACAGCATCTTCAATCGCCTCATCGGAAATCTTAACCTTGTGGTGTTTTTCATAAACCTGTCTCAGTCCGTAAAGGATCTGCACCGCATCATCTTCACTCGGTTCACCTACCGTAACCGGTTGGAAGCGGCGTTCCAGGGCTGAGTCTTTTTCGATATACTTACGATATTCATCCAGGGTTGTGGCGCCGATTACCTGCACTTCGCCCCGGGCCAGCATAGGCTTAAGGATGTTGGAGGCATCCATGGAGCCTTCTGCAGAGCCGGCACCGACAAGGGTATGCAATTCATCGATAAAAAGAATAACATCACCGGCTTCAACAGCCTCATCAATGCCTTTTTTCAAACGTTCTTCGAACTCGCCCCTGTATTTGGATCCGGCGATCATACCGGTCAAATCCAGAGAGACCAGTCTCATACCCTTCATGTTGTCAGGTACTTCGCCGGCAATTATTTTTTGAGCTATACCTTCGGCAATGGCTGTTTTACCAACTCCCGGCTCGCCAATGAGGACAGGGTTATTCTTGGTACGGCGGCAGAGTATCTGCTCGACCCTGTTTATTTCCTGTTCGCGGCCGATAATCGGATCAAAACGTCCTTCTCCGGCCAGCTGGGTCAGATCTGTGCTAAAATTATCAAGATTCGGTGTATTTGTTTCCGCTTTCTTATGTTCGGCGGAAGCCTCCGAAGACCCGCTTGATCTGCGCCCCGTTCCGGCATCCATACCACCAGTGTCACCTGCCTTCATGCCGTTGGCGATCTTTGAGTAAAGATCGCGTGTAGCTATTCCGAGATCACGCAGGATACGTACAGCCACACTGTCATTTTCACGCAAAATCCCCAGCATGAGATGCTCGGGTTCAATGGCACCATCCGGAGCAGACTGTGCCTCCCGGGCTGCCAAATTGAGCACCAGCCGTGTGCGCGGTGTCATCATCGATATGATTTGATTGCCGTCAATAGAGGCGGCATCGGTTTCGTCAAGCTGAACCGGCTCTTTCTGATTGAGTGCAATTAAATTTCTTTGCATAACTTCACCGGTCAGCCCGGCTGCCCTCAGCTCTTCTGCAGCCTTACCGCTGCCCTCGGCGATAATGCCGTCTAAAATATGCTCTGTTCCGATATATGATGTATTAAAGGAACGAGCTGAACGCCAGGCAAAAGCCAAAACTTCTCCGGCGCGCTGTGAAAATCTGATCATCATATTTCATTCCCCCTTATTTGTTCTGTTTATTTAATATTTCACGTATAAACTGAGCGCGTTGCTCAGCTATCTTTGTCTGACTTAAGTCTTTTTCTGCACGTAGCTGAATACTGCCGGCTCCGCTCTCGATAAAGATCTGCTGCCAGCTTTGATAGTCAATACCATCTAAAACGCCGGTCGCAATTCCCAGACGCACTGAGGACAGATTGCACATGGCCTCATCGAAACTGATTCTGCGCGCAGATTTTAAAAGGCCACAGGCACGATACACTTCATCTTCCAAAGCCAGAGGATCTTCCTCCTGCAAGGCCAAGCGGTACTTGCGTTCCTGGCTGACCAGTTCCTGGCTCAGCTGAGTCAGACCCTTGACAATTTCAGCTTCGGTAAAGCCGAGTGTAACCTGGTTAGAAATCTGTATCATGTCACAGACGGCGTCTGATCCTTCACCGGTTGCTCCTCTGACCGCATAGCCTGCCTGGGCCAGACGTTTCGACAACTGGTCCACTAGGTTTTTTCGCATCAGCAGCGGTACATGCAGCATCACGGAAACCCGCAGTCCCGTCCCGGTATTAGTGGGACAGGTAGTCAGGTAACCAAGTTTATCGTCATAGGCAAAAGGCAGTTCTTCCGCAAGAGCGGCTTCCAGCTTGTCTGCCTCGCTCAAGGCTTCTTCCAGAGCAAATCCCGCCCGCATACTTTGTATACGCAGGTGATCTTCCTCGTTGACCAGGACTCCGCTTTTTTCATCGGAAAAGAGTAATAAAGATCTGGGCAGATCATCTTTCAGCATGTTGCGGCTGATGAGCCGACGCTCTGCCAGAGCCAGCTTATTTTTATCATCCAGGGATTCCAAGGGCACATTTATCAGCCCGCGGCCGCTTTCTTCCGCCACAGTGCTGAAGGCCTCATGTACCCTGTCTGTTACTTCTCCGGCTTCGGCAGCAGTCAGGCGCCAGGGAAAATGAGTATCACTGAGGTTTCTGGCCAGCCGGATACGTGAGGAGACAACAACATCCGCCTCTGCTCCCTGTTCTAAATACCAGCTCATTATTCCGCCTCCTCCTCAGCTACAGCCCCTGATTCCTTTGCTTCTGCTTCTTCCATTTCTTTTATTTCATCCCGCAGCCGGGCTGCCTGCTCATAATCCTCTGCTGCAATTGCTTCTTGCTGTTCACGGCGCAGCTGTGTGATCGGATCCTCCGGTTCGTCATTCAATGTCTCAGTTTCATCTGCAAATTTAGGACTTGCCAAAAACTCCGTCGCCGGCTGGCAAGTATGACCCTGAACACGCTGGAAGACGGGGTTCAGCACTTTGGCAAAAACTTCATAACATTGAGGACAGCCGAGAAAACCGTTCTTAAGTAATTCCCCTTCCGTCAAACCGCAATTAGGGCATTGCAGGCTCTCTCTGGTCTGTACACGCTGCTTGGGATAAGTGAAACCCGAAGGTCCCCAAAACATGGAATTGAAGAAGCCGCCGAAGATCTCATTAAAAGATGCCGGGCCACTATGTTCCATTTCCATAGCACATGAAGAGCAGAGATTGTATTCAGTTATCTGATTATTGTGTGATTGCTTTACATGTACGCTGGCTTCGCGTAACTGACAATTCTCACATAGCATTCTATTATTTTTCCTCCTTAGTCAACGCGGCAAGGCTCGTTAGCATATTACGAAATATCGCAGCCCGCAAGAGGTCACGTTCATCTGAATCTAAATAATTCAGCGATTTATTAGACAAAGCCGCCCGCATTACCTGTTCAACTTTCTGAGAGATGATCTCTTGCTCACTTAGGCTGCGCAAGGCTATGAAAGCCTCCTGCTGCCCCAGATAGGTATCGCTGTACTCGACCAACTGCATCAGATGCTGGGCATTGGATGCATTGGTAACTCTGCGGATGCGAATGGAACCACCGCTACCGCGCCGGCTTTCAACTAAATAACCATGCTGGGTCTTAAAGCGTGTCTCAATCACATAGGAAATCTGAGATGGAACGACGTTCAGTTTCTCAGCAAAGGCATTACGGGAAATCTCGCAATAACCACCATGCTCCAGTAGTAACTTTTTTATCATTTGTTCAATATAGTCGGATTTACTGGCCATGCAGATACTCACTCCCTCGTTAATATTTCAATAAAAAACTTAGTCTTTAACTTTTTTTGTCCTTTGTAAATATAGCACTTTGAACTCAATTTTTCAAGAAAAAAGGGGGTCGCGGGTAACCTCAGTTACTCGTAAAAAAAGGACTGTTTCAGGAAGAAACAGTCCTCTGTTAACTATTGATCTGCTGTACTTTAATCGTCAGAAGACAGGATAAAAAGATCTTCAACCAAGAGGGACTCCATGCTTTCTTCTTCCGCTGCTTCGGCTTTAGCCTGAGCTTCTCCGGGATCGTAATCTTCAATCAGCTTCAGCTCCCGTTCACTGGTCGGAACCGGGACATCATCCGCAGTTTCCAACAGGAAAGGAACGTTCTCATTCACTACAGGAACAGCGCTGATATCGCGATAGCGTTTCACACCTGTTCCTGCCGGGATGAGTCCGCCAATGATGACGTTTTCCTTCAGGCCGTCGAGATAATCGACTTTGCCTTTGACTGCTGCATCGGTCAGGACGCGAGTGGTCTCTTGGAAGGAGGCGGCGGAGAGGAAGGACTCGGTTGCCAGTGAGGCCTTGGTTATACCGAGCAAAATACGGGTTCCGGTTGCGGGTTCGAGACCGACTCTCTCGGCTGCATGGTTGACCTCAACAAATTTAGCGAAATCGACAGTGCTGCCTGTAAGTAAATTGGTATCTCCCGGATCTTCAATCCTGAGCTTACGCAACATCTGGCGGACAATAATTTCGACGTGCTTGTCGTTGATGTCAACGCCGTTGTTCTTGTAAACCTTGAGAACCTCTCTGATTATATATCTCTGAACACCCCTGGCACCCTGAATTTTCATGATGTCATGCGGATTAACGGAACCGTCAGTGATCAGGTCCCCTGCTTCAATATGATCACCGTTATCAACCAGAATCGGGATTGAGACAGAGATTTGATTCTTCTTGACAGTACCGTCTGCACCGATGATTCTGACTTCGCGGCGACGCTTGTCGGTCTCTTCGACCTCAATGACACCGGAAATCTCAGCAACAACTGCCTGTCCTTTGGGCTTTCTAGCCTCGAAGAGTTCTTCAATACGGGGCAGACCCTGAGTAATGTCACCTGCCGATGCGATACCGCCCAAGTGGAAGGTTCTCATCGTCAGCTGCGTACCGGGTTCTCCGATTGACTGGGCTGCCATAATTCCGACGGCTTCGCCGACAACAGCAGGTCCGCCGGTCGCCAGGTTTTTACCATAGCACATGGCGCAGACACCCTTGGGTGAGTCACAGGACAAAACGCTGCGCATGGGAACTTCCGTGATCCCGGCTGCATCGATTTCTTTGGCCTGATCCATCGTGATCATTTCGCCCTTACGGACAATAACCTTTCCGCTTTCAGGGTGTACTATATCCATCGGTACATAGCGTCCCTCGATTCTGTCGATGAGAGAGGCTAAAACACGCTGGTTCTGCTTACCATAGGCTATAGTCTGGGCCATGATATATTCCTCAGTACCACAGTCTTCTTCGCGGATGGTGACGTCTTGCGAAATATCTACCAGACGGCGTGTGAGATAACCTGAGTCAGCAGTTTTCAAAGCCGTATCCGACAAGGATTTTCTGGCTCCGTGCGAGGAGATAAAGAACTCCAATACGTTCATGCCTTCACGCAGGTTGGACTTGATCGGAATCTCTATCGTGCGTCCCGAAGTGTCGGTCATGTTACCGCGCATACCTGCCAGCTGTTTGATCTGGTCGATACTACCTCTGGCACCGGATTGGGACATCATGTAGATCGGATTGTAAGGATCAAGGTTTTTCTTCAGTGCTTCCGTGATATCGTTGGTAGCCCTGCGCCAGGTATCAACTACTGCACGATAGCGTCCGTCATCATTTAAAAGACCACGCTGGTGCTGGGTGTTGATCTTGTCAACACGAATTTCCGCTTCGCTGATCAGTTCTTCTTTGACATCCGGAACCACCATGTCGAAGACACCGATGGAAACTCCACCTATGGTTGCATAGTGGAAACCCAGGTCTTTGACATCATCCAGAACTTCGGCGGTTTTGGCCGTGCCACATACATCAATGCAGCGTTCTATAATGGAGCCGATCTCCCTTTTGCCGACAACAAAGTCGCACTCCAGGGCAATCCTGCTTCTGAGATCATCTCCGCGGTTAACATAACCCAGATTCTGAGGGATAACATTGTTAAACAGGAAACGTCCCAGGGTAGATTCAACTATGCCGCTGTAGGTCTTGCCATCTGCTTCCACGCTACGTCTGATACGTATTTTCTGCTGGAGAATGATCTGCTTGTTCTCATAGGCCATGACGGCTTCATCAATGCTGGAGAAGACTCTCAGAGGAGCATCATTTGCATCAGCAGGGTTGTCACGTTCCAGAGTCAGGTAATAGCAGCCGAGAACTATGTCCTGGGTCGGCACTGTTACGGGTTTACCGTCCTGTGGTTTCAGGAGGTTATTGGTTGACAACATGAGGAAACGGGCTTCTGCCTGAGCCTCAGTTGACAAGGGTACGTGGACTGCCATCTGGTCGCCGTCAAAGTCGGCATTAAAGGCTGTACAGACTAAAGGATGCAATTTAATGGCGCGGCCTTCAACCAGAACCGGCTCGAAAGCCTGAATTCCCAGTCTGTGCAAGGTTGGTGCGCGGTTCAGCAGAACCGGATGGTCCTGTATTACTTCGTCCAAAGTATCCCAGACAATGTCTCCGCCGCGTTCGACCAGTCGGCGCGCTGATTTAATATTCTGCGCATAGTCATGTTTAACCAGTTCGCGCATGACGAAAGGCTTAAACAGTTCCAGAGCCATCTCTTTCGGCAAACCGCACTGGTGCAGTTTGAGCTCCGGACCGACAACGATTACTGAACGTCCTGAGTAGTCTACACGTTTACCCAGTAAGTTCTGGCGCAAACGTCCCTGTTTGCCTTTCAGCAGGTCGGATAAAGACTTCAGCGGACGGTTTCCCGCACCGGTTACGGCGCGGCCGCGACGACCGTTGTCGATTAAGGCATCGACAGCTTCCTGCAACATGCGCTTTTCGTTGCGAACGATAATGTTCGGAGCGCCCAGTTGCAAGAGCTTGTTCAAACGGTTGTTGCGGTTAATTACACGGCGGTAGAGGTCGTTCAGGTCTGAGGTTGCAAAACGTCCGCCATCCAGCTGTACCATGGGGCGCAGTTCGGGAGGCAGGACCGGCAACACTTCCATAACCATGTCCTGGGGGCGATTGTCAGACTGCTGGAAAGACTCTACAACTTCCAGACGCTTAATGATGCGCTGTTCTTTCTGGCCGCGGGCAGTTGTCAGATCTTCATGCAACTGATCCGCCAGTACATCTATGTCAATTTCTGCCAGCAAATCACGGATGGCTTCTGCACCCATTTTTGCAACAAAAGAGTTGCGCCCGTATTCGGACAGGGCGGTGCGATAATCGCGCTCATTGATAATCTGCATTTTTGCAAAGTTTGTTTCTTTCGGGTCGATCACGATATAAGCCGCAAAATAGAGAATCTTCTCCAGATTGCGCGGCGACATATCGAGCAGGAGACCCATGCGGCTCGGAATACCCCGGAAATACCAAATATGAGAGACCGGAGCAGCCAAACGAATGTGTCCCATCCGCTCGCGTCTTACTTTGGACCGGGTTACTTCTACACCGCACTTGTCGCAGACTATGCCACGATATCTGATCTTTTTATACTTACCGCAATAACATTCCCAGTCCTTGGTCGGACCGAAAATCTTTTCACAAAAGAGACCGTCGGCCTCCGGTTTGAGCGTTCTATAGTTAATGGTTTCCGGCTTTTTAACTTCACCGTGCGACCATTCTAAAATCTTTTCAGGAGACGCCAGGCCGATCCCGATTGCTTCGATATGATTCAAATCTGCCATTATTTACTCCCTATCTTATTCGTCAAAATCTTCCGCGCCGAACAGGTCATCTTCATCGAGAAGATCGTCTTCATCGGGGTTATACTCCGGATCATCAGCTTCCGGCTCTTCGATCTCACCCTCATCGGTAAGGCTTCCGGCCGAGAATCCTGCATCACGCAGTCTCTGGTCGCTCTCCCTGTACCGGCCTCTTTCTTCGAATTCGGACAAAGCTTCTATCTCTACAAGGGTTTCGTCGTCATCTTCCTCAGAAGCATCAGGCAGGTAAACCTCCTCATACTCCTCGCTGAGAACACGGGCATCAAGAGCCAGTGACTGCAGCTCCTTAACCAAAACCTTAAAGGCTTCCGGAACGCCGGGCTCAGGTACGTTTTCACCCTTGACGATGGCTTCATAGGTCTTTGTTCGACCCTGAACGTCGTCGGACTTGACGGTAAGGATTTCCTGCAGGGTGTATGCAGCACCATATGCTTCAAGTGCCCATACCTCCATCTCACCAAAGCGCTGACCGCCAAACTGAGCTTTACCGCCCAGAGGCTGCTGGGTAACCAGTGAGTAAGGTCCGATGGAACGAGCATGAATCTTGTCGTCAACCAGGTGGAGCAGTTTAAGGTAGTACATGATACCTACCGTTACCGGGTTCTCAAAAGCTTCACCGGTACGGCCGTCATAGAGGATGGTCTTGCCGTTTTCGGCAATTTGCATATCCTTAAAAGCCTCTACTACATCAGCCTCGCCGGCTCCGTCAAAGACCGGAGTTGCGACTTTAACGCCCTTCTTATGTGCGGCCAGGCCGAGGTGAACCTCAAGCAGCTGACCGACGTTCATACGTGAAGGAACGCCAAGTGGATTCAATACGATATCCAGAGGTGTACCGTCAGGCATGAAGGGCATGTCTTCTTCCGGCAGGATGAGTGAAACAACACCCTTGTTGCCGTGTCTGCCCGCCATTTTGTCGCCGACGGAAATCTTGCGCTTCTGAGCGATATATACGCGAACCAGTTTGTTGACTCCATGTCTGAGCTGGTCGTCCTGTTCGCGGGTAAAGGTCTTAATGTCTACAATGACGCCGGACTCACCGTGCGGTACACGTACAGATGTGTCTCTGATTTCACGGACTTTTTCACCGAAAATAGCGCGATAAAGTCTTTCTTCAGGTGTCAGCTCGGTTTCACCCTTGGGTGTAACCTTACCGACAATGATGTCGCCTGCATGAACTTCTGCACCGATACGGACCACACCGTCTTCGTCAAGATCCTTCAGGGCATCGTCACCGACGTTGGGAATTTCACGGGTGATCTCTTCCGGACCAAGCTTGGTATCACGGGCTTCGCACTCATATTCAGTTATGTGAATCGACGTATAAACATCATCACGCACCAGGCGCTCACTGATAAGGACGGCGTCCTCAAAGTTGTAGCCTTCCCAGGGCATGAAGCCGATCAGTGCGTTGCGACCCAAAGCCATCTCACCCTGATCAGTTGAAGGACCGTCAGCGATAATTTCGCCGGCCTTTACAGCATCTCCCTGTTTAACCAGAGGACGCTGATTGATGCAGGTGCCCTGGTTGGAGCGGCGGTATTTTGAGAGATGATACTCATCACGGCTCAGGTCTTCTTTTTCCACTTCAATGTAGTCAGCTCTTACTCTCTTGACTACGCCGTCATTTTTGGCAACTACACAGACACCCGAATCCTTGGCGGCACGGTGTTCCATACCTGTACCGATAACCGGGGATTCCGATTTAATCAGCGGAACTGCCTGGCGTTGCATGTTCGAACCCATCAGGGCTCTGTTGGCATCGTCGTTGCCCAGGAAAGGAATCAGGGAAGTGGCCACTGAAACTAATTGTTTCGGTGACACGTCCATCAGATCGACCTGGTCAGGATCAAGTTCGAGGAACTCATCCAGATAACGACAGGAAATCTTCTTATTAATGAAATGACCATCAGCATCGAGAGGTTCGTTCGCCTGAGCGATGTTGAAGTAATCCTCTTCGTCCGCGGTCATATAGCGGTATTGGTCTGTAACCACACCGTTTTCCTTGTCATAGAGACGGTAGGGTGTTTCCAAAAAGCCGAAGCGGTTTACACGCGCGTAGGTAGCCAGGGAGTTGATCAGGCCGATGTTCGGTCCTTCAGGAGTTTCGATCGGGCACATTCTGCCGTAGTGGGAAGGATGTACGTCACGAACTTCAAAGTTGGCGCGCTCACGCGACAGGCCTCCGGGGCCCAGGGCTGAAAGACGACGTTTGTGCGTCAACTCGGCCAGTGGGTTGGGCTGGTCCATGAACTGAGACAGCTGGCTGGAGCTGAAGAACTCTTTGATCGCAGCTGAAACAGGCCTGGTATTCACAATATCCTTGGGTGTGGCCTGCGATATGTCCGGGATCGTCTGCATGCGTTCACGGACAACACGTTCCATACGGGAAAAACCGATACGCATCTGGTTCTGCAGGAGTTCCCCTACTGAACGAATGCGGCGGTTGCCGAGATGGTCGATGTCGTCAGGCTCGCCTACACCGTACTCCAAGCCGATGAAGTAGCTGCAGGAGGCTAAAATATCATCCACGGTCAGGTGGCGGGGAATCAATTCTGATTTATTGTCGCGAAGCAGCTGACGCAAAGCTTCCACTTTGTCATCTTCTTCACGTGCCTGAGCCACGATATCCCGCAATACCGGGGTATAGAAATACTCGTTATAGCCAAGCTTTTCAAAATCAAGCTCGGCCAGTTCTTCCTGAGTGAAATAACGGCTGAGGAATTGCTCTAACCTGACAGTGTTGTTGCCGACTACGCGCAGCATGTCATCATACTGAATGACACTTTCGCCCATCTTGTGAATAGGATAAATATCAACGCTGTTGATACCTGCGTTTTGAATGGCCATAGCCATTTCACGCGTAATAATATCGCCTTCGAGAGCCAGAATTTCACCGTCTTCACTGAGAATGTCAGTAGCAGCACGGTGTCCTTCCAGACGTCTGGACAGGGATAATTTTCTATTAACTTTAAAGACACCAACATGAGCCAGGTCATAGCGGTTGTCCTGGAAAAACAGGTTCTGCAGCAAGTTCTTGGCGCCTTCGCGGGTATAGACTTCTCCGGCGCGCAGTTTACGGAACATTTCCTGGTATCCGTCATCAACGCTCTTGCAGCCGTCTTTTGCCATTGTATTCATGAGCGCTTCTTCTTCGCCCAGAACCGATATGATTTCTTCATCTGTACCGAGGCCCAGTGCACGCAGCAAAATTGACAGATGGAATTTGCGGGCGCGGTCTACGCGGACCCAGAGCAAACCCTTGGCATCTGTTTCAAATTCAAGCCATGCACCCCGGTTAGGAATAATTTGTCCTGTATAAATGGTGTTGTCGTTCTTGTCACGTTCAATGCCATAGTACACACCCGGAGAGCGCACCAACTGACTGATTACCACTCTCTCAGCTCCATTGATAATGAAGCTGCCGGTATCAGTCATAATCGGGAATTCCCCGATGTACACATCCTGGTCTTTAATAGTGTCACTGGCTTTGTCGTGAAGCCTGACTTTTACGTAAAGTTTCGATGCGAAGTTCGCATCCTTTTCTCTGCATTCCTCTAAGGAATGAGTTGGGTTGTTGACGTCAAATTCTTTGTCTATGAACGAGAGTTCGATATCACCTGAAAAGTCAGTAATTGGTGATGCCTCTTCCAGGACTTCCATAAGCCCTTCTTCAAGGAACCAATTGTAACTGCTCAATTGAATATCTAATAGGTTTGGGATATCGAGAATCTCGTCAATCTTAGAATAAGACACTCTCTGAACACGTCCATATTGAACGGACTTTGGCATCAGTGGTCACCTCACACGATTGTACCGGTCATCCCATAGAGAAACCGTCGCGGACCGGTCTTGACGGCATCTCTCTACATGTTATAATCGACCTATCACAGCGTCTGTTTTCAGAGCGCTTGATTGCGCGACAAAAGCCGCACGGGTCTATTGACACATTTAATAAGTTTATCCCATTACTGCGACTCCGTCAATTATTTTTACAAGTTTGTATAGAAAGTAGTTAATCTGCGATGAAGAACCGTAATTTACGTTTCTTAGTAACAATTTTGATTGTTCGTATGACAACTGCTTTCATGAAACTGATCGGATTAAAGGCAACACACTTCCCGGGCCAGTTGGCTAAACGTCTCTGTCCCGACTTCCTTTCCCGCATAGAAAAACCGGAAACAATCATCGGAATTACCGGCACTAACGGCAAGACCACCATATCGAATTTAGTAGCTGATATGGCTGATCATTTTGGGCTGGATTTTGCCCATAACGCCTATGGCAGCAATATTGAAGAAGGCATTATCACCACCCTGATTGAAGCCGGAACATTTTTCGGTAAACAAAGAAAGAAACTCGCCTTTCTGGAAATAGATGAGCGCCTGACCCGGGTAATCTTTCCCGATATAAGCCCCGACTATCTCTTAGTGAGCAATCTATTTCGTGAATCCTATCTCAGAAATGCCCACGCTGAATTTATTTACGGTGTTTTAAGGGAAAACATACCTGCCGGGACCAAGCTGATTCTGAACGCGGATGACATGTTATCTTACAATCTGGCTGAAGGCCATGAAGCTGTAAGTTTTTCTATCGCCAGACTGGCCGGCGAACCGCAATTTACCAGGAATTTAATACGCGATGTTGTCCTCTGCCCCAGCTGTCATCAGCCTCTGGAGGATGAATTCATCCGCTATCATCACATAGGTCGTGCCCACTGCAACAATTGCTCCTGGCGAAACGGTCCGGCTGATTATGAGCTGACTTTCTTAAAGAAGCAGGATGCTCCTGAAAAAGAAATCAACGCCAATGAAATGGACGTAGCCGACGAACTGGCGGTTTCATCGCTGTGCTGGCAAACCGGCCCCGGAGAAGAGCTTTTCCCTTTTGCAGGAGAAAACATGCTGGATCTATACAATTCTCTGGCAGCAATTACTCTTTACTCAGAACTGGGATACACTCCTGAATCCATTGCAGGTGCGCTGGCCGGAGTCGCTATCGGGAAATCCCGTAAGGAAATAGTGAAAATCGGACCCCACACTGTTTATCGCATGCTGGCCAAGGGTAAAAATCCGATCGCAGTGACACGTGTTCTGGATGCCTTGATGAAGCGTCCGGGTGATAAGTATGTTGTTCTTCTGGTAGATACCAGCGTCAAGGAAATGAGTTCTGAAGACAATGTAGCCTGGATCTTTGATGCTGACCTTGATTTGCTGGCAGCTGACGAAGTGAAGCAGATAGTCGTAGCCGGCATGCGGTCTGAAGATATCCGCCTGGCCTTGCTTTTTGCCGGAGTAGCCGACGAAAAAATCGTCAGCTGCCGTGATAAGGAAAAAAGTGCGGACTTGCTCCGGACCGGGGAAAAAGAAGCGACAATAGCTATTCTCTACGAGCTGTACTCAGAAAGCATCTCGCGAAAGCTTGTGAAAAAGCTGCAGCAACGATGGGATGGTAAATAAGACATGCGTATTGAAATCATCTATCCGGAAATTGCCAACCTTCTGGGCGAACATGGCAGCCAGCAACTGCTGCAAAGAACATTTGCAGATGAGGAAATAATCTGCACGAAATTTCCTGACCTGCCTCAATTTTTCACAAGTAAGATTGACTTCATTTATATGGGAGCGATGACTGAAAGTACCCAGGCCCTGGTTTTGGATCTCTGGAGGCCCTATGCCGGAGACTTCAGACAAAAGATTGACAACGGACTGGTCGGCTTTTTTGCAGGTAATGCCCTGGACCTGCTGGGGAGAAATATTGTTTATGAAGAGGCGGATACGATTCAAGCCCTGGGCCTTTATCCCTTTGACACTCTCTGCAAGCGCTTCGACCGCAAGAACGAGATCGTCCGGGGTAAGTTCCATGAGTTTGAGGTCATGGGCTACCGTTCGCAGTTTACCACTCACACAGGTGACAGTTCTGCCTTTCCCTTTATTGAAGTCATAAATGGCAGCGGTATGAATCCGGCGGTGAAAACCGAAGGTGTCGCAGACAGAAACTTTTTTGCCACAAGTCTGAACGGGCCTTTTTTGATACTCAATCCCGAATTCACGAAATGGCTGTTCGGCCTTTTCGGCTACAGGGGAGAGCTGCCTTTTGAGGCAGATCTGCTGGCTGCTGCCGACCTGCGTCGTGAGGATCTCAGCCGCCGTTTTGATAAGAAAAAAGCTCGGAAATAAATTTGTTTTTGCTCATGCAAAAGGCCGGTATCGCTCTGATCCCGGCCTTTTAAAACTAAATCAATAAATTCGGAGCTTTATTTAATCGTCGCTTGGAGTAGTTGCAACTGCTGCGGGGTCTCCGGCGAAGAGTGACTTGAAGAATGCTTTTCTACCGACAAAACCCATACCAAAACTATGGCGTTCAAATTCAACACCATCAATCAGGCTTTGTGACAGATTATTGATCTTTTCCGTTTTAGCCAAAGCTTCTACACGATGGTCGATACTCTTAACATCACCTAAACCGACAAAATACATGATGTGGTAGCCATAATCGGTTTCAACAATTCCGGTATCTCCGGTCTTGCGTGACTCATCCAGGCTCCAGTCCTGGAAAGCTTCAACCATCATGCCGTAAGGTACATTTTCATATAAGCCGCCGTTATCAATGCTACCCGTGTCACTGGTGTATGTCTCAGCCAATTCGGCGAAAGCTTCTTCCGTTTTGGCACCGGCTTCAAATTCTGCCAGGATTTCTTCAGCTCGGGCCTTGATTTGCTCGTTGGAAACAGGATCACCATCTGATCCGGTAACGGCCGAGGCGTCAATCAGGATGTGGCGTACGCTGTAAACATAAACATCTTCAAAGTCAGCGCTGTGAAAAACCAGGGCGGTAACTGTTTTTGTGCTCTCTATCACCGTGGTGTCACCGGCTTCACGCTCTTCATCGGTCAGCCAGCTCTTTTGGTTGCTGGTGAGACGGCTCCCCTGCATCAGATAATCCAGATCTTCCGGCTGGTCCTTGAGTTTGTCAAGTTTGTCCTCATCAGTTTCAAATTCAGCCATAGCTTCAGCGAAACTCATTTCGCCTTTTTCATAGAGCTCGAGTGCGGCGGCGGCGTCTTCAGACAATTCCTGCAAAGCTGCTTCCAGCTCATCTTCAGTCAGCTCTTCCTCATCGTCGGTTGCCGGCAAGGAGAAGGTATAGGAAGAATATGAGTATATTTTGAGGTCAGCAGCATTCTCTTCCTTGTACTCTTCAATCTCAGCTGCAGTAACCTCAGTCGTGTCTGCCAGATGCTGGTTATATTCCTGTAACATCAAAGATTGGCGCACAAACTTCATATAATGTGAAGAAGACACGCCCGGACCGAAATATGATTCCAGCAGCCTACCGACTCCGACGCCTTGACTCTGGGCACCCTGTGCCATTTCCACTTCAAAGTCTCTGACTGTTTTATCAATTTCTGCCAGTTTCTCTTCAGATAAGACGAAGCTGTCATCATTATTCATGGCCAAAACCATGGCATAGGTCGGAGCCATCTGTTCCAGGGTTAAGTCGATCAGATCATCCCTCAAGGTGCGGTCTCCTGATGTAGTACGTTCAAGCATTTCCTGCATCTCATCGGTAAAGGCATAACCCAGCTGTGCCTGCATACTGATGTTACCTAACTCAACGTTCAGATCAGCAGGGCTCATGGTCATGCTGGCTCCCGGAACTTCAGAGTTTCTGATCGTAATTGCTGTCAGGCTTTTTTGCAAAACACCAAAACGGGCGACCGCCCATACAGCAGCGACAAGAATCAGGGCTACGACAATGACGATGGAGGCAATACGTCCGACAATGCTCTTGGAGCTGATCTTCTTCTTTCTGCCGTCGCTGTCCTTTAGATTTGCCAGGCGCTGCTTGCGCTCAGCACGATCTATTTCAGCCTTCCATTCGCTTTGCTCATTTGTTTTCTTGGCCATAAAGTTACCTTCCTATATAAAAAAACTCACTCAGACACCGGTCAAAGTGACCTGCTTTTAAGCTACAAACAAGAGTGTACCACAAATGTGATAAAAATCGATCAAAACATGGTCAAATCAGTGACAATGAACGGGGAAGGTCCATGGCCTCTTCAATCCAGAGATCAGGCTCCAAAGCCCTCAGCTCTTCCTTGTCCATACTGGTCCAGTCGACAACCGCGCTGCGGCAACCTGCTGCATGGGCGCTTTTCACATCGTGCACACTGTCGCCGACATACAAAATCCGGGACATATCACTTATTGACATGCGTTCTGCCGCCGCCAGCAAAGGTTCCGGCCCGGGCTTATGTCCTGTGGAATCCTCCTGTGAGAGGAGAATTTCAAAATAATCCGCTAAGCCGTGCACCCGCATACAGTCTTCCAATCCTTCACGGAAGCGCGAGGTTACAAGGCCAAGCCGGAAGTTCATCCGCTTGAGCTCTTCCAACATGGCTACTACACCTACATATATGCCGGTATGTGTATCAGTCTTGCCTTCACACCAGATCCGATATGTGTCTACCATCTTCAGCGGATCTTCCATGCCGGGATAGGCTTCCTGCAATGGTTTACCGATTTGTGAAAGGATCATCTCCCGTGGGGGGACAGATCCGGTATATTCTTTCCAGGTATGTTCGTGTCCTGCTACTATAAGTCCTATTGAATCAACCAGGGTGCCATCCATATCGAAGAGCACAGCTTCAACTTCAATTTTCTTCATCTTTTCCGTCATTAATATCTCCATCGGTTTCTATGGTTAAACGCAGCTGTTCGATACGATTGTCAGCCACGGATAATACCGTAAATCTCAAATTCTTGTAGACTACGTCTACCTTTTCATCCTCTTCCGGAATACGGTCCAGAAGGTCGATAACAAATCCTGAAACAGTATCATAAGCGTCATCCGGAAGTTCCAGTCCGAGTTCTTCCGACAAAGTCTCCAGGGGGCAGGAGCCGGAAATGAGCCAACTGTTGTTGCTTTGTTCCTGCAAGAGCTGCTCTTCTTCATCGTACTCGTCTTCTATATCGCCGAGAATCTCTTCGATCAGGTCTTCCATGGTGACTATTCCTGCGGTACCGCCATACTCATCAATTACTATGGCCAGCTGGACGTGTTGTCCCTGCATCTCAAAAAATAAGTCCCGGACTACTCGTGTTTCAGGAGTGAATATCGGCTGCCTCATTTCAGCTGCCAGTGAAAAGTCACGCTTGAGCTCTTCGTCGCCCAATAAAGGCAATAAATCTTTCACATGCAGGACACCGACAATCTTGTCGATAGTATCCTCATAAATCGGAACCCGGGTATATTTTTCTTCCTTAATCACCTCCAGAGTTTCCTCAAAGGAAGCGTCCAGCGGCAGGGCCACAATATCTGTCCGGTGTGTCATAACGTCGACTGCGCAGATATCATCAAAACGGAAGATATTACGGATCAGTTCATGATCCTTTGCTTCTTCATCCCATGAGCTTTCATCTGAATCGAGCATCTTGAAATACTCTTCAACCTGCATTATTGCATTATCATCTTCCGATTTTCCGGTAAAAAGTCTTGATAAAAACTCAACCAGTAGGTTGATCAGACGTTCCAGCGGACGCAGGACAAGCAGTAAAGGCTTGAAAAAGATCAGGCTGAATCGCAGAAAACCGATTCTTGCCTTAGAATCATTGTCGCTTCGCCGCACCAGACGGGCCGGCAAATTTTCGCCCAGAAGAGCATAGAGGAAGATGGCGACAAGGCTGTAGCCGATGTAAATAAGAGCATACAGCCAGCCCTCCAAAGCTGAAGGCATCAGGAATAGCGGTGCAAAAAAGCCCATTGTCCATACAAAATATAAAAAGACAAACAATATTCGCAGAAGATGCAGCTCGCGCAGTAAAATCTCCATTGAGTCGTTCCTGCAAATTTTCTGCAAAGATTTGGGCAAGTCGGTTTCCTGATCGGAAGACTGTCTGAAAGCTGAGCTGCGGTTGAACTCGAGCAAGGCCATATCATAAGCCTTTGATATGGCACTCATGAGCAATAATAAGATGGTCAGAAGTGATGCACCTAAGCTGTTGAAGCTACTCAAGACCGCGCTCGCAGGGTGAGGGTCCATTATCGTTTTCTCCCGGGTGTAGGTAGAGCTCAGAGCTCAATACTGTAAGGAGCGCGGACCGGACCTGCCGGTATGCGCTCCTCTTGAGTATAGCAAAATAAGCAATATTAATTACTCGGTTTTATTCTTCTTCGCTGGCTGCCGCAACTATCTTTTCAGAGATATTCTGCGGAACCGGTTCGTAACGGGCCATTTCTCTGGTGAAATAACCGCGACCCTGGGTCATGGACTTAAGGTCTGTAGCATATTTAGCGATTTCTGCTGCCGGAACTTCTGCCTCAACTACCTGGAAACCGGGGACAGTATCGGGATTAATACCGAGAATGCTGCCACGACGTTTGCTCAGGTCGCCCATAATATCACCCAGGAAATCATCCGGGATATGGACTGACAGGGAGTAGATGGGCTCAAGAAGGATCGGTTTTGCCTGAGGCATACCATTGCGGTAGGCCAGACGTGCTGCCAGTTTAAAGGACATTTCGTTTGAGTCGACGTCATGGTAGGAACCATCTACCAGAGTAGCTCTCAGATTCACTACCGGGTAACCGGCCAGAGGTCCTTCGTCGATCGCTTCACGCAGACCCTTTTCAACAGCCGGGAAATAGTTCTTCGGAACTGAACCGCCGAAAATCTTTTCCTGGAAATCAAGATCCAAATCATCACCGGGTTCAAACTCAATCCACACGTCACCAAACTGTCCATGTCCACCGGTTTGCTTCTTATGGCGGCCCTGAACTTTGACCTTCTGGGTGATTGTCTCACGATAAGCTACGCGAGGCTCTGTCAGACGGGCTTCAACGCCGAACTTTCCTTTAAGCTTGGCTGTCAGAACATCGAGCTGAACTTCGCCCAGTCCGGAAAGCAGGAATTGATGGGTCTCGGGATTGTTCTCTATCTCAAAAACGATATCTTCGTCTTTCAGCCTGACCAGGCCCTGCATGATCTTGTCATCTTCGCCCTCGTTTACGGCTGATATAGCTAAAGTCAGACTCGGAGTCGGCATTTCCGGCGCTTCGATCTTCAAGGGATTATCGCGGTCTGTGAGTGTATCCAAAGTGCTGGTGTCATTCAATTTTGTTGTGGCTCCGATGTCACCGGCAATTACAGTATCAACTGAAATCTGCTTTTTACCGCACATGCTGTAAAGACCGTTGATGCGTTCATCAGTTTCCTTATTGACGTTATAGACTGAACCGGAATCTTTAAAGACACCGGAATAAACACGGAAAAGGGAGATTTTACCGACAAAGGGGTCGACTATTGTTTTGAAAACCAGAGCTGCCAGCGGACCATCCTGATCGGTCTTGATCTGGAAGCTCTCGCCACTGCGGTTGACCGCTGTCATGGCGTGTCCGTCTTCAGGTGTGGGGAAGAAACGAATCATCAGGTCCAAGATGTGGGAAACGCCCCAGTTGGCATTGGCGGATCCGGCGAAAACAGGATAGAGGGAGGCTTGTGAAATCGCTTGACGCAAACCGCGCTCTTCTTCTGCAGGAGTGAAGGCTTCACCTTCGAAATATTTCTCCATCAGCTCTTCATCGCTTTCAGCGATCTGTTCAACCAGCTGCTCATGATAGTTTTCAGCCAATTCCTGAAGATCTGAAGACATTTCGGTCGGCTTCATTTCACCTTTATTGCCGGTGAAGCTGTAAGCCTTCATTGAAACAACATCAACCAATCCGGTCATTGTTTCGCCATCCATGATAGGAAGGGTCATGGGGATTACGAGATGGCCATAGGCTTCTCTCAAGGCTTCAAGCGTAGCTTCGAAATCTGAGTTGGGCTCATCCATACGGTTGATGAAAAAAGAGATGGGCATCTTCTCATCGCCGGCTATACGTACTGCTTTTTCCACACCGACAGCAACACCGTCTTTGGCTGACATCACGATCAGTACTGCATCGCCCACATCCATACCCAGCATTTGTTCTCCAAGGAAATCAAAGTCACCGGGTGTATCGATCAGATTTATTTTATTCTTTTTCCACTCAAAGGCAGCCAGGCTGGTGTTGATGGAAATACCGCGACGGATCTCTTCAGCGTCAAAGTCACTAACCGTATTGCCTTCGTTGCTCTTCCCCAGACGGTTGACGACTCCTGCGTTAAATAATGCGGCTTCGACAAAAGCGGTTTTGCCGGCGCCGCCATGCCCCATGACGGTAATATTACGTATATTCTCTCTTGTGAATTTCATTAAAAATCTCCCTTGAATTTATTGTTTCTCAGCTATTATACAATGACTGTCCCTGACTGACAAGAAGACTCAGCGCCCACAGCTTAGGGCGTATACGGTTTTAGTCTGGCTGTAAAATGCCGCAGAACTTTCGCCTGTTCGACCACTTCAAAACCATGGAATTCTTCACTGCGTTTCATTACGTCAGCCAGCTTCTCAGCTACATAATCAAGATGTGACTGTGTATATGTCCGGCGGGGTATGCAAAAACGTGACAGTTCGAGAGCTGCTTCCAATTGCTCCCCAGTTTGCGGGTCCAAATCCAGGATAAAAGATCCGATATCACAGCCACGGATACCGCCTTCAAGATAAAGCGCTACGCAGAGGGTATGGGCCGGGAAGTGATAATAGGGAATATGCGGCATTGCTTTTTTCGCATCAACAAAGATGGCATGGCCGCCAGTCGGATACTGAATCGGCACACCCAGTTCCAGGCAGCGGTCTCCCAGATACTGCGTCTGTCCGATATAGGAACGCAGGAAAATCTCATCAAGTCCTTCAGCCAGTCCTACAGCCATGGCTCCCAGGTCTCTGCCGGTCAAGCCACCGTAGGTCAGGAAACCCTCGTAAGGGACAACTCGTGCTTTGATGCCTTTGATCAGATCGGCATCTTCTCTTACGCCCACCAGGCCGCCCATATTGACTATGCCGTCTTTTTTAGCGGAAAAAGTGAAGGCGTCTCCTTCAGCAAACATGTCACGCACGATATCTTTAATCGGCCGGTCTTCCTGGCCTGTTTCACGTTCTTTGATGAAAAAGGCGTTCTCTGCATAACGGGCAGCATCTATGACCAGTGGAATTTTATGTTCGCGGGCAATAGCTCCCGTCTCCCGAATATTGGCCAGTGAGACAGGCTGTCCTCCGGCTGAGTTATTGGTAATGGTCATGACGATGCAGCCGATTTTTTCCGCACCATATTCAGCAATCAGTTCCCGGAGTCTGGCGATATCCATGTTGCCCTTAAAAGGAGCGTAGTTCTCTGTATCTGCTGCTTCAGGAGAGACGCAGTTGACAACTTTGGCACCGGTCAGGAGTACATGGCCCGATGTAGTATCGAAGTGAAAATTCGAGATAGAAATCATGCCTTCTTTCAGCAAGAGGGGGAAGAGCATATTCTCCGCAGCCCGCCCCTGGTGGACCGGCTGTATATACTGATAATTGAATATGTCATGCGCCACTTCCATCAACTGCTCGTAGCTGCGGGACCCGGCATAACTCTCATCTCCCATCATAACAGCCGCCCACTGCCGGTCGCTCATGGCATTGGTGCCGCTGTCAGTCAGCATGTCGATATAGACATCCGAAGAAGCCAGGCTGAACATGTTGTAATCGGCCGCTCTGATCGCCTCTGCCCGCTCTTCATAGCTTGTCTGTCTGATTGCCTCAACCATCTTGACCCGGTATGGTTCCGGAATGTACTTTGCCATATTTTCCCCTCTTTTCATCTGTTTGATTTGTATTTTTTTGTGATTTTTTAAATATTTTCTTTTATAAAAGCTAAAATATCCAGATCAACTTCTTCATGGTTAGTCTCATTCAGTAATTCATGCCTGGCACCGGGATATTCCTTGACAGTTACATTTGTCATTCCCAGACTTTCATACTGGGCGGACAAGGCTCTGACCGCCTTTCCCATTTCGCCTACGGGATCATCACTGCCGCTTACTATCAGTATCGGCAGGTCGCGTCGCATCTGCTTAAGGTTGTCCTCGTCATAAAGAGTCAGTATGCCGTCAAACATGTCTCTATAGGCACGTGTCGTAAACATAAAGCTGGTGCGGGGCTCAATTACATATTGTTCACTGATAGCTGAATCCCGGCTCAGCCATTCAACACCGGTCTTGTCTTCCTCTTTGAAAGTCTTGTTGTTTACTCCCAGGACCATCTTCCTGATAAATGGGCTGCGATAACGGGAACCACGGAATTTTCCCACAAGAGTAGCCAGGGAACGACCGGCACGCACAGCAGCTTTTGCCTGCATACCCGTACCCATAATAATGGCACCGGTTAAATCTTCATCGGGGAAACGGTAAAGGAACTGCCTCAGATAAAAGGAGCCCATGGAGTGGCCGAGAATAAAGTAAGGCAGGTCTGGATACAGGCCTCGGGTGTCTTTATAGACTTTGTAAAGATCCTGCAGGACCAGTTCATTGCCGTTTTCTTCAGCGAAAAAACCCCAATCGTCAGTACTTTCAACTGAATCACCATGACCCAGGTGGTCATGGCCTACAACGAGGATTCCCGCTTCTGTCATGAAACGGGCAAAGCGGTCATAGCGTTCAATGTACTCCACCATTCCGTGGGAGATCTGCAGGACAGCCCACGGTTTTTCTTCAGGCAGCCAGCTCACTACATTGAGTTTGGTCTTACTGTCATTAGAAAGAATTTGCTTAACTTCACTTTTCATATTTTTATCCTCTTCTTTCCGCAACTTCAAGTAGAATATCTACGGCACTTTGGCGGTCCTCTGTTTGCATCAGCCGGTCACGGAAGTCCGCAGCATTGCGGACACCGCGCACATAGTAGGCAAATTGTGATCGCATTTCACGGCAGGCCGCCTCTTCTCCCAGAAGTTCAATCATGCCGTCCAGGTGATTCAGAACTGCTTTGAGCCAGCGTTCACTGCTGATCTCCGGTGGTAGACCCTCGCTTTTCATACCCTCCCGTATTTGTTCAAAGACGAAAGGATTGCCCATGGCTGCTCGGCCTATCTGGTAGGCATCAAGTCTGACCAGTTCCTGCAAGCGGCGAATATCCGCTGCGGTCTTGATATCGCCATTACCACAAAGAGGGAGACTGCACTCTTCGCGAACAGCAGCAAAGATCTCCCAATCAGCCTTTCCGCTGTAAAACTGGTCCCGGCTGCGGGCGTGTACAGTAATACCGGCAACGCCCTCGCTTTCCAGACGTCCTGCCAGAGAGGGAGCGTTAATCTCCCGTGCATCCCAACCGCTGCGCATCTTAACGGTAACTAATTTGTTAAATTTCGCTGCAGCTTCCACTGCAGCCGCAGCTATGGCGCAGGCCAGATCGGGCTTAAGCATCAGGGCAGCTCCTGCTCCGGTCCCGCAGACCTTCTTAACCGGACATCCCATATTTATGTCGATCCAATCGGTCTGGCTGTAAACCGGATGGGCCAGCAAAATCTCTATAGCTGTCGAAAAATCTGCAGGATCATGGCCGAATAATTGAATAGCGTAAAGCCTTTCTCGAGGGTCCGGGAGAAGGTAGCGCGACACTTTCTCCATGTGTGGATTATATACAATTCCACGCGCACTAACCAGTTCGCTTATGGTGAATGTGGCCGACAACTCGCTGACCAAACCCCGAAAGGGTGGCGTACTGGTTCCGGCCATCGGAGCCAGGCCCAGGATCAGCCCGTCTTCTGCTCTAAACATTGACATGAAATCACCGGGCTTGCTGTTCATCGCGGCCTCCATGAAAGGGATTGTTTTTTTTAAAAAAATTAATCGAGTAAATCAAGCAATTCACTGTAATGGTTAATTATATCCATTTGTGGCCGCATTTCATCAGTAATCTCAGCCGCTGCACGTTCATAAAAACAGGAATGACCGCTGTCATACCAGACCGGGTGCATACCGACCCCCAGGGCTCCACCGACATCACAGTGGATATCGTCACCGACATACCAGCATTCTTCAGCCCTGAGACCGCTTTTTTGCAAGGCTCTGAGGAAGATCCATTTCTCAGGTTTACGTAATACCGTTTCGCTGGAAGTCACGATAAATTCAAGCTTATGATCCAGATGATTATCAATACGCGCTTTCATCGATTCACTGCTGAAGGAAATATTGGAAATAACAGCTGTACGGATGCCGCGCCGGTCCAGCTCTATCAGTGTCTCCGGGAGGCCCGGCAGGACTTCTGCGGGGCAGGCTGAAAACCAGTAGAGTTTTTCGCATTCAAGGATGGGCAGGTCACAGCTGAGGTCGAACATATCCAACAAAAAATTGAAGTAGGCTTCGAAGGAAACTTCTACTGAGTTGGTGAAGGCCCTTTTGCGTAAATCATCATAGAGCTCGTCGGATAGTTCCATCATTTTATCAATATCGACGTTTTCTTTGGGATGCAGGTGGGGTATAAAAGCTTCATAGGCGGCACGGAGGTCAAAGGTCTCCTCGTGCAGCAAAGTCTGTCCGTAATCAAAGAAAATCATACGCGGATTAATTCTTGCCATAAGTACACCTTTCTGATTATTAACACACAATTAGACACTTATCATATAAATTAACATGTTCAGCTGAAATTTGCTCTTAGAGTCGCAAATATTCACCTTTTCCCACTCCTCTGACGCTATAAAAAGACTCTTAGTGTATGATAAAATACATAAGTTCAAGAATTAACAATCATAGGGTCCTGACGGACGAAAGAGTGGATATACAGATGAAAAGAACAAAGTACTGTGGTCATTTCTCTGAGGGAGATGTAGGAAAAAAGGCTTGCGCCTGTGGCTGGGTACAAAGCAAGCGCGATATGGGAGGCGTCATTTTTATCGATCTAGTCGATCGGGAAGGTGTATTACAGATTGTTTTCAATCCTGAAAATACGGATGCCGATACTTTCGCCCTGGCCGAACGCGTTAGGAATCAATCCGTCCTGGAAGTAAGCGGCAATTTACGTCTGCGCGATCCTGAGACTGTAAACCCTAAAATTACTACAGGCACAGTTGAGCTCAGAGTTGAGGAAGCCACCATTCTTTCTGCTGCGGAAACTTTACCTTTTGTGCCTGAAGAAGCCGGCAATGTCAGAGATGATCTCAGATTGCGCTATCGTTATCTGGACCTGCGCCGTCGTGAGCTGAAAGACAATCTGCGTCTGCGTCATCGTGCCGGTGTCCTGATTCATTCTTTTATGGCGGATAAGGGCTTTATCGAGGTTGAGACTCCGGTACTCGGTAAAAGCACTCCGGAAGGTGCACGTGATTTCCTCGTGCCCAGCCGTGTTCATCCCGGCAACTTTTTTGCACTGCCGCAGTCACCTCAGATCTACAAGCAATTACTCATGGTCAGCGGCTTTGACCGCTATTACCAGATAGCCCGCTGCTTCCGCGACGAAGACCAGCGTGCCGACCGTCAGCTGGAATTCACCCAGCTCGACCTGGAAATGTCTTTTGTCGAAATGGATGACGTGCTGGAAATTCTGGAAGCACTGATGAAGCACCTGGCACGTGAACTTAAAGGCGTTGAAATCGAAGCTGCCTTCCCCCGCATGTCCTGGAAGGAAGCTATGGATAAGTACGGTTCCGACAAGCCGGACTTGCGCTTTGACTTGCCCATTATCGACATCAGCGACATCGCTGAGAAATCCGATTTTTCCATATTCCGCCAGGCTTTAAAGAGCGGCGGCGTGGTACGCGCCATCTGCGTCCCGGGCAAAGCTGATTTCCCGCGATCTGTTATAGATGATCTGACCGATTTCGCCATTTCAGAAGGCGCCAAAGGCATGGCCTGGATAGCCTGGCGTGAAGATGGTGAGATATATTCCATCCTTGATAAATATTTCACGGAAGATCTGATGCAGGAGTTATTGGAAGCTGTCGGGGCAAAGCCCGGCGACTTCATCCTCTTCTCTGCAGACCGGCTTGATATAGTGCGGCATGTCAGCGGTGCTATCCGCCTGCACCTGGCAGACCTGCTTGACCTGCGCACACCTGGTGAACTTAACTTTTCCTTCGTTGTCGACTTTCCCATGTTTGAGTTCAGCGAAGAAGAGGGGCGTTATGTAGCCCAGCATCATCCTTTCACCATGCCGAAACTTGAAGACCTCCATTATCTGGAAACTGAACCTGAACGCATGGAATCCCAGGCCTACGACCTGGTTCTGAACGGCACTGAACTGGGTTCAGGCAGCATCAGAATACACGACAGAGACATTCAGGCACGTGTATTCCGCCAACTCGGGCTTTCAGAGGAAGATATCCGGGACCGTTTCGGCTTCTTGCTTGATGCCTTCCGTTTCGGAACACCGCCGCACGGTGGATTTGCCCTGGGTCTGGACCGCCTGATCATGTTGCTGGCGAACGCGCCCTCCCTGCGCGAGGTAATCGCCTTTCCCAAGCTGAGCAACGCTTCTGACCCCCTCACTGATGCGCCTAGTACGGTAGACCGGCAACAGCTGGACGAACTGCATATCGTTCTTGCAGCTGATGTGGTTGCCGGCAGCGAGATTTTCAGCGGCAAAAAGGATGCACCCGCAGCAAAGACCTTCAACCTGGAGCACTTGGAACAGCTGTCCAATATTATGCTGACTGAATCCGAACGGGTCGGTATGCAAACCGAGATTGAAACCCTGATCGATTTCGCAGATCAAATGGCAGACCTGGATACCAGGGCGGCAGAGCCTACCCGTTCTATGATTACGGAGCATGGGGTGTTTCAGGGAGAAGAGCGTGAGCCCTCTCTCAGCCAGGAAGATGCTCTGGCAAATGCCGCCGAGTCTGAAGACGGAGCCTTTGTAGTTCCGGCCGCAGTGGAACAGGAGCTATAAATGTTAAAAGAAAAAATGACAATCTATGAAATAGGCGCAGCTTTGCGCCGCAAAGACTTTTCTTCCCGCGAACTGACAGAATCAATTCTGGATAAATGCGCCAAGCAGGAAGATCGGATCGGCGCTTACATCACTCTGACTGAAAAGGAAGCTCTGCAGCAAGCTGACCGGGTAGACAAGCTTCTGGCCGCGGGGGCTGAGCTGCCGCTGCTGGCAGGTATTCCGCTGGCAGTCAAGGACAATATCGCCGTTAGGGGGATTCCCCTGACAGCAGGTTCAAAAATGCTGGATACTTTCCGTCCGCCATACAGCGCATTTGTCTGGGACGAACTTGTAAAAGCTCAGGCAGTCCTGGTCGGAAAAAGCAATATGGATGAATTCGGCATGGGTTTTTCCACAGAAAACTCATACTTTAAAACGACAAGAAACCCGCATGACCTGACCCGCATTCCCGGCGGCAGTTCGGGTGGGTCCGCAGCAGCTGTGGCGAGCGGTGAAGCAATCTATGCTCTTGGTACTGATACCGGCGGTTCAATCCGCCAGCCTGCTGCACATTGTGGCGTCGTCGGTCTGCGCCCCAGCTATGGCCTTGTTTCTCGCCGTGGAGTCTCCGCACTGGCTTCTTCCATGGATACGGTCGGTCCTCTGACCAGAACCGTCCGCGACAACATGATTGTCCTCTCGGCGATCACAGCCCGGGATGCCAAAGACTGCTCTTCCAGCAGACATGTTTTCAAACTTGATGAAGATCTTTTAAAGCAAGACAGTTCAGAGACCAAGCCCCTGACCGGTATCAGCATAGGCTGGCCGGAGCAGTGTTTTGATATCGAGCTGGAGGAAGACGTCAGGCGGGGTCTTGAAGCCGCTTTGAAAGTTTTCGAATCACTGGGAGCGACAATCAAAAAGCTGCAAATCAGCTCGCTGAATGCCGCCCTTTCCGCCTACTACATTCTAATGACCGCTGAAGCAGCTTCAAACCTGGGACGCTTTGATGGTGTCCATTACGGTTACCGCAGCCCCGGGGCTGAAAAGTTGGAAGACCTTTATATCAACTCCCGCTCCGAAGCTTTCGGCTATGAGGTTAAGCGTCGTATCCTGCTGGGCAACTTTGCACTTTCTGAAGAATACTACGAGGACTATTTCGTAAAGGCGCAGAGGGTCCGCACGGTTGTCATCCGCGAGTTCACAGGACTGTTGGAAGACTGTGACCTGCTTTTCATGCCTGTGACCACTTCAACGGCAGGAAAAATCGGTTCAGCTCCGAAAAATCCGGTCGATCTGTACCGCGGCGACATCTTCACAACGCCGGTATCAGTGGCCGGGCTGCCCGCACTGTCACTGCCCTGCGGCAAAGATTCACAGGGTCTGCCTATCGGCATGCAGCTGGTCGGCAGGCAATTCGATGAGGCTTTGCTCTATCGCGTCGGAGCTGCTTACGAAGACCGGCATAGCCCGGCTTTTGAACTGGCGGAGGTAAAAGCATGAGCATGAAAAACCACAAAAAGTACGAAGCTGTCATTGGCCTGGAAGTTCACGTAGAGCTCAAGACCAAATACAAAATTTTCTGTGACTGCGAGGTCACTTTCGGCGAAGAGCCCAATACTCATGTCTGCCCGGTCTGCCTGGCAATGCCCGGGACTCTTCCTGTTTTAAATCATGAGGTGGTTGAATTCGCAGTACGCGCCGGCCTGGTGACTCATTGCGAGATTTCGCATTCCTCACGCATCGACCGAAAAAACTATTTCTACCCTGACCTGGCCAAGGCCTACCAGCTGTCACAAGCTGATGAGCCGCTTTGCCTGAACGGCTATGTGGATGTAAGCACAGAAGATGGAAGATCCAGAATCCGTGTTAACCGCATACACATCGAGGAAGATGCCGGCAAACTGATTCACACCGACAAAGGCAGCTCGCTGGTTGATATGAACCGTGGCGGTGTGCCTCTGATTGAGATTGTTTCTGAGCCGGATATTCACTCGGCAGATGAAGCTGTCGCCTACCTGCGGAAATTGCGCTCTCTGGTTCGCTACACCGGCATTTCCGATGGCCGCATGAACGAAGGCTCCCTGCGCTGTGACGTCAACCTTTCTATCAGAGAAAGGGGCACAGAGCGATTGGGCACCCGGGTCGAGATGAAAAACATCAACTCTTTCAACTATGTCGCCAAGGCTATTGAAAGTGAGTTCGCCCGTCAGGTTTCCATCCTGGATGAAGGTGGAATAATCACCCAGGAAACGCGCCGCTATGATGAAAAGACTGATCAGACAACAGTCATGCGCAGCAAGGAAGATGCGGCGGACTATCGTTACTTCCCGGATCCTGATCTCTGTCGAGTCGAAGTAAGTGATGCAGAAATAGCAGAGATACGTGCCTCTATCCCTAAAATGGCTGAGGAGCGCAAAGAAGAGTATATCGAAAGATTCTCTCTCAGTGATTATGAAGCCGAGCGCCTGACTGAAGACAAGGTTGTGGCGGATTTCTTTGAAACTGCAGCTAATGAGAGCCGCTATCCCAAAGTTCTGTCAAGTCTGATCATGACAGAACTGTCTCCTCTCTTTGATGATGAGGGAGACTCTGAGTTGCCGCTTGAAGCCCTCAGCCTGGCAAAACTTGCCGACCTCCTGGGTGATGAAAAAATCAACAGCAACACCGGAAAAAAAGTCCTGCGCCTGCTATTGGAAGATGACTTTGATCCGGAAGCTTACGTCAGAGAAGAAAATCTGTTGCAGATCACGGATCGCGAAGAGCTCCTGGAGATAGTGGAAAGTGCTCTTGCAGCTAACCGGAAGGCAGTTGAAGATTACCGCAAGGGTAAGGAAACTGCGATTAAAGCAATCATCGGACGTGTGATGAAAGAAACCTCCGGCCGCGCCTACCCGCTGCTGGTTGAAGAAATGATACTTGAAAAGATCAGTGAAAATTAAATCTAAGTGAAACGGGCAGTGTAGCCACACTGCCCGCTGAATAACTGAATAACTTAGGTGCCTGGCACCATCAAAGGCCGTCTCCGGCCAGAATTTCTTCATATGTATCGTCGTTAATTGCTTTCAGCAAAGCTACAGCAAGGTCGGCTGTTTTTTCCAGGTCGTACAGTTTGGCGATACCATAAGATGTGTGTATATAACGCACGGGAACACCCAAAACAATAGTCGGAATACCCCCGCCCATTTTATGAATAATTCCGCCATTGGTGCCTCCTCCTGAACGTACGGCTTCCTGAACCGGAATTCCCTCTTTCTCCGCCAGGTCCAACGCGAAGCGCTGGAAGCCCGGATGGGTGATCATGGAGACGTCCAAATGGCGCAGCATGGGCCCTTTGCCCAGCAAAGTCTGCTGGCTGTCCGGGCTGCCGAAAGTATCATCTGCCGGAGTACCTTCGAAAACTATGGCCAGATCAGGCTCTGTCATGCGCGTCGCCACTTCCGCTCCGCGACCGCCGACTTCCTCCTGGCTGCTGAGAGCTGCGATCACATCGCAAGCCAGCTCTTCTTCCGCCAGGCTGCTTAAGGTCTCTACCAGAGCCGTGCAGCCGATGCGGCAGTCAAAAGCCTTGCCGATCAGGACGTCATTCTTTTCATCGTAAAAAAGGTCAACATCCGGCACCACAGGAGCAGCAATACGGATCTTGAATTTTTCACTTATTTCTTCAGCGGAGGTCGCTCCGACATCCAGCTGGATCGCGGTAAAGACAATCGGGCTGTTGCGTTCGGCATCGCTCATGTAATGAGGAGGTTTGCTTGTCGCCAGTGCCGGTATCCACTTCCCTTCGGAGTTGCGCACCCGAAAGCGATGTGAAGGCACATTGGAGGCCACCCAGGAACCCAGGGGCAAAATACGCAGAAGACCCTGTGGGCTCACCGATTGCACAATCAGTCCTACTTCATCCAAATGTGCATCGAGCTGCACTAAAACACGGTCGCGGCTATTTCCGGCCCGTTCCAGATAGACATTCTGCAGCGAATCGATATAGCTTTCACCATAAGGCTGCAATACCTCCAGAGCTGTTCTTGCCAGTTCGTGCTCAAAGCCCGACGGTCCGTTTGCCTCCGAAAATATGCGCAGGGTCTGCAATAATTGTTCTCTTCTTTCTGTGCCGGCCATCATCCGATCCTTCCTTTCCTCTTGGTTGATTAGCTTTATCTTAACACTGATAAGTTACTGTTTTTCTAGAGTATTGTCGTTTCAAAGACAAGTGATTGCGGGAATAGCTCTTGCAGTAAGCCGGCCTTTTTGCTCAAATCACAGTTTTCTTCATACAGGGCGAAAACTGTCGGGCCGGAACCGGTCAGGGAAGCGTAAATACTTCCTGATTGTCTCAGTGCCAGCAGGAAGTCTTCTGTTTCCGGATAAACTTCCCGCAAATAAGGGAGGAAAGAATTCTCAAGGATTCCATTGAATTCGGAATATCTCCTGCTTGAGAGTATCTTTCCATAAGCTTGCAAAATGGCCTGCAGCTCAGTTCCCGGCGATCCGGATTTATTCCTGTCTAAAGCAGCAAAGGCCTCTTTTGTCGATACATTAAAGGGAGGCTTGATCAGCAAAAGCGGAAGCTGTGGAAAGGGCTCCAACTCCGTCATGACTTCACCGATACCGCTGACGAACTGCGTTCCACCCTTGTAGCAGTAAGGAACATCCGCACCTATTTTGTGTGCCATGTAGGCCGCCGGTACAGGCTCAAACTTTCCGTCAGGGAAAAAGGCCCGCTCTAGGAGACGTATGGTTGCGGCTGCATCTGCACTGCCTCCTCCCAGACCTGCCTGATCGGGAATATTTTTTTTAATCTTCAGCTGTAGGGAATAGTCTGCCGGGTTAATCCGATGCCAGTCAAAGAAGGCCCGTGCCGCTGTGTAAGCGATATTTTTCTCATCCTGAGGCAAGCTAGGATGATCACCGGAAACACTCCAATTCGACTGTCCATCTGAGTGCAAAAAAAGTGACAGCTGATCACAAAGATCAACTGTCACCATCAGCGATTTTATATTGTGATAATTGTCAGGACGACGCTCCAGGACTTCCAAAGACAAATTTACTTTTGCCGGAGCAGCTTCTGTACCGCTAAAATTCAGCTTATCCATAAAGCCGGATTATTCGTCCTCTTCCAGGATCTCGTCCAGTTCATCCGCATTAAATGCTATTTCAACTACACCGGTGAGCACATCAACATAGCTGAAGCAAACGTGTTCGTCGTAGTTTGTGCTGACAGGGCAGCGGACTGTAAAAACATTGGGCGAGCAGCTCTCCAGGTATCCCTCATGAACCACTGTACGCCTGCGCCCCCCATTTGAACGGAGGTAAATACGGTCACCAATATGGCTGGAAAGTGTGTCTCGACAATTTAAAACATCGGTTTTTGCGATCAATAGAATCACCTCAATATTTAAAATATATTTGCACACATATGCTTGTATATGGTACTATAATTGGCTAAAATTGTCAAATTTTGTGCAACCTGCACATGGATCAGATCAAATTTTCGGCAATAGATACGCAGGTCCTAGTCAGCCGTTGAACTCAAAACCAGGGCTCCCCCAAGGACCATCTTGTCCTGATAAAATACTGCAGCCTGGCCGGGTGCGGTAAGCCGCTGTGCTTCCGCAAATCTGATCACTGCCCGGGAGCCATTATCTATTAATTCGATGGCGCAGGGAATTGCCTGTCCCTGAGAACGCAGCTGAACCAGAAGCGTGACTTGATCCTGATCTCTCAACATTTTTTCCAAAAGATCAGTAAAAACTAAATTAGCCAGAAGGATTGAACTACTTCGGCACTCAATCTCATCTCCCAAAACAATCGCGTTCCTGGCAGCATCAATGCTCAATACAGTCATACGTTTACCGAAAGACTGTCCGAGTTTCTTTCGCTGCCCCACGGTATAACGGCCAATGCCTGCATGTTGGCCGATAAGCTTTCCTTCAGTATCTAGATAGGGTCCGGGTTCACCCAGGGCATCCTGTTCGCGTAAGAAATCGATGCGGTCATCATCGGGCAAAAAGCAGATTTCCTGACTGTCGGCTTTTTGTGCCAGTTTAATACCGCGATCCTCAGCCAGAGCCCGTACTTCTGTTTTTGTCAGCTCACCCAGGGGAAAGAGAACTCTGCTGAGAATCTCCTGTGGCAAAGCATAAAGGAAGTAACTCTGGTCTTTCCGGCGGTCAGTGCCCCGTAGCAGGCTCACTTTCCGGTCTCTCCTGCGTTCATTAAAGGGAATAAGTTTACCCTCTTCATCTCCGATGGCAGCATAATGACCGGTTGCAATAAAGTCACAGCCGTATTCATCTGCCAGGCTGATCATGCTGGGGAATTTCATTATCGGATTGCATAAGACGCACGGATTCGGAGTTTCTCCCCGACGCCAGGCGTCAACAAAGGGAGTCATTACTTTTTCTTCAAATTCGGTGTGTGCTTCATGTACAAAATGTTCTATGCCCAGATCGGCAGCAAGAGATTTCGTATCCCGGATCATATTATCGCGGGTTTCTTCAGAGCGGCAGGAAAAATCAAGGGTAAGGCCAATAACTTGGAAACCTTGCTCCTGAAGCAGGACGGCGGAAACAGCACTGTCGACACCACCAGACAAACCCAGCAAAACTTTTTTATTCACGGATTCAGACATGCACAAACTTTAGCACATAAATTCTTCAGATGCTGTAATGGAAATTACTGTCGTTACAATACGAAACAGGCAGGTGTCCAGCAATCAGTGGTGGGCTACCTGCCTGCTTCTTTGAGGTGTACTTCCAACGTACGTCCTCCTTTCTCAGTCTCGCGCTGAATTCAAATTACCCGGGGAGACAAACCGATCTTCTCTCGATGAAACCGGATAGACAAGCCGTGCATTCTCTAAAAAGCTGCTCCATTTTGTTTTACTGAAGGGAAACCCCCTGTGGTTACGGAGCCTTCTCTCTTCCACGGTCTTTTGTTGCGCGGACTCCTGCTTGTCTGATTACTAAATCATTTTCTGCGTTGATTTCTTCTATGTAATCCTCCAAGAGGTTAATTTAATTTTAGGTAGGTCGCTGAGTTTTGTCAAGAACATTTTTGATGATCTTCCACAAAATAATGTCAAATATGAGTCAGCATGCTAACATATTGTGCAGGAGGGAATTTATGAAAAGTGTTCTGAAGATAGTCGGAGGTTTGATTCTCGCCTTTGCAATACTGGCATCTGTAGTCTTGATTCTGATTGCAGTATATCAATACAGGCCGGCTGAAGTAGTGGAAATTGATCTTCCCTCAGGCTGGCAGGACTCCCCTCAACTAAGCTTTGACAGGGAGTACAGTCTTTTGAGCTGGAGTATCGGTTTCGGAAGCCGTAATAGCAGCAGCGATAATTTCATGGAAGGCGGCTATGGGGTCAGGGCCAGAAACAGGCAGGTTGTCAGAGAAAACCTCGAAGGGATTTATGCTGAAATAGCTGAACACGATCCCGATCTTATCCTCCTGCAGGCAATCGACCATGAATCAAAACGTTCCTTTAATCTCAGACAGGATGAAATACTTGGTGAAGCTCTGGGTTATGGAGTATATACCCCCAATCATAAGGCTTACATACCCAGGCCCTGGCCACCTTTGGGCAGAACTGACGCCGGACTTGCCGGCTTCAGCAAGCTGAAAGTTTCTTCTGCTGTCCGCCTGCAACTGACGAATAATTATTCCTGGCCGGCAAGGATGTACAGCATCAGACACTGCCTTGAAGTCTTACGCTTGCCTGTGGAAAATGAGGAAGCCGAGCTTATCCTGATAAATCTTGATCTGAAATCTTATGCTGGTGATACAAAAAATCTGGAAAGTCAGATGAAGGAGCTTTTTGAGGTCATCGAGTCTGAGCGTGCTCTGGGCAATTATGTAATCGCGGGCGGAGATTTCGGGCAGACTTTATTGCCTTTTTCCGACTTGAGCTACAAGTCGGAAAATCCTCACTGGGAGCCGTCTCTACTGGACAGCAAAAGCTTACCGGAAGGTTTCACACTGGTATATGGCGACCCCGATATTGCGACCGCCAGGTTGAATGACAAGCCATATGATCCTGAATCAGCGGAGATGACATGTTTTCTGACAGATGCTTTTATTGTTTCAGACGGAATTGAAATAATATCTTGTGAGACTTTTGATCTGGGGTTTGAATTCAGCGACCACAATCCCCTGCTTCTGAACTTCAGCCTGGGTCAGCACTAATCCCATTGTTCACCAGCAAAGAAAAAAGAGAAGCTATCCTGTTATTTCAGGATAGCTTCTGATTAATCTGTGCTTTTGCTATGTAGTAGTGAATTCCTAAACTCACTATTCCTCATCTTCCAGCTGATCAAGATCAGCAAATACCTCCTCAAACAAAAGATCAAGATTTTCCTGAGTTCTAAGTTCGAGTTCCCGGTATTTCTCCATCAGGTATTTACCATTAGCGGTCAATTTGCTTTTTCCGCCTCCGGCGCCGCCATGAAAGCGCTTGATCACTTTAAAACCAAGGCCGTCTTCCATGGTATTCAGCAGTTGCCAGCCCTTACTATACGACAAATTCATAGCGGCGCATGCTTCACTGACCGAACCCGTCTCATCTATATATTTCAAGAGTCTTACCGGTCCGGGACCGAAAACAGCCTTATCTGTGACAAGCATAACTTTTGCTTTCGCAGAAAGCTTTTCTGTCGCCTCATTAATATATTCGTCGTTATTGCCTTCAACTATTTCATCCAGCCGGCTCATTTTTATTTACATGTCTTTCCAGATCTCACGCGCTCTTTCAGTATGACGCGCATAAACCGCATCTTCATCAACTGTCAAGAGCTCCCGATCACGCATTACCATTTGACCGTTGATCATAACATCATTTGTCATACGACCATACATGCCAAAGAGGAAATGTCCGCCCCAGTTGTTGCCGTTCATCGGTGTATGTGTTTTGTAATCCATAGTAATTATATCAGCATAAGCATTGGGCTTGAGAATACCGATGTCATGGCTGAAGTAATTTCTGGAGATCTCAGGATTACCCTTGAACAGGAGTTGCAGGGCCTGGCCGAATCCTACGGTAGGGTCACTGAGATGATGGCTTTGCAGGATCTTGGCAACCTTGGCTGATTCAACCATGTCATGTGTATAAGCATCTGTTCCCAGACCGACACGCATGCCCTTTTCCAGCATTTTGACAACCGGAGTGGTACCAATGGCATTGCCCATGTTGGACATGGGGTTATGGACAACACTGGTATCTGTATCCTTAAGGATATCGAGCTCCAGGTGGTTGGTATGAACTGCGTGAATGGCCAGGGTTTTAGGCCCTAAGAGATCCCAGTTGAAGAGGCGCTCTGTTACACGGCGGCCATATTTCTTCAGTGAATCCAGCTGGTCCTCAATGCCTTCGCCCACATGGATATGGTAGCCGGCATCAATGCCTGCCATCGCTTCTTTAACTTTATACAAGGTATCATCAGAAATGGTAAATGAAGCGTGCATGCCAAAGAGACCCTTGACCATGTCCTGGTCATCTGTATTGTAGGCATTGATGAATTCAACATTCTCAATGATCTCTTTGTCTGCGAATTCAACACCTTCACGGTCAGTCAGTTCCAGAGAGTAGGTACCGCGAACACCGATTTCATTGGCTGCTTCGGCAATGGCGAACAAAGACCCCTGGGCTGCATGAGGGCTTGCATGATGGTCAAAAACAGTTGTTACACCCAGGCGAATACCTTCAATGAACAAGGTTTGGGCATTCAACTTGCAGTCTTCCAGGGTCAATTTGCGGTCCAGTGACCACCACTGATTGTCCAGAATTTCCAGGAAATTCCTGGTAGGCTTGGAGACTGCCATGCCGCGGGCATATGAGCTGTATATATGGGTGTGAGCGTTAATCAAGCCGGGCATAATCACTCGGCCTTTAACATCAAGCACATCATCTTCAGGATATTTCTTTTTTAATTCTTCAAAATCGCCTACAGCATCAATAAGCTGGTCAACGACACGAACAGCACCATTTTCAAAATATGGATTTTCTGTATCATTGGTGATTAGTTTTCCGTTACCAATAATCATAATTCTTCCTCCTATATATACCGGAAATTGCCGGGTCTGAGCGTGCTTTCACACTCACAGTCTTTTCAGAGCTCCCATATTAAGGAGCTCTGAAACAATTTTCTATTCTTCTATGCGTCGTATGTCAACAGCCAGGGATAGTCAGCTTCGACTGCTGAGATCATGGCAACAAAGCCATCCAGCATACGGTCATCACGGTCGTCACGGATTCCACTTTCAAATACCTGAGTGTTTGCATCTCGGACCAGATATTTGTCGTCATCGAGTTTCAGGAAACCGACATTAGTGGAATCTTCAAAGTCTTCTTTGGTCCAGTAGAGGGTAAATTTGTCTTTGTAGGGCAGTCCGGCATGCGGGCAGAATGTGCCGCAGTTGCCGCACTCGTTACACATACCATCCATGTGGAGAATCTGATGCAGGTTCTCGTAGCCCGGAACGCTGATCGCCACATTGGCGCGGTTGGGGCAGACTTCTTTACAGATCTCACAGAACTGATCACACTTGAGACAACGTTCGCCTTCAGAATCGCGCTCTCTTGAATGCATCAAAACACCACGGCGCTTGTTAATATCATCCTGCTCCATTGCTACTTCGACACGTTCAAAATCATTTGCCAGGCCTTCTCGTCTGAGGATTTCTTTTGCCACGGTGCGAGAGTCACCCATTGCCGCCACTACTGTGGAAGGTCCACGGCGACAGTCGCCCACAACGTAGACGTTGGTCTCACTTGATTCGAAAACTTCTGACAGTTTGGGACGTTTGCGTTCGTCAAGGGCCAGACCGAATTTCTCAAAGAGAGCCGGACTGACTGAAGCACCGGTTGCACCGATAACAAAGTCATACTCGAGATCAATGTATTCAGCAGTTCCGTTAACTGACTTGCGGCCTGAGGCGTCGTAATCGCCCAATTCCATTTTTTCACATCTGAGGGTCTTGCCGTCATAGGATACAGGGGCGACCAGCTCAAGTACGCCGACACCTTCAGCCAGAGCACCGTCATACTCATCCTGGCTTGCAGGCATATAAGCTTCAGTACGGCGATAAACAATGTCAACATGTTCAACACCGGCTGTATTTTTGGCCAGGCGGGCACAGTCCATGGCCACATCACCGGCACCGACTACTGCTACACGTTTGCCCATATCGAGGGCTCCGCCCTCTTTTGCCTTGAGCAAAACATCAAGAGCGTCATGAACCTTGTCTCTGCCTTCTTTTACCGGTGAGCGTCCTTCAGCCCAGGCTCCGACTGCAACTACTACGTAGTCATAGTCTTTGCGTAATTCGACCAGGTCGAAATCCGGATCACAGTTGAAGTGGAAATTTACACCTTCAGCTACTGCTATATCGTAATCACGGTCAATTTGCTCTTCTGAAATACGGAAAGTCGGTATGGCATAACGCACAATTCCGTGAGACTTGGCACGTTTTTCAAAAACATCAACCTCGAGACCGTTTCGACGCAGATAAACTGCAGCTGCAACACCGCCGGGTCCGGCGCCGATCACAGCAATCTTTTTGTCAGTCCTGAGGTCAGAAGCTGTGATATTTTTGACATATGGATTTTGACTCTCATCTGCTGCCTTCAGCTTGACATCACGCATATGGATAGCTGTGTCGTAATCGAGGCGGGTACACTTGTCACGGCAGGGTTGTGCGCAAAGAACGCCGGTGATTGTCGGACAGGCGTTATCAATAGCAATGACACGCATTGCTTCGTCATACTCACCATCGGCAACAAGTTTGAGGTATTCGGGAATCTGCTGGTTAATGGGGCAGCCGCCATCTTTACAAGGTGCTTTGTAGCAATCAAAAAGTTCGAGTTTTGAATCAGTCTTGCGGGAAGCGACCTTTTCGCGATAACGCTTCTGGTTGGTGAGAATCTGATAACTCTTGTCGCGCAGGTCTCTCAATGCTTCGAGGTCAACTTCTCCGCTAGAATTATCTTTCAGCATATATTCGGTTTTCTGGGCGATTTGATTGAAACGGGCATATCCGCCCGGCTTCAGGAGAGTAGTCGCCATCGTCACAGGGGCGATTCCTGTTTTGAGAATGTCATTGATATTGAAAGCATCTGCACCGCCGGAATAGGAAATCGGCAGTTTGCCGTCAAAGGCTTCAGATAGCTTGGTGGCCAGGCTTACTGTCAAAGCCATCAGAGAACGTCCTGACATATACATGGACTCTGCAGGAAGCTGATTATTGTCAGTGTCGCAAGGGAAAGTGTTGGTCAGCTTGGCACCGAAGGCAAGACCTTTTTCTTTGGCCAAAGGCAGGAGGCGGCCGAACATTTCTACTGCGTCATCATACTGGAGGTCACCCTTGAAGTGCGTATCAGGGAAGGCCACATAGTCATAACCCAATTTGTCCAGAGCTTCACGGGCATAATCATAGCCCAGCATGGTCGGGTTGCACTTAACAAACACGCTGACATGTTTTTCAGTCAGGAGATATTTTGAAATGGCTTCAATTTCATCAGGCGGACATCCGTGCAGGGTCGAAAGGGTTGCCGCATTACAAATATTGGGAGATATCGCAGCAACATCGTCCGCAGATATCTGTTCAAAGAGATCAAGATTATCTTCCAAAAACTTAATGCCCTCTTTGAAAACCGGTCTGTCTGATGCGTCTTTCAGTCCTTCAATAAAACTATCAATTTTTTCTGTCTTAATACCTGCCAGATCGTAGCCGACACTCATATTGAAAGCGAAATCGTCTGCGTCCGATACGCCGAATTCAGGTGCCAGCACATGAATGGCAAGCCAGGCTTTGACATACTCTTCGTAAGCTTCCTCAACTGTAAGTTCTGTTGACCACTCACAGTTGTAGCATTCGTCTTCTGCAGTAATACAAGGTTTGGGTACAGCATTGCGAATTTCTTCGCCATCCATGATCTGTACAGTTTTCAACTCCAGGAAGCGGGCTCCGCCCAGATAGGCCGCAACAATATTTTGCGCCAGTTGGGTAGCGGGACCGGCTGCAGGTCCTACAGCTGATGCAAGCTTATCGCCTAAGACAGTCGTCATCCGACGTCCCGAACGGTTCTTGTAGAATTTCTCTTTTTTTACTCCGAAGACCGAATTTTCTTGCTTGTATTCTGATAGGCTCCAGTTGATCAGTTGATCGAACCCCATCGGTCGCATTATGTCTCCCATTGTCTTCTCCTTACTGTTTTTGATTAGATAGATAATGCTATCATCCTCAAATCAGAGAACGAAAGCACTAATCCAATCCTGAGTTATTTTTTATACAAGAAAGGCCGGAGTCCTTACGGTACTCCGGCCTTCTTACACAAGTCTTACTCTTTGTCCATGTACTCAACGTAATACGCGGGCATGGTGCTGTAAATTGCTGCTGTCCGGACGAGGTCTTCTTTCCAGGTGATCTCGTTAGGTGCGTGAGCCTGGGCTTCCTTACCCGGGCCTAAGCCGATGCAGGGGATACCATGGCGACCCATGATCGCAACACCGTTGGTGGAGAAGGTCCATTTGTCGAGCTTGGGCTCACCGTAGAGATCGGTGTAAGCGTCAACCAGGGCACGGGCCTGCGGTGCATCCTCATCAATTTTCCAGGTGGGGAAGTAGCAGTCCTGAACGTATACTTCACCTGTCCATGAGGGACGGTCGTATTCGTACATGCTGACGACTGCGCCATACTTCTTGACTGAAGGCAGATCTTCGATTTCCTTCAGAGCGCTCTGATATGTTTCACCCCAGGTCAGGCGACGGTCAAGAGAGATTGTGCAGCTGTCGGCTACTGCGCAGCGTGAAGGTGAGGTGAAGTAAATCTGAGAAGTGGTAACTGTGCCTTTGCCCAGGAAAGAGTCATCTTTCAGGTGGGCATTGAGGTCACGGACTTCCTGCAGAATGTCTGCCATCTTGTAGATAGCATTGTCACCGCGCTCAGGAGCTGAGCCGTGGCATGAAACACCCTTAACTTCAACTTTGATTTCCATGCGGCCACGATGTCCGCGATAGACGTGCATGTCTGTGGGTTCGGTCGAGACAACAAAGTCAGGACGAATTTCATCTTTTTCGATGATGTAAAGCCAGCACATACCGTCACAGTCTTCTTCCTGAACGCTGCCGACTACGAGAATCTGAACGCCTTCAGGGATCAGGCCGAGATCTTTCATGATCTTGGCACCGTAGGTTGAAGAAACCATACCGCCGAGCTGGTCGGAAGCACCACGGCCACCGATTATTTCATCGTCTTCCATACCATCATATGGATCAAACTCCCAGAGAGAGATGTCACCGATACCGACGGTGTCAATATGTGAGTCATAAGCAATCAGGACATCGCCTTCGCCCATCCAACCCATTACGTTACCAAGCGGGTCGACTTCAACTTTGTCATAACCGAGCTTGATCATTTCTTCTTTAATGCGCTCAACTTTGGGGCCTTCTTCACAGCTTTCGCCGCCAATCTTAATGAGGTCGCGCAAGAACTTGGTCATATCTTCGCGGTAATTCTCCGCTTCCTGACGCACGCGGTCAAGATCAAGATTCAACTGAACTTTTGTCATATTTACTCCTTAAAAATTTATTGACGTTTATCGTCGGCCAAATAGGCAGTGTAAATGTATTGTGCAAGCGGAGATGCCGGCCGGCATCTCCGGACTAGCTAAATGGGTTATCAGGCGTTATCCGCCAGACGGGCTGCTTCTGCTGCCCACAGTTCTTCCAGTTTCGCCGCAGGATTTTTGATCTTCTGCATGAAAATCATTGCAGCAATGATATAAGGCTTGTAGCTGGCCTCTTTGTAAAGAGGTATGCGATAACGTTCGAAAACGCTGGCGTCAACTTCGCCTACTTCTGTGCTTACGCCGGTAATGTCTGCCGGCAGGCAGTGGAGGTAGAGAGCTTTACCATCTTTGGTGGTCTTCATTAATTCTTCAGTACACTGCCAGTCCATGTGGCTCTTATTCTGCTCAAGCAATTCCTGCTCGAGTGCATCAATACCGGCTTTATCGCCCTGGGCGTAAAGGTCAGTACGTTTTTCCATGGCTGCATAAGGTGCCCAGCTCTTAGGATAGACAATATCTGCATCTTTGAAGGCTTCTGCCATTGAATAGGTCTTGGTGAACTTGCCACCGTACTTATTCTCGTTTTCTCTGGCGATATCTTCTACTTCAGACATAATCTCGTAGCCTTCGGGATGTGCCAAGGTGACTTCCATGCCGAAGCGGGTCATCAGGCCGACTATTCCCTGGGGAACCGAGAGGGGTTTGCCGTATGAGGGTGAGTAGGCCCAGGTCATTGCGACTTTTTTGCCGCGCAGATTTTCTACTCCGCCAAACTCATGAATCAGGTGAAGTGCATCAGCCATGCTCTGTGTAGGATGGTCAATGTCGCACTGGAGGTTAACGATTGTCGGACGCTGCTCGAGAACACCGTCGTTATGGCCTTCCTGAACATGCTCTGAGAATTCTTTCATGAAGGTATGGCCTTTGCCGATGTACATGTCATCACGGATACCGACAACATCAGCCATGAAGGAAATCATGTTGGCAGTTTCTTTAATAGTTTCACCGTGTGCAATCTGAGATTCACCTTCGTCAAAGTTTTGGATTTCAAGTCCCAGCAGGTTGGCTGCAGAGGCAAAAGAGAAGCGGGTTCTGGTTGAATTATCGCGGAACAGGGAGATTGCAAGTCCTGAGTCTGCAATGCGGCAGCTCTTATTATTCTCACGCAGCTCACGCAATGCGTCGGCTACGGTAAAAATAGCCATGAGTTCGTCCTGAGACTTATCCCAGGTGTGGAAAAAATCGTCGTGATACAGATTTCCGAAATCGTATCCTTTAAGTTGATTAACTAATGATTCCAATGACATATATTCCTCCTGAATTTGATATCTGTTTGAGTTGGTTACTGACTGTAACAAGCTTTTTCTCTCGTTATCTCGGGAAATTCAACAAGTAAACAAATTTCCTCCCGACAGATTGCATAAATACACGTAATCATGGCCGAAAATGCTTTTACATTATACTAAACAAGCTTCTTTGAAGCACGCAAAAAGTAGCATAAGCTTTAAATATTCTTTTGTTAAGGATTTCAGCCCGATTGCTTCAGCGCGCTGCCCCGCTGAGGCGGGACAGCACGCAAATTCATATTAGTCCGGCATGTTTGCCAAAACGCCGGTTTTCTCGTTAAACTCTTCGATCAGACGATCTATATCTTCGACCTGATCATGTATATTGCTCCAATAATGAGGATCATACCACTGAGCATCAAGTTCGTTGACATCTCTTTCCTGCTGTTCAACCCAGGTGTAATACTTGAGGTTGTGAACTCGTTTTCTGGTGATATAGGTGAATTCTTCCATATTGTCAGTACGAACATCGAAGAGATAACGATTGTAGTCGCGGGCAGCCATTTCAGTTGAGTACTTACCCTCTTCTTCATCCATCTCCGCAAGACGTGACTGGTACATTTCCGCAGAGTCGGTCGCTACTGTTCCGAGTACATCATCTTCAGTCAGTTCATAGTATTTAGCCATCTTAATGCAGCCGAGAACGTTGGCAAAGCCGCTGATTCCGAGCATAGTCAGATCGTAAAGCTGCTTGTCTGTCAGGCCGAATTCTTCGCGCAGATACTCCTGACCCGCTTCTGTATTGCAGAGGCGGAAGATGTTCAGTGCGTGATTGTCATCAATAGCTGCGACCATGTCAGTGTTTCTGACGTTGTGGACCCAGGGAATATGCTTGTCGCCGATACCTTCAATACGGTGATAACCGAAACCGTTATTCAGGATCGTCGGGCACTGCAGGGCTTCGCCGACTGAAACTTTGAGGTGAGGATAATGTTCCTTAAGATAGTCGCCGGCACTCATGCTGCCGCCGCTGCCACTGGTGAAGAAGGCGCCGAAGAAGCGAGATGTATCAGTCTTCATCTGTTTCTCATAAGCTTCTTCCATGGCCGGGCCTGTGCCGTGATAATGCCACAGGACGTTGCCCATTTCTTCAAACTGGTTAAAAATTACACACTCAGGACGTGTTCTGCGAATCTCCCAAACTTTATTGAAGATTTCAAATACGTCACTCTCACCACCCGGGGTTGAGATAACTTCATCAGCAATATGTTCCAGCCACTCATAGCGCTCTCTGCTCATCTCTGCAGGCAGAATAGCTACTGATTCGCAGCCGAGCAATTTGGAGTTAAATGCGCCACCACGACAATAGTTGCCGGTTGAAGGCCATACTGCCTTGTGTATGGTGGGGTCGAATTGACCGGTTACCAGACGAGGTACCAAACAGCCAAATGATGCACCTACTTTATGACATCCTGTAGGGAACCACTTGCCAACCATGACAAAGATGCGGGCATCGATACCGCTAAGTTGTTGAGGGAACTCAATAATATTCACATCGCCGTAGCCGGCACCCTCTAAAGTAGGCTCATTTTTCCAGGTTACACGGAAAAGGTTCAACGGATTTACATCCCATGAGCCGACGTTTTTTAAAGCTTTTTTAATTTTTTCGGGGATTTTGTCCGGGTCACGTAATTGTGCGAATGTGGGGATAATGATGTTTTGTTCTCTGGCACGCTCAACAACATGATCGAGCCGCTCCTTATTGATCGTTAGGTCAATTAGCATTGTTCACTCCTTGTAAATTTTTATATAATTTTGTCTGGATTGAGTTTTTGGAACCAAACGCAATTAGATCTAATATACGTTATAATAGGCTTCCTTGGCAAGTTACGGGGCTTGTCTGAGATCTATTTCCGGCAAATTCTCCCACTTGCCTAACGAATAAAACTTTAGCTGTGAATCTTCCACTAATTCGGCAATTTGACTATAAAGAGACTTCTTCTTCAAGCCCTCCACATCTTTATTCACAGGTCGGTAAATCATTCACGTCTCAGAGCATCAATCGGTGAAAGTTTAGCTGCCTTTCTTGCTGGATACAGTCCGAAGAACAATCCGATCGCTGTTGAAAACAGAACTGCGATTACTACGATCTGAAAAACTACTATCGGCACAAAACCAATATAGTATCCCAGTATCCGGGAAAAAAGTATTCCTGCTATAATCCCCAGGACACCACCGATAAAGGTCAGAATGCTGGATTCAAATAAAAACTGCCACATAATATCATTCATGGTGGCACCCAGCGCTTTACGCAGACCAATCTCGCGGGTGCGCTCGGTAACGGATACCAGCATGATATTCATGACTCCGATGCCCCCAACCAGCAAAGATATAGCAGCCACTATGGCAATAAAATTTGTGAAAATATTGGCAACCATTTCAGCCTGTTCCAGAAGCTGAGCCATCTCGGTCACGCTATAGAGGTTTTCGCCCTGATTTCCATGCCTGTTTTCGAGCACACTGATAATTTGTTCACCCGTCGCCTGCATGCGATCAGGTGAGTCAGCCATGGCTATAACTCGGGAAAAACGAGCCTCTCCTCCGCCATAAGCTATAGCTGTGGAAAGAGGCATGTAAACAATCATCGGCCGACCCATATCCATGTCTGCAAAAGAAGTCATTTGTGAAATAACACTGTAGCCGACACCAATGACTTCAACTTCCATCAGGGCACCTCGAAGATTTATTTCCACGCTTTCCCCAAGCGGTGAGCGGCCGGGATAAAAACGCTTGGCAGTTTCTTCTTCCAATATCACTACCGGCACACTGCGATCCAGTTCAGGCAGGGAAAATTGTCTCCCGCCTGTTACGGTCAAGTTTGAGATCCGCATCCAGTCCTGATCGATACCGGTGATAAAGACCATGGTGCTGTCGCCATACTTGTCTGTTCTGCCGATCAACTGGTATTCCACTGATACAAAGCGCAAATCCGGGACTTGTTCCCGGATGGCTTCCACGTCGTCGACAGTCAGATAATCACTGTCTTTCGCCTGCCCTGAAGAAACGCTTACCAGCAGCGAAGAGGCTCCCACCTGATCAAACTGGCCGAGGACGGCATCCTTGGCACCTTCACCGACAGACACTACAGTAATAACCGAAGCGATGCCGACAATAATACCCAGCATGGTCAGGATAGAGCGGCCTTTATTCCCCATCAGCATTTGCCATGCATTGCTGATACGTTCTCTAATCATGATATGCCCGCCTTCGTTCCGTCAGGAGCGGTGAGCAAACTATCATTGCTGATCCTGCCGTCAAAGAGTTCGATCAGGCGGTCGGCATGGTGGGCCACATTAATATCGTGTGTGATGATGATTACGGTCACACCTATGTCATGTAATTCGTGAAAAAGTTTGAGTACTGCCTCTGCTGCCATAGAATCCAGGTTGCCGGTCGGCTCGTCCGCCAACAGGATAGACGGACGCATAACCATCGCCCTGGCTACAGCGACACGCTGCTGCTGGCCGCCTGAAATCTCAGTCGGCCTGTGCTTGCTCCATCTTTCCAGGTCCACATGCTTTAAAGCCTCTCTGGCCCTGTCCCTGCGCTCTCTGGCGGGAATACCGGCATAAAGCATGGGCAAGGCGACATTGTCGATCAGATTCATCTGCGGTAAGAGGTTGAATGATTGAAAAATAAAACCGATTGTGCGATTGCGCAAGCTAGCACGGCTGCCATCACCTAAATCCGAGGAGTCGATACCCTTCAGTTCATAATAGCCGCCTGTCAAATTATCCAGCAAGCCGATTATGTTCATCAGGGTGGTTTTACCTGATCCTGACGGACCCATAATGGAAACAAACTCACCTTCATTGATCGTCAGATCAATGCCCCGGAGTGCTGGATATTCTATCGTTGCGCTGCGGTAAACCTTCGACAGGTCGCGCATCGTTATTACAGCTTTTTGCAAGGCGGTTTCACTCTCCCCGGCGTTCAACATTGTAGCGCACACCTTCCTGCATAGAAGATGGAGGGTTCAAAAGTACCCAGTCATCGCCATCCAGACCCGAAACAACTTCTGCATATGCCCTGGTAATAATTCCTGTTCCTATGGAACGAAGTGAAAAACTGTCATCCGCATTAAGAACATAGACAAAATTCTGACCCCTTTCAGCCAAGAGACTCTCTGACGGTACTGCCAGAACTTTATCCCTTTTCCCGATTTCTATTTCAAAGGCGATATCGAAGCCAAAAATAATCTTGTTCAGATCAGCACCTTCCAGGGTCAATTCAATGTCGACTCTGGGTTCTCCGGTAAGCAGGGATGCCTGGTCTCCACCCATAAACTGAGTCATCAGGTCAGATGACTGCCCATCAGAGTTAACAGGTGTTGTCGTAGCAATAGGAGACTTGAACACCAGTTCCCCCGAGAGCTGAAGGGCATCTGTCGTATACCTGACAGGCTGTCCCTGCTCCAGAAGAAGTGCGTCTCTGCGATTGACCCGGGCGCGAACCATCGGTTCTTTCTCATCATAGAGAACAATTAAGGACCTGTTCGGATTAATGTTATTTTCGTCACGCTGGGCTTCAGCTACCAGAGCATCGAACTCAGCCTGTTCATGCCGGGAGGCCGTCTCAATCGTTTGCTCCAGATCAGCGATTTGCTTGTCCAGGATCCCCAGAAGATCCGCTCCCTGCTGATAGGTATCCAGTAAGTCACTGCCGCCGGGAACAGACTGCAATTGCTGCATCAGAATCAATAATTCTTCCTGGCTCAGACTCAAACTGCCATTGGATAAAAAACTGGCCTGTAAATCCGAGGACGACCCTGCGCTTGCCTTCTGTACTAAAGGGCTGATATCAGCAAGAGGAGGCGTAGCCGCCATGGGAATCACGGTTAAGCTCTCACTACCCTGCACATTCGTATCTCCTGTCACATCCGTTTCTTCAGGTGAAGAAGGTGTTGTCCCCTGAGGGAGGGTAAAGATGGGGTCATCAGGCAGGTCGGGCAATAGTCCGGCAAGCTCGGACAAGACCTTTTGCAGCTCATCCAGCCGCTGTTCCAAAGCTTCCAGTGATGCCTGCAGGTTTTCCTGCAGTTCAGGGTCAGAAAGGACTTCCAGAAGTTGCTCGCCTCTGGCATTGAGATCTTCCATAAGGGATACCAGCTGACCCAGCTCGTCAAAGTCAATATCACCGAATTGATCAACCAATTGCCGGAAAGGATCTCCGATACTCAGCATGCCGTCAGCCAACTGGCCCAGTCCGGCTGTAAGATCTCCTGTCAGCGCCTGCAGCTGGGATGTAAGAATATCGGTAGGAAGACCGGCATTGATACCCGACATTAAATCAGCAGCCTCAGACTGAGATTTTTCAAGAGCGATACTTGCTTCTTCTCTGCTCTCTTTCAACTCGGACAAATCCGACTCCAGTGGTGCCAAATCATAGACCAACAGACGGTCACCCGCCTTTACGTGGTCCCCCGGCCGGACAATGAAGCGCAAGACCGGAATATTTTTATACTCTATCAGCTGAGTTTTCGACGGGGTCACCGTGCCGCTCAAATTCAATGTATCCGAAATATCCTGCTCGCTGACTTTTTTCACCTGGTAAACGGATATAGCTTCTTCCGGTGTGAAAAAGCGCCACAGACCGAAAACGGCTGCGATGACAACTGCTAAGATAATCAGTCTTTTTATCAGACGCAGACGCGATTTTTTCAGCAATTCTTCTTTGTTTTTATTTCTTAAATCATCTGACATGTTTATCAAACCATTGCGTTATTTCATTTAAACGCTTCTTTCGACCTTTAGGTTTTCCCGAGCGGGATAGCTCATGGTTTTCTTTATTAAAAATTACTAATCTTGATCCTACCCCTGCATCGACCAGGGCAGTGAAAAATTGCACTCCCTGTTCCAGCGGACAGCGGTAATCTTCTTCCGAATGTAAGACTAAAGTAGGGGTTTTGACATTGCGGACAAATTTCATGGGAGAATGATCCCAGAGTACGGAGAATACATCCTTATCTTCCCAGGAAGTTTTATTTTGATCGAAGGCGAAGCGGAAACCGATATCACTGACACCGTAAAAAGAGGTCCAGTTACTGATTGAGCGCTGGGTTGCTGCCGCCTTAAAACGATCAGTCTGAGTGACGATCCAGTTTGTCATAAATCCACCGTAGGATCCTCCGGTCACTCCCACGCGTCCGGGATCAATCTGGGGATAACGCTCCAGTGTTTCATCGACAAAAGCCATGATGTCACGGAAATCACGTCCACCATAATCACCTCTGATATCGGAAAACGCGTCATTGCGGCCGTCCGAACCACGCGGATTGGTATATATGACTATATAGCCATGTGACAGCCAGTATTGCATCTCGTGGAAATAGATATCACCGTAAGCTGTCTTGGGGCCGCCATGAATATCCAA
>WPCI01006859.1_pt1 | contig 49761 bp, 46 predicted proteins | sample 5399871 | NCBI WGS metagenome assembly WPCI01 (sample SAMN12869469, study PRJNA574797) | sludge metagenome | isolation source: wastewater treatment of pH7 | place: China:Beijing | collected 2019-05-20 | reverse complement strand
TGTAGATACTCTGTTTAAATGCAAGCTTTTTTGTGTTCCGGACTGAACAGCTTTGCCGAATCAAACGGCGTATCGTTTTTGATACAGGCCCAAACTCCCATCAGGTATTTACGCATCAAGGCGCATTGGGCCTGTATTTTTTTCTTGCCTCGGGCAACGAGTGCTTCTTTGAATGCTTTGGCATGTGGATCATGAATTCCAGCCGCTAACGAGGGCATGAACAACGCACTGCGCAGGTAGGTATTGCCCGCTTTACTCAGGCGTCCGGGACTGTTGACGCTACTGCCTGACTGCGTCTGACGCACACTCAAGCCCGCATGGTGAGCCACCTGGGGCGCCTTGAGGGTGAGCGGCAGAACATTCAATTCGCCCATCATGCAAATGGCTGAATTTTCAGCAATACCCTTTGCCTGAGTGATGTTTTCCAGCTGACGATTTAATCGCTCATCAGCAGCAATCAACTCCAGGGCATGTTGGCGCATGCGCTCAATGCGCAGCTCCAGAAAATCCATCACGTCCTGCTCACTTTCAATCACCATGGCGCTTGTGGTTTTTGTAGCCCTCAGCGCATGCAAACGGTTCTTGGACTGCACTTTCATGTGCGTCAAGCGATTGATTTGGCGTGCTACATCCCGCAAATCCACCAAGTGTTGGCTGGGTGCTTCCCAAGTCTGCGGTTCCATGCGCTGGCCGTATTCAGCCAGCAGCGCCGCGTCCACGGCATCTGTTTTGGTGCGTTTCAGCATGAGCTCGGCGAAGTGTCTGAAGCTCTTGGGGTTGATGACTGACACAGGAAGGCCGGCGCTGTACAAAGAGCGAGCCAAGTCCACATAGTAAATTCCTGTGGCTTCCATGACGACGGCGGTTGGAGACATCGGCTTCAGCTTTCCAATCAGTTTTTCGATATCTGCTGCGGTCTGCTGGAAGGTTTCCACCTTCTGATTGATACCGTTTTTACGGATCACCACATCAAAGTTTTTGCTCGCAATATCGATACCTACAAAGGTTTCCATGGTTCAGTTCCTGCGTGAATTGTGGAACAATGCTTACCGGTTCCCCGACCTTGCACTTGATACCTCTCGACCTTGTCATGCGAAGTCTCGTCAGAGCTTCCTGATACTCTTCGAGCTGGGTAATAAGGCGGGGAGCCCCTCTACATGCGAGGTCAGTGAAACTGCCTCAAGGTGCGAACGGCCTCCCGATAACTGTCCACCAGTTAGTGCTCGGTTAACATACAAGGTGCGAATTCATTCGCACAACGCCCCGTGCATGAATTGACCGCAAGGCCTGTTTTTTGTGTTGCTGGCAAAGCTGCGTACAATGGGCGCTTTCAAGAATTCAGCAAGCAGACAGGCCGGCCATGAAACTGATCATTCTCGACCGTGATGGTGTCATCAACCACGACTCGGATGCCTACATCAAGACTGTGGACGAGTGGCAGCCGCTGCCCGGTGCCATCGAGGCGATCGCCCGGCTGCATCATGCCGGCTGGACGGTGGCGGTGGCGACCAACCAGTCCGGGCTGGCCCGTGGCTACTACGATGAAGCCACCCTGCATGCCATGCATGACAAGCTGCGTGCCCTGCTGGCAGAGCATGGCGCCGAGATCGGCCTGATCGCTTTTTGTCCGCATGGACCGGATGACGGTTGTGATTGCCGCAAGCCGGATATCGGCCTGCTGCTGCAGATTGCCCGCCATTACGATACCAGTCTGGAAGGAGTCTGGTTTGCCGGTGACAGCCTGCGTGACCTGCAGGCAGCGGTGACTGTTGGCGCGCAGCCGGTATTGGTGAAGACCGGCAAGGGGACAGAAACGGCCGGTAAGCAGCTGCCAACAGGCACGCTGGTGTTTGCCGATCTGGCAGCGGTTGCCGACGCCTTGCTGCAAGGCTGAGTGGCCTGCTGCTATCCCTGATTCTTTCATTGCCGGCTGCCTGCGGGCGCTTCTTTCACGCTGGCATGCGGGGCAGCGTATAATAGGCCGTTAAACCGCACCGACATGCAAGGAATCCCTGATGGGTATGATCAGCGCTGTTAGAACCATCGTCTTTTACTTTCTGTTGGCAGTTACCACCTTGCTGTGGCTGCCGCCGTCCTTGCTGATTGGTCCCTTTCTTCCGTATCGCTGGCGCTACCGCATGATCGCCGTGGCCTGGAGCCGGGTTGCGCTCTGGCTGGCGCGCTGGATACTGGGCATTCGTTACCGGGTGCGCGGGCTGGAAAACATTCCAGCGCAGCCCTGCGTGATCCTGGCCAAGCATCAGAGTGCCTGGGAAACTTTTTACCTTTCTTCGTATTTTCAGCCGCTGAGCCAGGTACTCAAGCGCGAGCTGCTGAACATCCCCGTATTTGGCTGGGCGCTGCGCATGATCAAGCCGATTGCCATCAACCGTGAACAGCCCAAGCAGGCGCTGCGACAGGTGGCGCAAGAGGGCGCGGCCCGTCTGGCCAAGGGTAACTGGTTGCTGATCTTTCCCGAGGGTACCCGTGTGCCGCCAGGCAGGATCGGCAAGTTTTCCCGCGGTGGCGCATCCCTTGCCGCCCATGCCGGCCTGCCGGTGTTGCCGGTGGCACACAATGCCGGCCAGTTCTGGCCCAAGCTGGACTGGCGCAAGGCGTCCGGCACCGTGGATGTGGTGATTGGCCCGCCCATGACTGCCGAAGGCACGGACTCGGCTTCCATTGCCGAGCTCAATCAGCGCGCCTTCCTCTGGGTGGCGCAGGCGCAGCATGAAATCGGTTCGCTGAGCGATGAGAACTGGCAGGCGCTCAGGGAGCAGTACGGCATCTGATCACCGCTTTTGGCTCACCACAGACACGCTTTGCATACTTTTGCGCACTGGCATCAATATCTTCCGGTTGTTAGCCTGTAGCTGATACAGTAATCAGGAGGCGGTATGAGCAAGAATCTGTTGATTGTGGCCCATGCGCCATCCGGCAATACGGAACGGATGGTTGCATCCCTGCTGGAAGGCGCCCGCAGTGCCGGCGCACAGCAGGTGATCGCACGCAAGCAGGCCGCTCTGCAAACGACGATACAGGATGTGTTGTGTGCTGATGGCATCATCCTGTTCACGCCGGAAAACCTGGGTTACATGAGTGGTGCGCTGAAGGACTTCTTTGACCGTGTCTATTATCCGGTGCTGGAGCAGAAGCAGGGTTTGCCCTGTGCCGTGGTGATACGTGCCGGCCATGATGGTACAGGCACGCAGCGGGCGATTGATAGCATCCTGACCGGTTTGCGCTGGCGCCAGGTGCAGGAGGCCATGGTCTGCCGCGGGGTCTGGCAGGACGGTTTTCTGCAGCAGTGCCACGAGCTGGGCCAGGCTTTTGCCGCCGGACTGGAAGAGGGTATTTTCTAGTCAGAACCAGGCTGTAACAGAGGCGCAACCCAGGCTTGAGGGACTGCAGCCTTCAGCAATCTTCCTGCTGCGCCATGGCTTCGAGCCGGTAACTGAACTGCGGCCAGCTGGTGCAGGCGTCATCCAGTATCTGCCGACACTGCTGCCAGGCTGCAGTATCCAGCTGCCGCACCTGCTCGCCGTTGATGATCAGGCACAGCGGCATCTGCTGCCGTTCCAGCCAGTCATTGAATGAATCCCAGAGCGCATCCCAGTTGAAACCAAAGCCTTCACCAAAACTACAGTGGGTGGCAAACGCCTGCAGCAGGGCGGGCTTGTCTGCCGTTTCAGGCAGCAATAGCGTGCTGGTGATCATGGCTGCACCTCCAGCCGGATGAACGAGCGGTAGTGGTCCTGGGTGTAGTACCAGATCTCGGGCGGGTTGCCGCCGGTCACTACGCGTCTGGTGCTGCGGTCGCTGGCACCGGGCGTGGGTACGGTGTATTCGCGGTAATAGCCGGGCTGCTTTTGTGGCAGCAGGCGTTCACGGTTATGGAAGATGCCGTTGTCCTGGCGGTACGGATAGGGACCGCCTTGCAGGATCAGCTTCAGGGTGTGCTGCAACTGGGGATTGTCCGCGTGCGGACTGCCGGGCAGCAAGGGACCGGCCGCAACCTGCACCTGTGTTTGCGTGGCACCCTGCATGGAATAGAAAGGCGTGATGCTCTTGACCAGAATGAAGCCGGCCAGCACCACGGCGGCAACCATCAGGACCAGTCGCCACAGGCGCTGCAGGGTGCCGACCGGCACGTCGGCAGGCTGGTGGCCGTACAGCAGGTGCACGTTCTGTGCCTGCCAGCGGCCGTGCTCGTCCTGCTTCAGATCGAAACCGACCTCAAGCCCGGTGCGTGGCTCAATTCCCCGGTTGAGTTGGCTGATGTGTACAAAGATGTCGTCGCCATGCTCGCGGGCGATGAAGCCGTAGCCCTTGGTGTTGTTCCAGTATTTGATATGGCCGTGCTGGCTGCTCATGAATTGTTGTGTCCGTTTGCAATGGAAAACCGGTTGCCGCCGCTGCGCTTGGCGCAATACATGGCCAGGTCGGCGGCATGAATGATGGCATCGGCAGTATTGCCGTGCTCGGGATAGTGGGCAATGCCGATTGAGGCACCAATTTCCAGCCGGGTTCCGTCAATGTCAAATGGCCGCATCAGTTGATGCAGGACATCAGCCGCGATGCGGGTGACAAAGTCCTTGCCGCTCGGCGTGGCCAACATGAGCAGGAATTCATCCCCTCCCAGTCGGGCCAGTGTGTCGTGGGTGCGGGTTACGTGTCGTAGGCGCTCGGTAACCAGCCGCAAGGTGGTGTCGCCGGCATGGTGGCCGTACAGGTCGTTGACCGGCTTGAACTGATCCAGGTCGATGAACAGTATGGAAAAGGGGATTTGTTGCTCGATGGTCTCCTGGATGCGCAGCAATATGCTGCTGCGATTGAGCAGGCCGGTGAGGGCGTCATGTTCTGCCAGGTGGCGTACTTTTTGTTCGGCCTCGGTACGGGCCGTGATGTCACTGAAGATATGGATGTAGTAAAGCGGTGCGCCGTTCTTGTCATGTACGGTGCTGACGTTCAGCAGGCTGGTGCGCCGCACGCCGGTGTGGGTATTTGAGTGGGTGACCTCACCTTGCCAGCGTCCTTGTTCGCACAACTGGCGTAACAGGAAAAACGGCTCGTTTTCGTGGCCGGGGATATTCAGGCACTGGCTCAGTGGCGTTCCGGACAACTCGTCCTGGTTGTGCTTGCACAGCAGCTGCATGGCCTGGTTGGCGCGGACCAGATGCAGACTGGTATCGGTGATCGCAATGGCCTCGCGGGTATTCTCGAATACGCTGGCGGCCAGTTGCAGCTCGGCCTGGCTCTCTTCCAGTTGCCGTGTCTGCCGTGTCAGCGTCGAGATCAATGGCCTGATAGCTTCGCGGCTGGCGATGATGGCCAGCAGCAGCAGGCTGAAAATAAGCAGGTGCACACCGGCCAGGCCATGGTAGGCCAGGGTGTAAAAGGAATGCTTGCCTATGCGGATGACCAGCAGGGTCGAGCTGTGGTCAAACGGTTGGGTGATGAACATGGTGGTTTGGCCATTGCGCTTTTCATGCAGGCCGGCCTGCCGCAAGGCGGGCGTGTCCGTTAGCAGTTGCAAGGCTTCGGGGCGTACAGCAATGCGTGGCTCGCCGTTTTCTGGCAGGAGGCCGAGGATCAGCTCCTGGTCGGGCTGGTAGAGAAAGACATCGGCCTGCTGGCCGTAGCTGCCAAAATCCTGCAGATGATGGAGCAGTTTTTCGGGGTAGAAGAACAGGATGTCATGGCCCAGCACGGCACCGTGGGTGTCGAGGATGGGGGCGCTGGTCTGGATCAGCAGCAAGGGTTGCGGGCCATCTTCCAGCAGATGAAAGGCAAAGTTTGTTTCAACCGGATGGAGTGCCGCAAGCGGCAGCCGGCCAGCTTCTGCACCCAGCGCAGCGATGGTTGTTCCCTGGCTGATACGGAACATGGCAGCCAGCTGCCCGGCCCGGCCGGCAGGCTCCAGCAGGCGTGGCAGGGTGAATGCCTGAAGGGCTTCCAGACTGATTTCGCCGTTGAGCCAGGCCTGCAGTTGCCGACGGATTTCCGTGCGGCTGCTGAACTGGTCGGCTATGTTGCGGTAACCATTGAGCTGGTGTTCCAGGCTGACCTGCCGGGCATGGGCGTTGGCCAGGCTGACTGCTTCGATCTGTCCCCGTACCGAGCGATATAGCGGCAGGGTTGCGGCAATACTGACCAGTATGCCGGTTAGCAGAACCAGCAGGGCGGTGGCCAGAGTAATGCGTTGCTCGGCCTTGGACATTTTTTTCATAAGGACCCTGCGGCATCGGAAGGGACAGAGTTATGCGCATCATGCTGTCAGTACCGGATGTATGCCGGTTTTATAATATCGCTTGAAGGAGCGCTGGCGTGCTTGACTATACGTGTTATTTTACAAGGGATGATTGTTTTTTGTTATCACTGTGATAGCCAGGAAAAGAGCGGCACCTGCCCGGGGTGCGGGCGATTGTAACATCATGACAGTAGCGTGCCGTCCAGTACTGTCAGTGGCCGGTTTTGGTACCAGGCCAGTGCACGCAGTGCCGGATGTTGCCGTGCATGTTGCAGGGCTGCGGGCAGAGGCTGGATGCTGTCGGTGGACAGCTGTACATGTTGCGGTTCACTGCCAATGGCAAGCCAGCACAGCTGGTCGTCAGCCGTTTGGCACCCCAGGCAGAACAATGCGGGCTCTATGACCAGCCCGGGCAACAGCTGGTGCAGGTGCAGGGGAGCGGGGTCAGGGCTATAGGGTTGCAAGGCCCTGATCCGGCTGGCTTCGAGGGCAAACAGCTGGCTACCGGCAGACCAGACCACGACGGCCAGGCTGCTCATGGCAGGTGCTGTTGCCAGGCTTGCAGGACCAGATCCAGATCCAGCAGGGTAACCGGCAGACCATCAAAGTCGAGCAGGGCGCTAACCAGCGGCTTCAGATGGTCGGGCAGGCTGTCGAGGGGCGGTTTAAGGCGGCTTTGTGCAACCTCGGTGACGTCCAGCAATTGGTCGATACGGATGCCGGTCTGGATGCCGGCACCGGAACCCAGCAGTATGGCTCGAGCGGGCTCCTGGACGTCGCTGTCGGGCAGGTGCAGCAACCCGTTGAGGGACAGTACCGACTGGATATCACCCCGCAAATTCATCACGCCCTCTACCGAAGCGTGCATGCCGGGAACATAAAAGACATCCGTGGTGCCGTTGATCACCTCACGGATCGAGCCGCCGGGGAAGGCAAAGTGGCGGTCGAACAAGCGAAAGATCACCAGCTGGGTTTGCGGCTCGTCAACATCGATGATTTCCCTTGAGCTGGTTTGCCGCTCTGCCAGAACCTGCTCCAGGGTGGTTGTCGGTTCAGTCTCCATGTTGATCTCCGCTGCAGGCGATGACGCGGTTGCGGCCCAGCTCCTTGGCCTGGTACAGGGCGTTGTCGGCATTGTGCATCAGCTCGTCGAGAGTGCTGTAGTTGACAAAGGTGCTCAGGCCAACGCTGAAGGAGCAGCTGAAAGTATCGCTGCCGGCAGAAAAGACGATACCTGAAAACTCGCGGCGCAGCTGGTCAAGCAGATTGTGCGCCGCCTGGATATCGGTATCACGCAGCAGGATGACAAACTCTTCACCGCCATAGCGGCCCACGATATCACCGTGGCGGAGGCGGTTTTTCAGCATGTGTGACAGGGCCAGCAGCACCTGGTCACCGGCCTGGTGTCCGTAGTTGTCATTGACCTGCTTGAACAGGTCCAGATCCAGTGCGGCCAGTACCAGCGGTTCGTTGTAACGGCTGGCCTGGGCCAGAATGGCGCTGATGATTTCAGTGGTGGTGGTGTGGTTGTACAGGCCGGTCAGGCTGTCGCGGGTCATCAGGCCGCGCAGGGCCCGCATGCGCTCGGCCCGCAGCAGTACCGCAGCCACCAGCTCATCCGGTACCACGGGTTTGGTAATGAAACCCTCGACACCGACTTCCATGGCACTGAGCTGTTTTTTCGGGTCGGTTTCGCTGGACAGATAAATGATGGAGATGCCCAGATACTCGGGAACCTGGCGGATCACGCCGGCCAGCTCGTAACCATTGCAACCGGGCATGTAGACATCAATCAGGATCAGGTCGGGAGTGAACTCGCGCAGGGCGTTGAGTACCTCGGCCGGGTCGTGGACCTGGCGGACCTTGATGCCGGCGTTTTCCAGAATCAGGCTGTGGTAGGCGGCTACTGCAGGCTCGTCATCCACGATCAGGACCTGATAAGGGTCGGTTTCGGGCTTGCGCACCAGCTTGTTAAGGGCGTTGGCCAGGGTCAGCGGCTTCACCGGTTTGGTGAAGTAACTGCGGCAGCCGGCCCGGTAGGCGCTCAGGCGGGCCTCAAAGTGTTCCATGCCGGACAGGACCAGCGCGGGCAGCTGGTAACCCAGACGCTGGTTGACCCGGTTGAGGGTCTCGGTACCGGCGGTCTTGCCCTGGGGAAAATGCACGTCCATGACAATGGCGTCGGGCTGTTGTTGCATGACCGTCTGTTCGAAGTCATCGACATCGGTAAAGTGGCGGACGCGATAGCCAAAGCATTGCAGCTGGTATTCAAGGTATTCGACCTGTTCGGTTTCATCATCGCAGACATAGATCAGCGGTGAGCCCAGCTCCTGCCAGTGGTGATTGATCTGGCCCATCTCGAAAAAGGGCACCTGGAAGCTGGATTTGTGCACACCGTCGCGCTGGTCGAGACTGGCGAAATGCAGGACCAGTTTTTTGACCAGATCTTGTTGGTGGACCAGCCAGTCAGCGTCGACCGGGCTGTTGTCGCTCTCCAGCAGGGGCTGTAGTTCGGCTTCGGCCAGTGAGGCAATCTTGGCCAGCTCGTTGAACCCGAAAATACGGCTGGCACCTTTCAGGCTGTGCCAGTGACGGTGCAAGGTGCACAGCGCAGGGTTGCTGGCGTCTGTCGGTGCTGACAGCTGTTGCAGTGCATCTTCCAGTTCGCTGACGCGCTCCGGGAGCTGACTGACAAAGCTGTCTTTCAGCCGGGCCATTTTTTCGCTCAGGGAGGTTTTCTGCTTGGACATGGTGTTTTTGCTCGTTGTGCCTGGCCGGAGCTAGGCGTGCAGTAACTGACTGACAATCGACGGCAGGGTTTCGGCCAGGTCAAAGTCCTTGGTCAGGCAGGCATTCAGATCAGGTTCAGACTGTAGCAGGCTATCGGGTGCGTCACCAGTGAGCAGAATGAAGGGTATCTGTCGGCCCTGCTCGCGCAACTCGCGGAAAAAATCAATGCCGGAGACCAGCGGCATGTTCAGGTCGCTGACAACCATGGCGATATCCGGGTTGGTACCAAGCAGTTCAAGGCCCTCAATTGCGTTTTCGGCTATCAGCGGCTGATAGCCGCTGGCTTCAAGGATGGCACCGGTCATTTCGGCGGCAAGCAGGTCATCGTCTACGACCAGTATTTTCATGCTGTTCTCCATGCGTGTTGTCTAGCCCAGCAATACCTTGAGAGTATCAATCAGGCTGTTCTGATCGAAGCTGCCCTTGACGATATAGGCGTCAGCACCGACTTCGATGCCACGGCGGCGATCACTTTCCTTCTCGCGGGACGTGATGATGATGATTGGTGTGTGCCGGTAGCGCTCTTCCTGGCGCAAATGGCTGGTCAGGGTAAAACCGTCCATGACCGGCATTTCGACGTCGGTCAGGATAGCATCAAAATCGCCAGTGCGGGCCTTGTTGAGGCCGTCCTGGCCGTCTTCAGCCAGCGTTACCTGATAGCCCCAGGCCTCGAGCAGGTCTTTTTCTATTTCGCGCGTATTGAGCGAGTCATCCACCACCAGAACATGCAGGCGCTTGTCGGGCTGATGGATGTTGTTCCGGGTGTGGCCACGGCTGCGCTGGGCCAGGGAAAATAGCTGGGGAGCATGCAGCAGGCTGACCAGTTGGCGATAGCCGTGGTTGACAATGCCGGCCACCAGCGGCTGTCGTGCCAGGTGGGCCGGCAGCGGTTTGATCACCAGGTCGCGTTCGTCGACCATGTGGTCGATGCGCAGGGCGATTTTTTCGTGTTGCACCTGCAGGACCAGCATCAGCTGCTGCCTGCTGTCGGCCTTGGGCCGGATGCCGCTGCGTTTCTCCGGCAGCCCGATCAGCGTGGCCGGCTCAAAGACCGGGATGAATTCGTTGCGCAGGACAAACACCTGGCGTTCGGCGATGTCGAGCATGGCCTGCTCGTCAACATAAATCATTTCCACCACGTGCTGGGCGGTAAACGCGAGCAGGTGGTTGCCGGCTTCCACCAGCAGGATGCGCAGCATGGCCAGCGTCAGCGGCAGGCGCAGGTTGAAGGTGGTGCCGCCCCCTTCGGTGCTGGTCACCTCGATCATGCCTTGCAGCTCTTCGACATTGCGCTTGACCACATCCAGGCCGACACCACGCCCGGACAGTTCGGTGATCAGGCTGCTGGTGGAAAACCCCGGCAGGAAGATCAGGTTTTTCAGCTCGGCGGAGCTTTTCTTGGCCAGCTCTTCTTCAGTGAACAGTTGCTGACGCAAGGCCTTCTGGCGAATTTTATCCACATTCAGGCCGGCCCCGTCATCGCTGATGTCGATACTGACCCAGCCGCCATCCTGGCGGGCATGTATCCGGATCAATCCCTTGGCGTTCTTGCCGGCGGCCTGACGCTGTGCGGCATTTTCCAGGCCGTGATCCAGCGCGTTGCGCAGCAGGTGCTGGACCGGCTCGGTCAGTTGCTCGATCAGCAGCCGGTCCAGTTCGATGTCTTCGCCCAGAATCTGCAGTTCCACCGGCTTTTCCAGCTCCCGGCCCAGCTCGCGCACCAGCTTGCGTGCCGGTTCCAGGATCTGTGTCAGTGGCAGCATGCGCAGGCTCAGCGACTGTTCGTGCAGGTTTTGCACCAGTGATTCCTGTGCGCCAATCAGGTCGCGCAGGTTCTGGTACAGCTGCTGGTAGTCGGCGAACAGCCGGCTGTCGTTGCCGCTGTGCAGGCTGGTGGCATCCCAGTTGCGGGCCAGCTGGCGCGCGTCGTCGAGCAATTCGCGCAGGCCGGCCTGGCTAATGGTGACTTCGGACATCAGCCGGATCAGCTGTTCCAGGCTGTCCAGTTTGAGACGCACGGAATCGGCGCTGCGCAGCATCGGTCCGGGGCGGGTTTCGGTTGGCGGCTGCGCGGGAGCGAATTCCGCTGTGTCGGCAAGCGGGGCGGCGGCATCACCGCTGGCGGCACGACTCAGGCGCTGGCAGAGCGAGACGGATTTTTCCGGCAAGCTGGCCGGATTGGGCTGGCTGGCCAGGTGCTCGACCAGGTTGCCGAGGTTGTCCACAGCTTCCAGCATCAGGTCGCGGGTGGCATCGTCCAGTCCGATTTTCCGTTCACGCAGGGCACCCAGAACATCTTCCAGGCTATGGGCCGTATCGGAAATGGATAGCAGTTTGAGCATGCGTGACGAACCCTTGAGGGTATGTGCCGCGCGAAACAGGCTGTTGACCAGCTCGCTGTCACCGTTTTGCGCTCCCAGTTGTCCAAGCCCCTCTTCCAGCATGCGCAGCTGTTCGCGGGCTTCATCGATGAAACGGTGAATGAATTTCTTGATATCAAGGGCCATGGTAGATCAGTCCGCAGTTTCGTCAGCTGGCAAAAGACCCTGTTTCAAGGCAAGCAGGTGCCGCTCGATCAGGAACAATGCATCCTGTGGCGGTGGTGCCAGCGGTAGCCACTGACAGCCGCTGGCAGCATCCGGGGCAGCTGACAGGATGCGCCGGGCCACTTGCAGGGGGGCGCGTGCGACCCCCGGTTGCGGGTCATGGCGCAGGCAGTCGCCGTAGAAATATTGGGCCAACCAGGAGTCGGCATGGGCGTAGCAGGCAGTCTTGAAGCGGGTGCAGGCGCCTTCGTGGTCTTGCTGCCATTTGTAACACAGGCCACGGGCCAGCAGGCTGTCAAGACACCAGGGGTGCTCCTGCAGAATACCATCCAGCAGCTGTGCCGCCTGCTCCAGGTGGCCGGTATTGAGCAATAGCCAGGCCTGCATCAGGCGGGCCGGGTGCTGGTGCTGGCCGGCATGCAACAGCAGGTCCAGTTTGCTTGCGGCTTCGGTATAGCGTTCCTCGTGCAACAGCTGGCGGACCAGCTGCGGGTCTGGTTGTGCCGGGATGGCCGGCTGGCTGTCGCTGGCCGTCGGGGGCTGTGGCGCGGGTGCCGGCCTGATTGCTGTGTGTGGGGCCGGGCGTAGCGGTTGCGGCGTATCGGGCAGCACCTGGCTGCCTTTGACGAAGTAATACAGGCCGCTGTGTTCACGTAGCTGGAAAATGCCGAAATCGTTGCCGAGGGTTTCGGTGGTGCCCAGAAACAGGGTGGCATCCGGCTGCATGATGCGCTTGAAGCGGTGCTGGATGTTTTTTCGGGTTTCCAGGTCAAAGTAAATGGAGACGTTACGAAAGAAAATCACGTCATAGGGGCCGTAGTCGCAGTCGTATTCTGCGGCCATCAGGTTCAGCATGAACAAGCGTACTGTGCGGCGGATCCGTTCGTGTAGCTGGTAGCCTTCACTGGTGCGGTCAAAATGCCGGTCGCGCAGCTCGTTGCTGACTCCGCGAAAGGAAAAAGACGAGTACAGGGCACGACGGGCCTTGTTGAGAATGCTCAGGTCAACATCGCCACCGTCAATGGTGATCCGTTGCAGTACGTCTTCGCCATGGGTGTCGAGAATGGCCATGGCCAGGCTGTAGGGTTCTTCACCCGACGAGCAGCCGGCGCTCAGGATGCGCAGGGGGCGGTCGCCGGCGGTGGCCAGCAGGCGCGGTAGCAGCTGTTGCACAAACAGGTCGATCTGCTCCGGCTCGCGAAAGAAATAGGTCTCGTTGACGGTCAGCTGGCTGATCAGGGTGTCCAGTTCGGTGCGTGACTGGTACAGGCGCTCCAGCAGCCGTGCCGCACTCAGCCCCAGCAGTTGTCGGGTCTTTTGCAGGTGTTGCTGCAGGCGTTCTTCAGCAATGCTGCCGTCGAGTATCAGGCCGGAGTAGTCGTAGACCAGCTGCTTGAATGGTTCCAGTCCGTTCATGAGGCACCCATGACCAGCTCGTTGAGCTGTGCCGGTATCTGCTCCAGCGGCAGGATGCGGTCAATTGCGCCCATGCTGATGGCTTCCTGGTTCATGCCGAAGATCACTGAGCTGGCTTCATCCTGGGCAAGGGTCAGGCCCCCGCTGTCATGGATGGCCAGCATGCCGCTGGCACCGTCACGGCCCATGCCGGTCATGATCAGGCCAATGCTGTCGGCACCATGGGTAGTGGCCACCGACTCCAGCAGCAGGTTGCAGCACGGGCGATAGATATCGCTGTCCTGGCGTGGCACCAGCCGGATGCGGTCGCCGGCGGCAACGGTCATGTGGCTTTCCGAGGGTGATATGTAGACTTGCTCGCAGATCAGTGCTTCGCCGTGTTCTGCCACCTTCACCGGCAGGCTGGACAGGGTGTTGAGCCAGCTGACCAGGCCGTCAACAAAACCGTCGCTGATGTGTTGGCTGATCAGGATCGGAGCCTGGAAGCCGGCTTTCAGGCGCGGCAGCAGCCAGGCCAGGGCCTGCGGCCCGCCAGTGGAGCAGGCGATGGCTACCAGATGGCGGTAGCTGCGGGTGGTGGCTGTCAGGCTGGTACGGGCCGGCAGCAGGACGCTGTCGGGGCAACGGCCGCGCAGACGGGTTATCACTGAGACGCCGGCCAGCAGGCGCACCTTGTTGACCAGCCTGGATGCTTCGCTCTGGTCTAGCCCCGGCTTGGCAATGACGTCCAGTGCTCCGGTATTCAGCGCCTGGTAGGCTTGCTGTGCATCGCCTTCGGCGCTGACCACCAGAATCGGGATGGCTTTCTGATGCATGATGGCATCAATCGCTTCGGTGCCGCTCATCACCGGCATGTCCAGATCCATGCAGATCACGTCCGGTTTGAGCTGGCGGGCCAGCTCAACCGCTTCCAGCCCGTTGACGGCTTCGCCGACCACGCGAATGTCGCTGCATTGGTGCAGGATGTTGCGCAGCAGGTCACGGGCCATGCTGCTGTCGTCTACCAACAGGACACGAATTACCGGTTGTGTGGCCATGGCGGATCATTCCTGTGGGAGCGGATGTCAGTATCAGGCATCGGGCGTTGCCGGGCTGCCCTGGCCGGGTTGTTCGCTACGGAACTCCTGCATCAGTGTGTTCAGTGCCTGGGCCATCGCCAGCAGCTCTTCGCTGATATCGGAAATGCTGCGCACCGACTGGGCGTTGGTTGAACTGGCGTTGGCAATGTCGCGCAGGGCGATGACCACCTGGCTGCTGGCAGTTTTCTGCTGTTTGGTCGACAGCGAGATTTGCTGTGCCGCGTTGCTGGTGCGGGTGGCAGCCTCGACCAGTTCGTTCAGCTCGTGGGCCGTGGCGACACTGACATCCATGCCGGACTGTACCGAGTTGACCGCTTTTTCCGAGGTCAGCACCAGGCGGCTGATCGAGCTCTGGATGGCCTGGATGCGTTCCTCGATGCTGCGGGTGGATTCGGTGACGCTGTCGGCCAGACGACGGATCTCGCCGGCGACCACCGAGAAACGCTTACCGGCCTCGCCGGCGCTGGAAGCTTCCAGGGCAGCGTTGAAGGCAATCAGTTTGGTCTGGTCGGCAACGTTGTTGATCAGATCCATGACCTTGCTGATTTCTTTGGACTGGTTGCCCAGTTCGAGAATGTCCTGCAGGCTTTGTGCGTAGTCGTTGTGGATGCCGGTCATGCGTTGTTCCAGCTCTTGCATGGCGTCGGCTCCGCGGCGGCTGCTGTCCAGGGTCAGGTTGGCTACGTCGACCACCGATTGCGAATGGTCGGCGATCTGGGTTGACGAGGCGGACAGCTCTTCCATGGTCGAGGTGATCTCGGCCACGGAGGAAGACATCTGCTCGATGGCCGCGGCCATGGTTTGTCCGGCCTGGAGCTGGTCGCCCCGGATCTGGCCCAACCCCGTGGTTTCGGCCAGCCGCACGGCCGCTTCGTTAAGGTGGCCGGACGAGCGCAGGATTTCGCTGACGGTCTGTTGCAGGCGCTCCAGCAGCTGGTTGACCTGGCTGGCGAGGTCACCCAGTTCGGCCTGGTCGTTGATGTGTACGCGCCGGCTCAGGTCAAGGCTCTGGGTGATGCGGCCCAGTTGCGTCTGCACCTGGCGCAGCGGCCGGGTCAGGGAGCGGGCCACCGGAAAGATGAGTACCAGCGCCACCAGCATCAGACCCAGGCCGATGGCCTGGGCGGCCCACATTTGCTTGTTGATCGGTCCGGTCAGCTCGGCTTTGGGCACTTCGATCACCAGCCAGCGCTTCAGGCTGTCGACCCAGATGCTGGAGAGCATGTAATCTTGCCCGTCATGCTTGAGTTCGATCACTTTGCGCTCGGTGTTGGCCAGCAGTTGCTCAAACGCTGACGTTGCGCGAATGCGTTTGAGAATTGAGGTGTCGGAGCTGGTCTGGATGGTACCGTCTGACGTGATCAGGGAGACAAAACCATGTTCGCCCAGACGGTAGTTGCTGATCAGGTCGGTGAGCGCCCGCATTTCCAGGGCGACACCGCCCACCAGTAAAGGAGTGCTGTCGGCGGCCGCGAGTTCGTTGCGATAATTCACGAACAGCAGCAAATCGGCACCGCTGAACTCATTGGTGTCCAGGTGCAGCTCATAGGTCTGGCCGGAACTGATAAAGGTGTAATACCAGGCGTCATCGGGGTTGTTCCGACTCAGGGGACGGTCTTGCATAATGCCCAGATTCAGCTGGTAGTAACGGGAGTCGTCAGGGAGGTGCGAAGCCAGAAACAGGGTGCGTGCCGGAAAGCCCTCCAGAATATTGAGCAGCCGGCTTTCGACCAGCTGTTTGCGTTCATCAGGATCGGTATTGGCCATGCGGCTGTGCAGCTCGGTGTCATTGGCCAGGATGCGTGAGGTCTGAATGCTGGGCTCCAGTTGCAGGCGGATCTCCAGGGCGAGTTTTTCCAGCTGTGTCGGGATTTCAAAATCAGCCAGATGTTTCAGGCGTGCCGAGGTGAAGAAGTTGGCCTGAAACAGGATCGACATCACTGTAACCAGCACCATGAAGGTGCCAAATGCGATAAACATGCGCTTGGTCTGTGACAGCCGCTGCCAGAGTTCAGTCATTGTCGTTACCTTGTTGAGTGGTGTATTGCCCGGATAATGCAGGCTTGCTGTACCGAAAGTCGTTATTAGTACATAAAATGCGGGTGATTGCACTACGCCAGATCAAAACTGCAAAGGGTTTCATGCAGTGGTTGTTTACCGGGCCGTTGATGCCGGGAAATTAAAGGTGGCTGCCAGGGCGCAAGACAGTTCTGGCGCTGTGCCTGTTATCCCTTGACGCATACCACCTGGCGCAGGGTATGTACGATCTCCACCAGGTCCTTCTGCGCGGCCATTACCGCCTCGATATCCTTGTAGGCACCGGGGGTTTCATCCAGTACCGAATGGTCCTTGCGGCACTCGACATGGGCGGTGGCCTGGCGGTGGTCATCCAGGGTGAAGGTTTTCTTTGCCTGGTTGCGGCTCATGATGCGGCCGGCGCCATGGCTGCAGGAGTGAAAGCTGTCGGCATTGCCCAGTCCGCGCACGATGAAGCTTTTTGCGCCCATGGAGCCGGGGATGATGCCCAGCTGGCCGCGTCGGGCCGATACCGCGCCCTTGCGTGTGACCCAGACCTGCTGGCCGAAATGCTCTTCCTGCTGCACATAGTTGTGGTGGCAGTTGACAGCCTCCTGCACGCTGGTGAAAGGGGTATCGATCTCGTCGGCCAGTGCAGCCAGGGTGTGGTCCATCATCACTTCGCGGTTGATGCGGGCATATTCCTGGGCCCATTCCACTGCTTCTACATAGTCATCGAAGAATGTGCTGCCTTCCTGCAGGTAAGCCAGATCCTCGTCGGGCAGGTTGAGCTGGTGCTTGCGCATGTCCTGCTTGGCCATTTCGATGAAGCGGGTGCCGATGGCATTGCCGACACCACGCGAGCCGCTGTGCAGCATCACCCAGACCTGGTCGGTTTCGTCCAGGCACAGCTCGACAAAGTGGTTGCCGGTACCCAGGGTGCCGAGGTGGTTGTGGTTGTTGGTGCGTTCCAGCCGCGGGTATTTCTCGGTGATGGCCTTGAAGCCGGGCAACAGCCGGGCCCAGGCGCGGTCTACAGCTTCGGGAGTGTGTTGCCAGCTGCCCACATCACGCTTGCCGCGGCCGACCGTGCGTCCGTGGGGTACGGCCTTTTCCATGGCACGGCGGATTTTGCGCAGATTGTCCGGCAGGTCGGTGGCCTTCAGCGAGGTGCGTACAGCCATCATGCCGCAGCCAAGATCGACACCAACGGCGGCCGGGATGATGGCACCCTTGGACGGAATCACGCTGCCAATGGTCGAGCCCTTGCCCAGATGCACATCCGGCATGACGGCCAGATGCCGGTAGATGAACGGCATCTGCGCGGTGTTGAGCAGCTGCTGGCGGGCCTCTGGCTGTACCGGTACGCCTTTGGTCCACAGCTTGACCGGTACGCCCTGGTCACTAGTTAGAACTTCGTATCCCGACATGATTGTTGCTCCCTGACTGTTGCTAAAATGAAACAATGAAGCCAATAAAAGCCTCTGGATCGATTGTGGTTGCCTGGTTAGGATAGTCACATCTGAATTGATCAGTTATTCGACCCACACACCGAGAGGAAACACCATGACCAAACATCTGACCCTTGGCCTGCTGGCCGCAGCCCTGAGTACCAGTGTACTGGCTGATACCTACAAACTCGACCCTGACCACACCAATGCTCGTTTTGCCATTGGTCACTTTGGCACCAGCACCAACCATGGCGGTTTTTACAACATCGGTGGCGAGCTGGAAATCGATGCAGCCAAGGGCACCGGCAGCCTGTCACTGGAGATTCCGGTTGCCAGCGTGCAGACCGGTAATGAGGGTTTTGATAATCACCTGAAGAGCGCCGACCTGTTCGACGTTGAAAAATACCCGACCATGACCTTCCGTTCCACAGCCTGGGCGTTCAAGGATGGTCAGCCTCAAAGTGTGACCGGCGACCTGACCTTGCTGGGCAAGACCCATCCGGTCACCCTGAATGCGGAAAACTTCAACTGCTATGAAAGCCCGATGTTCGAGGGTGCCACTGTCTGTGGCGGTGACTTCAGCGCCATCATCGACCGTACCCAGTGGGGCATGGATTATCTGGTCGGCCCGATTCCTGCCGAGGTGCGCCTGGATATCCAGGTGGAAGCCATCAAGCAGTAACAGCAAGAGAGGTCTCCCTTCCTCTTGGCATTTGCCGGGCCCTGGTGGCCCGGTTTTTTTTGCCTGTTGCCCAGGTATCCCCGGGGCAATAGTCTTTGCTTGCTGCCAGGGTATCATGTGGCGGCTGTTTCAGTTCCATGCGAGCAATACTGCTCCTGGCACGCGACAGCAGCCCGCCACAGGCGGGCCAAATATCCTCCCCCACCGCACAAGGTGGATTTTGACAGGGCGGGACATCCCGTCCGGCATTTAGCGGTTTGGCCGCAGGCCGGACCAGCGTAGCCGGTCGGGGTGTCCCGCCCTGTCAGTAACCGCAGTGCAAAACCCCCACTCCTGTTTACTGCTTCGGCGTCATGTAGCGGCTGGTATGGCCAAGCCGTTCCTGCGCCTGCTTCAGCTCCATGCGGGCAATGCTGCGCAGATGCACCTCGTCGGGGCCATCGGCCAGACGCAGGGCACGGGCGTTGATCCAGAGATCGGCCAGCGGGGTGTCGGGGCTCAGGCCCATGGCACCAAAACTCTGGATGGCGCGGTCGATCACCTGTTCCTGCATGCGCGGCACCACCGCCTTGATCATGGAAATCTCCTTGCGCGCGGCCTTGGCGCCCAGCTCGTCGATCATCCAGGCGGCTTTGAGCACCAGCAGGCGGGCCTGCTCGATCTGCAGCCGTGACTCGGCCACCCGCTCCGCGGTGGAGCCGTGCTGATACAGGAAACGACCGAAGGTCTTGCGCTCCTGGATGCGATCCAGCATCAGCTGCAGGGCCAGTTCGGCGGCGCCAATGCTGCGCATGCAGTGGTGGATGCGACCGGGACCGAGGCGGGCCTGGGCCAGCGCAAAGCCGGAGCCTTCCTCGCCCAGCAGGTTGCTGGCCGGTACACGCACGTCACGCAGCACAATCTCGTTGTGGCCTTCCGGCGACATGTGGTGCATCACGCTGATGTTGCGCACCACCTGCACGCCGGGCGTGTTCATGGGCACTATCACCATGCTCTGCTGGCGGCGGGTGTCGGCATCCGGATCGGTCTTGCCCATCACGATGAGGAAGTCGCACTGCGGATGCGAGGCATTGGTGATGAACCACTTGCGGCCGTTGATCACATAGTCGTCACCGTCACGGCGGATCAGGGTCTGGATGTTGGTGGCGTCGGAGGAGGCCACGTCCGGTTCGGTCATGGCAAAGGCCGAACGGATCTCGCCATTGAGTAGCGGCAGCAGCCAGCGCTCGCGCTGTTCAGGTGTGGCACACAGATGCAGCAGCTCCATGTTGCCGGTGTCCGGCGCATTGCAGTTGAATACCTCGGAGGCCCAGGACACACGGCCCATGATCTCGGCCAGCGGGGCATATTCCAGGTTGGTCAGGCGGGTGCCGGGCTCGTCGTCGTGCAGGCCGGGCAGAAACAGGTTCCACAGACCTTCCTCTTTGGCCAGTGCTTTCAGGTCGTCCATGAAGGACACCGGATAGATGCCGGCGCTGACTTCCTGCTGCCACTGGCCGATACGCGGCACCACGTGGGCATCCATGAAGTCGTTCAGGCGGGCCTGTAACTCCAGGCTTTTTTCACTGTAGGCAAAATTCATTCTGTTGCTCCTCAGAGGGTCAGGCCGCCATCGACCACGATGCAGGCGCCGGTGGTGTAGCGGGCGGCATCGGAGACCAGATAGAGCACGGTGCCGGCCATGTCTTCGGGCATGGCATGACGCTGCAGCGGAATCTGCCTGACGATTTGCTGGTACAGTGCCTGGTTGTCGAACAGGCCGCTGGCAAAGCGGGTTTCGGTCAGACCGGGCAGGATGGCGTTGACGCGGATGCCCAGCGGGCCGCATTCGCGGGCAAAGGCCTTGGTCATGCTGACCACCGCCGCCTTGCTGATCGAGTAGATGCCCTGCATGGGCTGTGGGTGCAGTGCGTTGACCGAGGCGGTGTTGACGATGCAGCCGGACTTCTGTTCGCGCATCAGCTTGCCGCCTTCCACCGACATGAAGAAGTAGCCGCGCAGGTTGACCTCGTAGGTCTTCTCGAAGGCGAGCTGGTCGGTATCCAGGATGTGGCCGAACCAGGGGTTGGTGGCGGCGTTGTTGATCAGGATGTCGAGCCGGCCATGGCGCTCGCGGATCATGGCGAACAGGCTGGCGATGGAGTCCATGTCGCCGATGTGGCAGGCATGGGCGCTGGCCTTGCCGCCCTCGGCGTTGATGCTGTCGGCCACGGCCTGGCAGTCTTCCTGCTTGCGGCTGGAAATGATGACTTCGGCGCCCTGGCTGGCGAGCAGGCGGGCAATGGCTTCGCCGATGCCGCGGCTGGCACCGGTGACCAGCGCGATTTTGCCGGTCAGGTCAAACAGGTTGGTGGTCATGGGGTTGCTCCTTGTTATTGTTCGGTTGCGATCATGTCGAGGGCCATCTGTGCCAGCGGCTGGGCCATCTTGCCGACCTGCAGCGCCTGGGTGCTGGAGGCGTTGCCGTCCAGCGCGCGTTTGTAAACGCCTTGCAAAATGGCGGCTAGGCGGAAGAAGCTAAAGGCCACGTAGAAGGTCCAGTGCTCGATATGTTCGATGCCACGGGCGCGGCAATACAGCTTGCGGATTTCGGCTTCGCTGGGCAGGCCCAGAGCGCCGCGATCCACCTGGTGCAGGCCCTTGTAGCTGCCGGCCGAGGGCAGGCGCAGGCACATGCAGAAATAGGCGATGTCGGCCAGCGGGTGGCCGAGGGTGGACAGCTCCCAGTCGATGATGGCGCGGATTTTTACCGCATCAGGCTGGAAAATCAGGTTGTCGAAGCGGTAGTCACCATGGATCAGGCTGACCTGGCCGTCGTCTTCCGGCAGGTTCTCTTCCAGCCAGACGATCAGCTGTTCGAAGGCCGGCAGGGTGCCGGTTTCCGAGGCGCGGTACTGCTGCACCCAGCGTTGCAGCTGGCGCTGGAAGTAGGCTTGCGGGCGGCCGAAATCGCTCAGGCCGGCCTGCTCCAGATCCACGCTGTGCAGGGCGGCCAGTGTCTGTACCGCTTCGCGGTAATAGTCGATGCGCTGCTCCTGCGTTATTTCGGGCAGGGCCGGGTCCCAGAAAATGCGCCCGGGCTCGTGGCTCATCACGTAGAACATGCTACCGGCCACCTGTTCGTCGTCGCACAGCAGCAATGCCTGTGGCACCGGCACCGGGGTATCGCGCAGTGCGCTGATCACGCGGAACTCGCGATCGACCGCATGGGCGGATTGCAGCAGCACGCCATCTGGCTTGCGCCGCAGCACATATTCACCGCTGGCTGCGGTCAGCAGATAGGTCGGGTTGGACTGGCCACCGGGGAATTTCTTGGCCTGCAGCGGGCCCTGGAAGCCGGGTAGCTGAGCGGCCAGATACTGGCCCAGAGATTCGGTACGGGAAGGATCCATGCTGTGTCTCTCTTGTTGTTGTCGAGTGGTTATTGCCTGATAGCAGAGACTAAAACGCTATTGATCATTTATCTAATTTATTAGATTTATGCTCTACTATTCTCAGTGTGAATGATTATGGTGCAAACAGCCTGCGGGGGAGTAACCATGCAACTGCATCGTATTGACCTGAATCTGCTGGTGGTATTCGAGGCCATCTATACCCATGGCAGCATCACCCGGGCCAGTCAGGTGCTGTTCATCACCCAGCCGGCGGTGAGCAATGCACTGGCCCGGCTGCGCCGGCACTGTGGTGACGAGCTGTTCTATCGCAGCGGCCGGCACATGCAGCCAACGGCGCGGGCCCAGGCCATGATTGGACCGGTACGTCAGGCGCTGGGCATGATCCGGCAAAGCCTGCAGGACGGCATGGAGTTTGTGCCGGAAACGGCCAGCCGCACCTTCCGCCTGAGCATGGCGGATATTGTCGAGGCGATCGTGCTGCCGCGCTGTCTGCCGGAAGTGACGCGGCAGGCTCCCGACTGCCGGGTGCACAGCTATCCGGTGGAACGCAGCAATATCCTGCAGCAGATGGATGCCGGTCAGCTGGATCTGGCGATCGACGTTGCCCAGCCGGGCCGTGAGCCGCTGTTGTTGCATCAGCCGCTGCTGCAGGACCGCTATGTCTGTGTGGTGCGGCCCGGGCATCCATTGCTGGAGCAGGAGCTGGACATGGACGGCTATCTGGCCCTGCAGCACCTGCATATCTCCAGTCGCCGGCAGGGCTCGGGCCATATCGACCTGCATCTGGAACAGCTTGGCGTGCAGCGGCAGGTCAGCGTGCGGGCCCGCCATTACCTGCTGGTGCAACCACTGATCAGCAAGACCGAACTGGCGGCGACGCTGCCCGAGCGGCTGGCCCGGCAACTGGGCCTGCCGTATCTGCCATTGCCCTTTCCGAGCCCGGCGCTGACGCTGAACCTGTACTGGTCACAAAGGGCCGGACAGGACCCGGCGGTGATGTGGCTGAAGGAGCTGATTTTGCAGTCGGTTGAATGACTCAGGCAAAGCTGAGGAAGAACAGCATGAAAAACGGCGCGGCAATGGTCAGAATCAGGCCGCTGATGATGGCGGTGGGCACGTACTCGTAGTGGCAGGCCTTGCGCACGAAGGGCAGTGTGGTATCCATGGCGGTGGCGGCGCAGACGCCGACGCTGCTGTTGGCGAAGTTGCGGCCGAGGATGAACACCACGGTCAGGCCGATAAGCTCGCGTATCAGGTCGTTGAGCAATGCCACGCTGCCATAGGCATCGCCCAGATACTGGCCGGCAATGGCACCGGACAGGCTGAACCAGCCAAAACCCGTGCTCAGCGCCAGAGATACCGCCAGCCGCTCGCCGGTAATGAAGCTCAGCAATACGCCGGCCAGCACTGAGCCCAGCATCACCAGCAGCGGAATCTTCAATACCCGTGGAGCCAGCCAGGAGCGGCTGATGGCCACCTGGGCCAGATCCAGCCCGATCAGGAACAGCAGCACATACAGCCACCAGGAGATGTTCAGCAGCAGCACGCCGGCCTGGCTGTCATGCCACTGCAGGCGGTAGGCAAAGGCGCCGAGCAGCACCAGGCCAAAGGCGATCAGGCATTCCTTGACCGGATACCAGAGCGCCTGCCAGCCGCCGCTGTCGTCATCCTGCACCGTGCTGCGCCGGTTCAGCGGCATGATGCAGACAAACACCACTGCGCTGATGGTGAAGGCATAGATGGCGGCCTGCTTGAGCACATGCATGCCGGAGGCGAAGCTGCTGAATGCCTCGCCCGACTCCAGACCGATGACGAACAGAATTACCCAGACCACCGGCGTGATGCCGCGGATCAGCCGGATGCTGAGGTTTTTCGGCAGGCGTTTGCCCGCCACATAGCCGGCCAGCAGGTACAGAACTATGGGCAGGATGGTGGCAAAGATGTTGGAAAGCTGGGACGACACGGAGCGGACTGGACTGTTTGATATGACAGGAAGGCAACAGGATGATTTTTAGCCTGCTACCGGCACAGCACTATAACGCATGGACGGTTTTTTTTATAGCTGGAGCCTGCCGCAACGGGCTGGATGAGGGCAAGTGCGCAAGTTTGCTGTATAGTATACGTAAATACATATTGATCGACCCAAGTGGCAGGTGAGCCTGATGAAAAAATTGCGCTGGCTGAACCAGAACCTGAGCCTCAGCATTCCGGTGTTTCTGGTACTGGGCCTGATTGCCGGTCTGCTGTTTCCCGTGCAGGGACTGAGTGTGCTGATTGCGCCCCTGACCCTGTTGATGGTGTATCCGATGATGGTGGGTCTGAGGCCCAAACAGCTGCTCGAGTCGGGCCATGGTTCGGTGCAGTTCTGGGCCATGCTGATCAACTTCCTGATGATTCCCTTTGTCGCCTTTGGCCTTGGCCGGCTGTTTTTTGCCGACCGGCCGGAGCTGGCGCTGGGTCTGCTGCTGACGGCATTGCTGCCGACCAGCGGCATGACCATCTCCTGGACCGGCTTTGCCAAGGGCAATGTGCCGGCGGCGATCAAACTGACCATTGTCGGCCTGTTTCTGGGCTCTTTCCTCACGCCGTTTTATGTCCACCTGCTGCTCGGTGCCGAGTTGCCGATGAAAGTCGGGCTGGTGTTCCAGCAGATCCTGATGTTTGTCGCCATCCCGCTGGTGGCCGGCCAGCTGACCAGAGGCTTCCTGATCCGTCGTTATGGCCAGGATAGTTTCCAGAAAGAGATCGGCCCGAATTTTCCCGTACTCTCCACCCTGGGCGTACTGGGCATTGTCTTTGTCGCCATGGCGCTGCAGGCGAAAAATCTGCTGCAGTCGCCTGCGCTGGTGCTCTATATCTTCGTGCCGCTGTTGCTGCTGTATGCCATCAACTATGTGGTCAGCACGCTGGTAGCGCGCAAGACCATGCATCGCGGCAACGGCATTGCGTTGGTCTACGGTACGGTAATGCGCAACCTGTCGATTGCACTGGCGTTGTCGATGACCGCCTTTGGCGAGGCCGGCGCCCAGGCAGCCCTGCTGATTGCGCTGGCCTACATCATCCAGGTGCAGTCGGCAGCCTGGTACGTCAAGCTGACCGGACGGATCTTTCCGCAGGAAGCGGAAGCGCCATAGCGGGTAATGGAATCGAGTAAAAGGGCCTGTAATCACAGGCCCTCAGGTAGCTAACAATCCTCGCCTTTTCGGTGGGGTTTGTCGTTTTATCCACATCAATGCCGCTTTTGGGTGCAAGCATTTAGAGGGCGGAAGTCTTTGGCTCATAGGCTTGCCATTCTGACAAGGCTTGTGCCTTGACCCATTTCCCCTTGTTGGCATTGGCTTTCAGGTGGGTTGAGTCGGTATACAAGCCGGTACCGGATACCAGATTGCGCTTCATCGTTTGGACAACAACTGCATCGAAAATTTGCTGGTAGACATCCGAGTCATTAAAGCGACGACGGTTCTGACTGAGCGTGCTGGCATCAGGAGCTGTGTTGGTCAAGTTCAAACCCAGGAACCAGCGGTAGGCTACGTTGATCTGAACTTCACGGTTCAGCTGACGTTCACTGCGAATGCCGAACAAATAGCCTACGAGCAGCAGCTTGAACATTAGAGTCGGATTCAGCGCCGGACGAACATTATGGCGGTCTACTTTACGCAGCAAATGGTCTGAAGGAACCAACTCATCAATGCAGACACCTTCAAGTTCGGACTGGGTCTGAGGGCGATCACGTAGCATCGTACAAATCCTGCGGCAGATTTGTGGCCAGTATAAAAAACAAACCCCTCGATGGAAACGAGGGGTTTGTCAGCAGTCTGAGACGGGTGCATCTCCGTCTTTTGCTGATTGTGGCTGTTTAGTGTGCGACTGGCTGAAACTTGGGATCATCAAAGTAATTGGCATAGTTACCCAGTGCGTTGATAACTTTTACAGCACCATTGCGTGCGCTGGACTGGTTTTCCATGCTGGCTGAACCGTCCATCAGATCGTGAATAATGATGTGCAGTTGCGCATCGGCTGCCGGCTCCAGCTCACAGTTTTCAATCATGTAAGCAACCTGGGTATTGATTTCACTCGCCAAGGCGACATAGTTTTCCTGTGCCAGTGTATCAGCGTGAATGGATTCAACTTCTGCATTGATTGCCTGACTGATTTTAGCCATCGCTTGGCTCAGTGGTGCATCAATACCCCATTTGCTGCCGTTGTTCAGTTGCATCTCGGTGATAGCCTGACCGTGATCATGCTCTTCTTCAGCGGCCATAGTGAATGCCGAAACACTGCCAAGGCTTAAAGCCAGACCAGTAACGGCGACGCATTTGAACAGGTTGGATTTGATCGTCATGATGTATTTCCTCTCAATGTGTAGTGGTCTAATGAAACCCTAGATTTGGTTTGCAGTGAGTATCTCGGTTCTACCTTAAAAAATGCTTAAGGTTCGCTGAATAATGCTGGTGAGCCACCCAGTATGAGTAGCTTCAGCCACGACTCAGGCGGATTCAAACCTGCTGCGTCCAAGCCAGCTCGAGGACGCCATTGAAGTAGCTCTTACGCCTGCATTTTGCTGATGTCTATTCCGGTTGCACCGTTGCGGCTGCTTTGAAGGCGACTCTGACCACCAGTCCGGTCGTGTTGTCAGGCGTAGTAAAGCTGAGTTGTGCGTCGTGCAGCTTGGCGATACGTTGCACAATGGATAAGCCTAAACCACTGCCGTTCTCGCCGCTGCCCAGTACACGATAAAAACGTGAGGTAATGCGTTCCAGTTCTGCCGCTGCAATGCCGGGGCCACTATCGGCAATCTGCAATACCACCGCATTGTTGTGGTGCAGAATGTGTACTTCGACCTGTCCTTGACTCGGGGTGTAGCGGACAGCGTTGTCTATCAGGTTACGTATCAGAATGGCTAATAACGTGCTGTCGCCATTGATAAGACCGTCATCATCGGCGGTGAAACCGAGCTCCACTGCCTTGCGGATCGCCGCTGGGGCGTGTTGGGCAATGCTTTCATGGACGAGAGCAGCCAATTGAATCTGCTGTGGCTCGTTTAAGCTGTGCTCTGGATCAAGCTGGGCAAGGACAAGCAGCTGGTCGATGAGGTGTGCAGCCCGGTCTGCGCCCAGAATCACTTTGTCCAGTGCCTGCTGGCGCTGGTTGGTATCGGTGGCGGCACAGGCCACTTGCGCCTGAGTTTTAATTGCTGCCAAAGGGGTGCGCAGTTCGTGGGCTGCGTCGGCGGTAAAACGGCGCTCGTACTCAAGGGAGTCTTGTAAGCGCCTAAATAATGAATTGAGTGCATTTTGTAACGGGAGCACTTCGCGCGGGGTGTCAGTCAGGGCAAGCGGATCCAGTTTGTCCGGTTGACGCTGCTTGACTTCGTTGGCAAAACGCGACAAGGGCGTAAGTCCGGCACTCACCGCCAGCCAGATCAGCACGCCTAATCCGGGTACGGCAAAATAGAGCGGGTGGAGCAAGTGTCGCGCCACGCTTTCGGCAAGTGCATCACGCAAATCATAGCGTTCAGCCACGCGAACATTCAGCTGCTGCCGGGCATCCCAGAGACTGTAAGTACGGTAGTGAACAGTGTGTATCACCACGTTTTGCAGTCCTGTGTGCTGTGTGCCCAGCGGATCACTGGGGGCAGTATTGGACTGCATTAACAGCGTGCCATCGCGCCAGACTTGCAGCGCGCTGTGAGTGTAATCTCCCAGGGAACCGGTACGGGGGCGGTTGTTATCGCCCGTTTCCAGTTGTTGTAAAACCAGCTCTGCGGTATGGATCAAACGCTCATCAAGCATGGTGCTAATTTCGCGGCGGGTGTCCAGATAAGTAAAAAAAGCGGTGGCAATCCAAGCCAGCAAGACGGAAATGGCCAATAAGGAAAATAGACGCCAGCGTAATGAGGTGCTCATGGCGTGGTTTTTTCGATCATATAACCAACGCCACGGACAGTAAGGATGAGCTGTGGGTTAAGTTTGCGTCGTAAATGATGAATAAACACCTCAATGGTGTTGCTTTCGATTTCATCTCCCCAGCCATACAGTTGCTCTTCTAGTTGGGCCCTAGACAGCACTCGTCCTGCATTGAGGAGCAGACTATGCAGAATGGTAAATTCACGAGCAGAGACATCGACTGGCTGGCCCGCAAGGCTGACGGTGTGGCTCGCCGGATCAAGGCTGAGTTCGCCCTGACGAATAGTGGCGTCGGCATAGCCTTTGGAGCGGCGCAGCAAGGCTCTTAAGCGTGCTTGCAGTTCTGTTAGATCAAAGGGCTTAGTCAGGTAATCATCTGCGCCTGCATCCAGACCTGCTACGCGGTTCTCAACCGCACTGTAAGCCGTCAGGATGAGCACGGGCAGATCCTTGCCTTGGGCCCGAGCACGTTTTAACACGTCCATACCGGAGAGTTTGGGAAGCCCCAAATCTAGGACAACAGCGTCATAGCGATTGGTCAGCAGGGCTGTATCAGCCTGTTGGCCATCCAGTACCCAGTCAACAGTCAGTCCTGCTTGAGTCAAACCGGTGGCAATTCCGTCGCCGAGCAGCTGATCGTCTTCAACCAGTAGAATTTTCATGGATATCACAGTCAAGCCGAGTGTGTATTTAGGGTAGCACTGAATAGCGGCCAATGAGGCTTGGTTGTGCAGCGTTGCCCTATGACTGTAAAACATAGAGAGTGACATAGGCCAAAGCGATATAGCGTCCGGTTTTGGCGATGCTGACCACGAGCGTAAAGCGCCAGAAGGGTTCACGCAGCACCCCAGCCACCAAGGTTAAGGGATCGCCAATCACAGGCATCCAGCTCAGCAGTAAACTCCAGCGCCCGTAGCGTTGATACCAGAGCTGAGCCCGTGCCAATTGTTCGGCGGTGGCAGGGAACCAGCGCCGATGCTGCCAGCGGTGCAGCTGTGTGCCCAGCCACCAGTTAATTTGCGAACCTATGACATTACCCAGCGCCGCGACGGCGACCAGCGAGACGACCGCGCTTGGCTTGAGGGTTAGCAACGCAACCAAAGCGGCTTCAGATTGCATGGGTAGCAGGGTGGCAGCAATACAAGCTGACAGCGCCAAACCCGCGTAGCTTATCCAGTTCAGCATAGGACGCTGACTACGTGCTGACTGTACCCTGTCAGCTGATATGCCGAACGCTGGCCGAGTTGCTTACTTAACAAAGCTGAGAAAAAACAGCATGAAAAACGGGGCGGCAATGGTCAGAATCAGCCCGCTGATGATGGCAGTCGGTACATATTCGTAATGGCAAGCCTTACGTACAAACGGCAGGGTGGTATCCATGGCGGTGCCAGCGCAGACACCGATACTGCTGTTGGCAAAGTTGCGGCCCAGAATAAATACGGCGGTCAGGCCAATCAGTTCGCGCATCAGGTCATTGAGCAAGGCCAGGCTGCCGTAGGCGTCGCCCAGATGTTGCCCAGCAATCGCGCCGGACAGACTGAACCAGCCAAAACCGGTGCTCAGGGCCAGGGCCACCGGTAAACTTTCACCAGTGATAAAGCTGAGCAAAACGCCGGCAATGATTGAACCCAACATGACCAACAGTGGGATTTTCAGAATGCGTGGGGCTAGCCAAGAGCGGTTGATCGCTACTTGTGCCAAGTCTAGGCCAATCAGAAACAGCAACACATACAGCCAGTAAGTGATGTTCAACAGCACGACGCCGACACTGTTGTCATGCCAATGCAAACGATAGGAAAACGCACCGAGCAGCACCAGACCAAAAGCGATCAGGCATTCCTTGATCGGGAACCAAAGTGCTTGCCAGCCACTGAAGCTGTCTTCCTGCACTGTACTGCGCCGATTGAGTGGCATCAGGCAGATAAACACCACAGCACTGATGGTAAATGCGTAGATTGCTGCCTGTTTCAACACGTGAATACCGGAGGCAAAACTGCTGAAAACCTCGCCCGATTGCAGGCCAATGACAAACAGAATCACCCAGACCACGGGAGTGATACCGGCAATCAGTGGTTTGAGGGTGACTTTGGGCAGGCGTTTGCCCACCAGATAGCCAGCCAGCAGGTACAGCACAATGGGCAGGAAAGTAGCGAAAATAGTGGACAGCTGAGAGAGCACGGAGCAGGACTTAATGTGAAATGAGCTAACAGGGCAGCTGCCATTAATGCGGCAAGCGAAGGACGCAACACTATAGCGTACGGCCTCTGGTTTTTATAGCGCCGAGTGAGCCGTGCGTCACCCTATGTATGCGGGATGTGTGCAGGCTGGCTGCTGGTTCAGTGGTGTTCGTCACGCTGCGGCTGGCGCAGTGTGACGGACACTGTGTAGCGCATTTTGCGCGCGGTGACGATGTGACGTCAGGTCTGCTGCATTTCCTGAACCAGGCAGGCAACCAGTTCAGAGGCTGGCAGAACACGACTGCGGTGAGCTGAGGTACCCGCCCAATAAGGTGCGAAATCATGACTGCCTTTGGCAGCAGCGGCAGCATGCAGTGCTTTGGCGGCGCTGTAGGCTTGCGGATAGCCGGCAAGTTCGCCCACATGGGGACTGATTTCACGATGACTGCGATTGACCATGCCACGTGCCGGCCGGCCGGAGAAAATCGCCGTCACTGCGGTTTCGCTGGCTGCCGGTGACAGCAGTTGCTCACGGTAGGCAGCGGGAGCGGCAGACTCGGGGCAGCTGATGAATGCCGTACCCAGCTGCGCCGCACTGGCACCTGCCTGCAATACACGGGTGATGTCTTTGCCATCCATCAGGCCGCCGGTAGCGACGATAGGCAGGCTGGTAGCTTCTTTCAGCTGTGCCAGCAGCTCATCCAGCAACAGGCCGGACTCCTGCTTCGGGTCGAACAGGCCACGGTGGCCGCCTGCTTCATAGCCCTGGGCGACAATGGCGTCCAGGTCAGCTGCCTCGATGGCGCGGGCCTCTTCCACGCAGGTGGCGCAGCCCATCAGATAGATGCCGGCATCTTTCAGTGCAGTGATGGCCTCGGCACCCGGCAAACCGAAGTGGAAGCTGACCACGGCCGGACGCTCTTCCAGCAGCATGTCGAGCATGGCTCCGTTGTCGATAAAGCTGTCGTAGCCGGCGTCCAGGGCTGCTGGTGGCTCGGCATCCAATTCGGCAAACCAGGGCTGCAGCCGCTTGAGCCAGTTGCTCTCACGTTCCTGATCAGCCGGATCGGCCACATGACAGAAGAAGTTGACGTTGAACGGCTTGTCGGTCAGTTGCCTGGTCTGGCGGATCTGCTCGCGGGCGGTTTCCACCGATACGTTGCCCAGTCCCAGCGCACCCAGCCCACCGGCGTTGCTGACAGCTGCGGCCAGTGCCGGGGTTGCGGTGCCGGCCATGGGCGCCTGGAAAATCGGATATTGCAGACCGATACGGGACAGCAGGGTGTTGCTTGCGGACATGGTGGAGCCTCCGGAGTCGGCTCGGAATTACCTGGTCAGCACCACATAGAGAATGCTAGCGGCCAGAATGCCGAGAAAAATGATGTATTTGCTGCTGAGCAGCGGGCGTTTTTGCGGATCGTTCATGAAAAGCCTGAAAGCATGGATAAAAGATAACAGCGTCATCCTAGAGTTTTTCTGCCATGACTGCCAGCAGCAAGGCCTCGGGCAGAAAACGGAGGGATCTCCTCTACCTACGAAAACTTTACCTGGAACGACTAAATCCAAGCTAGCTACTGAGTCGTTTTGTTATTTAAAAAATACAAGCCGACCTAGGTTGTACATCTGGCCAGCTGTTAACACTCCATAAACATCACGAACCAGCTCATGTTAGGGATGTAGGGTTTGTTCTTTTAAATCATTGAGTTAAGTCATGAGGCGTTTTGCAGTATTACGCTAGTAGGTTAAGCCTCAGCTTAACTAAGCTTAATATAATTCTGGTTTAACAGGATTAACCAAGCGTGCAGACTGAGATCAAGCTCATGCAGGAGTCCACATAGGTTTCTGTCATGGGCTAACTGACTACAAATATAATAAATGTCGGAGCAACTACAGATGATTAACATAAAGATCAAACCACTCGTGGGTTCGTGCGTTCTTGCCGCCTCACTCATCTTCCCTGCTATACAATCTGCCCAAGCTGCTGTAAAACTCACCCTAGCCCATGGATTTCCCTCGGAGCATATTTTCCACCTAACCTCCACCACCTTTATGGATGAGCTGAAAAAAGAAGGGGCCGACATTAATGTTGACTACCACCCTGGCGGCTCACTGGGTGACTGGGCATCCATATTCGAGCAAACCATGGAAGGCGTTGTCCCTATGACCATGAGTTTCGGCTCATCTGAGTTTGACTCAAGGCTTGACCTAACCTTCATGAGCTACATTGTTAGTGACTGGGACCAAGCACTTAAAGCATTTGGCCCCAAGGGACAAATGACCGAAGTTTATAATGAAATCCTGGATGAAATGGACCTGGCCGTGCTTGGCCTGGTACCCACAGGTTTCGGCTCCATTGTTATGCGCAAAGGCAATACCGCCGAGCCCACCAACCTGCCTGTCGACAGTAAAGGTATTAAGATTCGTGTGCCTGCCATCCAGGTCGGTATCGAGCGCTTTAAAAGCTTTGGCTTTAACCCTGTCCCCATCCCCCTGTCTGAGCTCTACACCGCACTGCAACTGGGCACTGTTGATGCCAGCGGTATTCAAACAGCCTCTGATGTTTGGCTGATTCGCGATGTGGTTGAATCTTACGTGCTCACCAAAGACTACTTTGAGCATGCTTTCTGGGTGGTTAATAAGTCCTGGCTGAAAAAGCTGTCGGAAGAAGATCGCCAAAAACTCTACACCGCTGCCGAAGCAACCATGGCCAAGGTCTGGGAAGAAGCCCAAGCGGTTGACGCTAAATTTCTCGAAAAAGTCCGAGATTCAGGCATCAAAATTGTTGAGCTAAGCGACGAAGAATCCGCCAAAGCCAAACAGCTTGCCTACGACAACGAATGGCCATTCATGGCCAAGTCTCTTGGCCCAAAAATCATGGGCATACTGCGTAATATTGCAGGCCTAAATTAGCTTTAATCCATGTAAGACTCGCTGCCTTCTAGGCAGCGAGATCATCCTTATGACATTTAAAGTTAAGGTTAGACCATGAAGAATAATCAATTATCTTCCATGCAGGCCATCTCCGTAACCAAGATTTATGACTATGACCCTGATCTTAGTTACCGCCCTGTTCGTCCGCACTTACACGCAATTCCCGCAAAGCCAGAATCCAAGATTGATAAGTATCTAATGTGCTTTGAGCAGATACTTAACTTCATCTTTAAAAGCCTTATGGTAGCGTCTTGCCTGGCATTATCTTTTCTGGTTTTTTCTCAGGTTATAACCCGCTACTTTATGGACTCTTCATTCAACGGCATTGAAGAGACTTCCATCCTGCTTGCCGTCTGGGTTTACTTTCTGGGCATGGGCTACGCAACGCGCAAGCGAGAGCACATCCATGGCGGAATCGTCACCCTGGTAGTTAAAAGCCAGCGTAAAATCGCCTGGATTCGTCTTATCAACACAGTCATCTGCATGCTTGCCGCCTGCTTTTTTGGCTACTTCGCTTACAAATACGCTATTGGGGAAATCCTGAAAGGCAGAGTGAGCCCAACACTGCGCTGGCCCCGTGGTATCTGGAGCGCCAGCATGATTGTTGGCTTTACCATGATGGTTGGTTATTTCCTTCTCGAAGCCATTACTCAATATAGGGATCTACTCAAACCATCCAGCAAGAGCAGTGATAACTCGGCTCAGGATCAAGTGGTTCCAACCACAACACAGATTGAAAGTCAGGAGGTTTAAGCCATGACTTTATTTCTAATTGCGATGCTGGTGATTATCGTCCTGGTGCTTATGGAGGTGCCGGTTGCTTTTGCCTTTGGCATTGGCGCTGTGTTCTTTGCCTACACCACAGGCAACGATATCTCTTTTTTAATTCCCCATGGTTTTAAAACAGCAAGTGGCTTTGCCTTAATCGCTATGCCTTTATTTATTTTTGCTGGCTTGCTCATGGCTGAGGGGGGAATTTCAGAACGGCTGCTTAACTTTGTTAACTCCTTTGTCGGACGCATCAAAGGTGGCTTGGGCGCAGTCACCGTACTGACCTGTGCGCTGTTTGGTGCTATCTCGGGTAGCTCTTCTGCGGCTATCGCTGCTGTGGGTCAAATCATGATCCCGCGCATGGTTCAAGAGGGCTACCCGCCTGGCCATGCCACTGCGCTGGTTGCTTGCTCTTCGGTGCTGGCCCTGCTTATTCCTCCCAGCATTCCCATGATTGTCTTTTCAATTGCGGGTGGTATTTCGGTAGGGGCTGCATTTTTGTCCACCATTATTCCGGGCATTATGCTGGCAATTATTTACTGCGTATTGAATGTCTGGTTTTTGCGTAAAGACACCAACATCAAAGTCGATCCACCCCTGCCCTTTAAGCAAGCTGCCAAAGGCGTAGTTAAAAGCGGATATAACGCCTGGTTTGCACTGTTAATGCCGGTCATTATTCTGGGCGCCATTTACAGTGGCATTGCAACACCAACCGAAGCCGCAGCCATTGCCGTTATTTATTCCATTCCTGTGGGTCTGTTTATTTATAAGGGCATGAGCATTAAGTCCCTAGGTTCTGTGACTGTACGCGCAGTAACCATGACAGGCTCTATTATGGCGGTGCTATTCTTCTTGTTTATCATGAGCCGTGCCATGATTCTGGAGCAAGTACCTCGCGACTTGGCTAATGCACTACTGCAAATCTCTGAAAACAAGTATGTGCTATTGCTGTTAATCAACCTGCTGCTACTAGTGATTGGTATGATTATTGATGATATTTCCGGCAGTGTGTTAGCCGCTATTATCTTCTTACCGGTCATCAATGCTTTGGGTATTGATCCTGTACACTTTGCTGCGGTAGTGGGTGTAAACCTAGGTCTAGGTAACATCTCCCCGCCCTGTGCACCCATGCTTTATATGGCAGGAGGGGTGAGTAAATTATCTTTAGATAGGTATATTAGTCCGACCATGAAATTTATCCTCCTAGGTCACTTACCCATGGTGTTCATTGTCACCTTTATACCGGAAATCTCCCTGTACTTGCCTAAGCTACTAATGGGTTACGGTGGCTAATAAGGCGATCCGTTAAGCATTAACAAGGGCTGCTGCTTAAACAAGAAACTGCAGCCCCTGTTAACTCTCTAGCAAAGTCGCTCTAGATAAAATAACTTTATTGGCCTTTAGCTGAGCCAACAAGCTCAATCAAATAGCTCGTCAATCTACCCACGCTGCTTTAGTTAAAAATAACACTTAGCTGACAATCTAGTATGTCGAGCCTTGCTCCTCTGTGCCCATAGCTCAAGTTAAACTAGTAGCCAGCATATAAGTTCTATATTTAAGTCAGCCGTATTTCTATGAGGGATTAAATCATCATGAATATTATTGTTTTAGGCGGAGGTGTCGCAGGTGTTTCTACCGCTTGGTATTTAGCCAAATCGGGCCATGAGGTCACTGTTATAGATAGGGCCAACTCTGTAGCGGACGAAACCAGTTTTGCCAATGCCGGCATGCTTTCCTACGGTTATACCAGCCCCTGGGCTGCGCCTGGCGTGCCATTAAAAGCCATGAAATGGATGATGCAAGACCTGGCCCCCATCCTGGTGAGCTCAAGCTCTTTTAATGTGCAGACCGCTAACTGGATGTTAAAAATGCTGGGCCAGTGCAACGAGGACGCATACAACCTTAACAAGCGCAAAATGCTCAGCATTTCAGAGTACAGTCGCACAACCCTTAACGAGCTGACCAACGAGCTGACACTCGACTTTGACCATAGGTCCCAAGGCACTATTGAGCTGATCCGCGATGAGGAAAAGCTTCAGGCTATCGAGCCCGACCTGGCCTCTCTGCGTGAATGTGGTGTAGAGCATAAGGTCATCAGCCATGCAGAATGCATCCAGCACGAGCCCGCCTTAGCCAATGTCGCGGAAAAGTTTGTTGGCGGCTTGCGCTTTCCTCAGGATGCTACCGGCGACTGTAATAAATTCACCCTGGCACTGGCCGAACACTGCCGCGCGGCTGGCGTAAAATTTCTGCTTAACACCGAAATCAACTCGCTAGAAGCCTCAGCAGGCCAAGTGATTGCGGTTAATACCTCGATCGGCCTGCTTAAAGCTGACGCCTATGTGGTGTGCCTGGGCAGTTATTCTCCCCTGCTGGTCAACCCTTTGGGCTTTAAGCTGCCCATTTATCCAATCAAGGGTTACTCCCTAACCTTGCCATTACTGGATGAATCCAAGGCGCCCCAATCCACTGTGATGGACGAAGCCTATAAGGTTGCAGTAACCCGTTTCGATGACCGTATCAGAGTAGGCGGCACCGCCGAAATTGCTCACTTCGACCTCAGCCTGCACGAAAAACGGCGCAAGCCTGCCGAGTTTGTAGTGAATGACCTATTCCCCGGGGCGGGCGACCTGAACAATGCAACCTTCTGGTGCGGGCTCAGGCCTATGACGCCTGACAGTGTGCCAATTATTGGTAAAACCCCTGTTAGCAACCTTTATATGAACACAGGCCACGGCACCCTTGGCTGGACTATGTCGCAAGGCTCTGCGCGCCTGGTTGCAGACATTATCAACAACCAAGAGCCCGAAATAGACAGCCAAGGCTTGTCGGTTTTCCGTTATGTAAAGTGAGTAAAAAGATGGCCAGACCTGCAGTTGCTGAAATCAATCTAAAAAACATCCAAGCCAACTTTAAATTGGCGTCCAGCTTTGCTCCCGCCGGAAAAACCCTAGCTGTAGTTAAAGCCAATGCCTATGGGCACGGGGCCGCGCGGGTAGCCCAGCATTTGGCGCAAGATGCTGAGGTGTTTGCCGTCGCCTGTATAGAGGAAGCCCTGGCTTTACGAAAGGCTGGTTTACAACAGCCCATCTTGCTTTTGGAAGGTTTTTTTGAAGCGGCCGAGCTTGAGGTCATCGCCCAGGAAGGCTTTTGGACTGCAGTGCATAGGCAAGAACAGCTGGACCAGCTAGCCCGCAGCGTGCTTGCCAAGCCCCTTTGTGTTTGGTTAAAAATTGATACAGGCATGCATCGGCTTGGCTTTAGCCCCGAGCAGGCGATTAAAGCCTACAACGACCTGCTCAACATGCCGCACGTCAAGCAGGTGGTGGTGATGTCGCACCTGGCCAATGCTGACGACAGCCTGGCTCCAGGGGCCTCGGTGCCAAGCCAGGTTGCTCAGCTGCCAGAATTTTTCTTAAACCCTGGAATTGAGCTAAGCATTGCTAACTCTGCGGCCATCCTAAGCCAGCCAACAGCGCTCAGGCACTGGCAACGCCCAGGCATCATGCTATACGGCTCATGCCCCTTGGCCATAGCCAACCAGCACAGCAACAGGCTGCGTCCGGCCATGACACTAAAAAGCCAAGTTATTGCCACACGCTGGGTAGAACCCGGAGAAAGCGTGGGTTACGGAGGCCGTTTTGTGGCCGAGCGCCGCACCAGGGTAGGCACTGTGGCCATGGGCTATGCCGATGGCTATCCAAGACAGGCGGCAGAAGGTACCCCCGTTTTAGTAGATGGTCAGCGTACCCAGCTAATTGGGCGAGTTTCTATGGATATGTTAACCCTAGACTTAACCAACTTGCCCGATGCAGATGTAGGCAGTGAGGTCGAGTTTTGGGGTGAAAAGCTGTCTGCCAATGAGGTAGCCGCCCACTGCGACACTATCGCTTACCACCTGTTTACTGGCGTAACCGACAGGGTGCCACGCACATATATTGAGTGATGCCAGCCAAGTTTGGAGCTGCGGTAGTGAGGCTTTAAGCACGGCTGCCTCGGGATCTCCTGCGCCTGCTAACAGGCTAGATCGCTCCGTCCCAACACAGAGCAACAGACAGGTTAAACATGCGGCTATATAGCTTGGCGCTGCTGTTTTGCAGCGGTGCCTAGCTTATTCCTTTTTCCATTAACAACCTATTTAACTGCACACCTGCTCCAGCCTGCCCAAGCCTGGGCAGGCTGCTCATGTAGGACATGCGCAGCTCTAGAAGGATAAAACATAAAGTTAAGCAGCAACTAACCCATAGGTAAATACATCTGCATTTAACTAAACTATAGATATGCTAAAAATGTACTTGCCTAAATACAAAAACCAAATGAGGTGTCTTCATGTCTACATTCGATACTAAAAAATCTGCCGGGCTCACTGCTGAACAACTTCAGGCGTTCTGGATGCCCTATACGGCCAACCGTCAGTTCAAAGCCGACCCACGCATGATAGTTGCTGCCGATGGCGCTTATTACACATCTGCCGATGGCCGCCAAATTTTCGATGGATTGTCTGGCATGTGGACCTGTGGTGCTGGCCATAACCGACCAGAAATTGCAGAGGCCGTACACAACCAATTGCGTCAGCTCGATTACGCCCCCACCTTCCAACATGGCCACCCTAAAGCCTTTGAGCTGGCCAACCGTATTCGCGATTTAATGCCCGCAGACCTGAACCACGTATTCTTCACTGACTCAGGTTCAGAAAGTGCAGACACATCCCTAAAAATTGCACGCGCTTACTGGCGTAAAAAAGGCCAGCCAACCAAGACTAAGCTTATCGGCCGCGCCAAGGGTTACCACGGCGTTAACTTTGGTGGCTTTAGCTTGGGCGGTATTGCGGGCAACCGTACAATTTTTGGCCAAGGCGTAGACGCCGATCACCTGCGTCACACCCTACTACCAGAAAACACCTTTACCCGTGGCATGCCAGACAAAGGCGTTGAGTGTGCTGAGGATTTGCTGGATTTGATTGCACTGCACGATGCCTCAAACATCGCAGCGGTCATTGTGGAGCCTATGTCTGGCTCTGCCGGTGTGCTGCCTCCACCAGTGGGCTACCTAAAGCGCCTGCGCGAAATCTGTGACCAGCACGATATTTTGCTGATCTTTGATGAGGTTATTACTGCCTTTGGTCGCGTTGGTTCCATGACAGGTGCCGAAGAGTTTGGCGTTGTGCCCGACATGATGAACATTGCCAAGCAGCTCACTAACGGTGCAGTACCCATGGGTGCTGTAGTAGTTAAGTCGGATATCTATGAAACCTTCATGGAGCACGGCGGCGAGCAATACATGATTGAGCTGCCCCACGGCTACACCTACTCCAGCCACCCGGTTGCCTGTGCTGCGGCTTTGGCCTCACTGGATATTTTGGAAAACGACAAGCTGATCGACCGGGTAAATGACCTGAGCCCGGTATTCGAAAATGCTCTGCACAGCCTAAAAGGCACGCGCTATATCACTGATATACGTAACTACGGTCTAGCCGGCGGCTTACAGATTGAAAGCTACCCAGGCGAGCCCGCGCGTCGTCCCCATGAAATTGCCATGAAGTGTTGGGAGAAAGGTTTCTACGTCCGCTACGGCGGCGACACCATCCAGCTTGGCCTGCCCTTTATCGTAGAGCCAGAAGAAATTGATCGCGTTATCAACGCAATTGGCGACTCAATCAACGAGCTTGACTAAAAACTCACTGAATAGTGCCTGTGCTAAAACACTGGCCACTATTCAGCCTTGCCCCAAATTAATTTGTAAACAACAAAAACTATAGAGAGACAATTAATATGAAAACCATTGGACACTTGATTAACGGCACCCTCCAAGTTGATAACGGTCGCACTCAGGATGTATACAACCCCTCGACCGGCGAGGTCTCCAAGCAAGTTGCCCTGGCCAGCAAGGCCACTGTTGAAGAAGCCATCGCTGCGGCTGAAGCAGCCTTCCCTGCTTGGCGTAACACCCCCCCGCTAAGACGCGCCCGGATCATGTTCCGTTTTAAAGAACTGCTGGAGCAAAACTCTCAACGCATCCTAGAGCTGATTGGCGAAGAGCACGGCAAAATTTCCCATGACGCTATGGGTGAACTGCAGCGCGGTATTGAAAACGTTGAATATGCCTGTGGTGCACCTGAGCTGCTCAAAGGTGAGCACAGCAAAAATGTAGGCCCAGATATCGACTCTTGGAGCGAATTTCAGCCCCTAGGTGTTGTGGCTGGTATCACGCCCTTTAACTTCCCCGCTATGGTGCCACTCTGGATGTTCCCTATGGCCATCGTCTGCGGCAACTGCTTCGTGCTAAAGCCCTCTGAACGCAACCCGAGCTCGGCCATGTTTATCGCTCAGCTGCTGCAAGAAGCTGGCCTGCCCAATGGCGTAATGAACGTAGTAAATGGCGACAAAGAAGCAGTAGATACCCTGCTAGAAGACAAGCGCGTTCAGGCGGTTAGCTTTGTAGGCTCCACGCCCATTGCTGAATACATCTACACCACCGCCAACGCCAATGGCAAACGCTGCCAAGCACTAGGCGGTGCCAAAAACCACGCCATTATCATGCCTGATGCCGATATGGATAACGCAGTAAACCACCTACTAGGTGCTGCTTTTGGTTCCTCTGGCGAGCGCTGCATGGCCCTGTCTGTAGCTGTGGCTGTAGGTGACAAAGCCGCCGATACCCTGGTAGAAAAAATGCAGGAGGCCATGAAGTCTCTGAAAGTCGGTGCTTACTCCGACAAGAGCAATGACTTCGGCCCAGTCATTACCAAGGCACACCAAGAAAAGGTGGTGGGTTACATCAATAGTGCCGAAGAGCAAGGTGCAAAAATTGTCGTAGACGGCCGTAACCCTAAGGTTCCCGGTTACGAGAATGGTTTCTTTGTAGGCGGCACGCTCATCGACAATGTCAGCCCAGACATGCTCAGCTACAAAGAAGAAATCTTTGGTCCAGTACTACAGGTAATGCGTGTTAACAGCATGCAAGAAGCCATGGATCTGATCGATGCCCACGAATACGGCAACGGTACCTGCATCTTTACCCGTGACGGTGAGGCTGCACGCTACTTCTCTGACAATATTCAAGTAGGTATGGTCGGTATCAACGTACCGCTACCTGTGCCTGTGGCTTACCACAGCTTTGGTGGCTGGAAGCGTTCCCTGTTCGGTGACCTTTCCGCATACGGCCCGGACTCTGTACGTTTTTACACGCGCCGCAAAACCATCACTCAGCGTTGGCCATCCGCTAGCCTGCGTGAAGGGGCGCAGTTCGCCTTCCCATCCTAAACCCTGTTTGCATAACCGAGGCTTTTGCCCCTCGGTTATGCTTGTGGCCAAGGACGGCCAACCTTATCTCCCCCCTTTGTTCTTCTGGCTCACTGCAGCTATAGCCAACTGAATTGCCACAAGAGGCTCCGCCTTTCTCCTGTTAGTACTTAATAGGCAGGCTGTGAAGCAACGCCAATTGCCCTGTCTACAGATAGCGCGGCTTACCTACTGCCAACCTACGTAAGTCACCACAGCACCCTTTCATTTCTAGCCAGCAAGGTCGTCCCTGTATTTAGTCTAAGCAGGCTTGTTTTAGCCCATATATTGAGCTAAACATTGACTTAATAATAAATGGTTATGAGAGCACTAAACAATGCGCAAGGTAAATGTACTTAACCAGGTCACCGACTTCGATCTTCGTTTGCTGCGGATCTTCAAGGTGGTGGTGGAAAGCGGCGGCTTTTCTGCAGCAGAAAGCACGCTAGGCATTACCAAGTCGGCCATTAGTCAGCACATGAGCGACCTTGAAAAAAGGCTGGGATTAAGGCTCTGCCAACGCGGACGAGCGGGCTTTAGCCTCACAGACGAAGGCGCTGAAGTTCTGCAAGCCACCAATTCTTTGTTGTTATCAATCGAAGACTTTAGGTCAGAAATTAACCAACTCAACAAACAACTAAAGGGCGTGCTCAATATTGGCATGGTGAACAACCTAGTCACCCAGCCGCAAATGCTCATTAGCCAGGCACTCAGCCGCCTGCAAGAAAAGAGCGATGGCGTCAAGATTGATATCAGCATGAGTACGCCATCAGAAATCACCAAAGGCCTGTTTGATGGTCGACTGCACGTTGGCGTCATTCCTTGGACTACCTCTTTATCGGGCCTAGAGTACAGGCTGCTTTACGAAGAGCGCTTCAATTTGTATTGCAGCCATGACCATCCTTTAGCTCAACACAAGGGCCCTATTGATAGGGGCATGATTTTAGAAGCCAATGCGGTAGTACCTAACTACCCAATGACCGAACAAGCCGTTGCTATGCACAAGTTTTTAAATTGCACGGCAACGGCCTCTGACCGTGAAGGCATTGCTTTTTTAATCATGACCGGCGCCTACATTGGCTTTCTACCCACCCACTACGCAGCAAACTGGCTGTCTAAGGGCGAGATGCAAGAGCTGGATGTTGGCTCCCAGTACTTCAACACTCGACTCGCTTTAGTGACTCGCCAAGGCAGACGTCCTAACTCAGTGCTAGAAAGCTTTCTTAACTTCGTAGACATATAGGATTGACTAAACTTAGCCAGGCTGCTGGCTCGTCAGCCCGCCACTTTCCACTGACTAAATGTAAACCGTAGCCAGCCGGTGCTTTGCCCCACCCAAAACAAAAAGCCCGGAAGGCTATGTAACCATTCCGGGCTTATAGGATTCACCACTGAAATAATCAGTAACGGGCATCCTTGGGTTTGGGCATGGTCGGCCAGTCGTTGACCTTGCCGGGAAAGTCCGGGCGCGGCTTGTGGGCGAAGAACTCGGACACATCCACGGCATCCTGGTCGCTGAGCACGTTGCCGTGGCCCCACAGGCCTTTGACCTGGATACCCATCGGCATGTTGTACTTCACGAAGGACGCCGCCTTGTAGGTACGGGCCAGGCCGGCGCCGATGTTGAACGACTCGTCACCCCAGAGTGGCGGGAAGACGATGTCGCCACGGCTGTCCTTGATGCCTTCACCGTTGTCACCATGACAGGTGGCGCACTGGGCATAGTAGATCTGCTCGCCACGCACAGGGTCGGCCACCAGAGACTCGTCTACCGCACCGGCGTTGCGGATGTCCACCAGCTGCTCCTTGGGTACGTTCTGCGACAGCCACTTCATGTAGGCGATCATTGCCTGCATCTCTTCCGACTCCGGCGGCAGCGGCTTGCCGTTCATCGAGCGCTGGAAACAGCCATTGATGCGCTGTACCAGATTCACTTCCTTGCCGGCACGCGGCATCACGCGAGGGTAGAAGTTATAGCTGTTGATGTAGGGGTCGCCGAGCGGGATCTTGCCCTGGGCGATGTGACAGCTGTTGCAGTTCATTGCCGCGCCGACATGATCAGGCAGCAGGCGCTTGGTCTCGTTGAGCAGGCGCTTGCCGTAGAAAATCTGCTCGGCATTGGGCTCGTCAAGGATGGCGGTGTCCTGGGGGATGGTATAGACCTTGATGTCTTCGTTGGGGTCTTCCAGTTGTACCAGATTGTACTGGGCCGGCTGGTGGGCTGCGGGTGCAGGCTTGTCACAACCGCTCAGAAGCAGGCTGCCAAAAGCGACAGCCAGCAGGGTCAAAGGCAGCTTATTCATTGCGTCCTCCTTGGCTGGGTGGAGTGATGAACTCGGGTGGCAGGTCGGTGCCCACCCTTGGCTTGATGCTGAGGAAGTGGCGCATTTTCACTACGTCATCCACAGTGATTTCACTGGCCTGGTTGGTCCAGCTGTTGCGGACGTAGTTGACCACTTCGGCGATGTCGGCATCGCTGAGCATGCTGAATTCCGGCATGCTGAAGGCCATGCGGTCGTGCGGCGTATCCGGCATGCGGCCACCGCTCATGGTGACTTGCAGTACCGAGTCGGCATGGTCGGAAAACACTGCGGTGTTGCCGTCCAGCGCCGGGAAAATGCGCGGAACGCCCTTGCCGTCGGCACGGTGACAGACGGTGCAGTATTCGACATACAGCAGCGCGCCACGGGAGTCATAGACGCCATCCAGCAGTTTCTGCGTGGTGGTGTCTTCCTTGGCCGGCAAAGTCACTTCCTTGCCGGGTGCCGGAGTCAGGGTTTTCAGGTAGGCGGACATGGCGTGCAGGTCCTGGTCGGTCCAGTACTGTGTACTGTGCTCGACCACTTCGGCCATGGCGCCGAAGGCGGCGGTGATGTCGGTACGACCGGTCTTGAAGAACTCGACCAGCTCGTTTTCGCCCCACAGACCCAGGCCGCGGTGCTCGCCGCGCAGGCTCTTGGCACGCCAGCCGTCAATGATGGCGCCAGCGAGGAAACGGTCGGAGCCGGCGTTGGTCAGGCTGACTTCCTGGAAGCCGATGCCACGCTCGGTGTGGCAGGAACCACAGTGGCCCGGGCCTTCGACCAGATACTGGCCGCGGTTCAGCACTTCGTCAACGCTGTCCGGCTTGAACTCGCGCTCGGGGGCAAAAATCGCCTGCCAGTAAGCCAGCGGCCAGCGCCAGTTGAATACCGGTGGCAGCTCGCTGGGCAGGTTTTCCAGACGCACCGGCTTCACGCCGGACATGAAGTAGGCATACATGGCGGCCAGGTCTTCATCCGGCATGATCTGGTAGGACGGATAGGGCATGGCCGGATACAGGGCGCTGCCATCCTTGCGCACACCGTGTTTGGTGGCGTTAATGAAGTCATCCAGACTGTAGTTGCCGATACCGGTTTCCTTGTCCGGAGTGATGTTGGTGGAGTACACAGCGCCCAGCGGGGTCAGCATGGGCAGGCCGCCGGCGTATTCCTCGCCACCCAGGGTGCTGTGGCAGGCCACGCAGTCGGCGGTACGGGCGATGTATTCGCCTTTCTTGATCAGCGCAGGGTCGTTGATGTCAACGCTCAGCCCGCTGCTGGTGGTGCGCAGGTGGGGCAGCAACTGCCCCAGGGCGAAGGCTGCGATCAGCCCGCCAACCCCGGCAATGAGGGCGAACTTTAGCCATTTTTTCATATGCCTGAATTTCCTGAATAGATGGTTTATTTATGAGAGCTGTTCACAGCCGGGGCAGCGCCGCGTTGTAAATAGCAGTCTATATACTAATAAAGTATATACTAATTACATCACAGATAGTAAGGAAATTATTTGGAAGCTGGCAATTTGGCTGCTGCTTGCTGGAGTGCGAGCTGCCGACTCTGGTTGCAGGTCTGTCAGGGGCGTCTTTTTACACCCTGCTGGGCTTTGGCGGTGAGCGGATCTTCCGGCCAAGGGTGCTTCGGATAGCGGCCGCGCATGTCTTTGCGCACCTCGGCATAGGCGTTGCGCCAGAAGCTGTGCAGGTCGGCTGTGACGGCCAGTGGCCGGCTGGCCGGTGACAGCAGGTGGATCAGTACCGGCACCTTGCCGGCGGCGACGGTGGGTGTATGCTCCAGCCCGAACATGGCCTGCAGCTTGGCGGCCAGTACCGGACCGTTTTCCGCCAGATAATCCAGCCGCACCTGCTGGCCGGTGGGGATTGTCAGCGTGGCTGGTGCCAGCTGGCCCAGTTGCTGCTGTTGCTGGTAGTCGAGCAGGCCGTTCAGGGCAAGGTGCAGCTCCAGCCGCTGCAGATCGCTCCAGCGCTGCATGCCGGCAAGATAAGGCAGCAGCCAGCGATCGAGGGATGCCAGCAGGGCGTCGTCGCTGACATCCGGCCAGTCATCGGGAAACTCCCGTGCCAGCAGCTGCACCCTTGCCTGCCATTGGCGTGCGCTCTCGGTCCAGGACAGGCTGTCGAGCCCTTTTTGTCGTACCGCATCCAGCAGTGCCTGCTGGATCTGTTCGGGAGCGGGCTTGCCCAGCTCCTTTTCTGCCAGCACCAGCTGGCCCAGCTTGCGTACATGGCGCAGTACCACGGTGCCGCGTTGCTCATTCCAGACGGCTTCTTCGCTTTCGCTGAGTAGATGCGGCTGGTCCTGCTCCAGCTCGGCAGGGTTGACCGGCGCGGCCAGGTAGATCAGCGCTTCGCGGGCGTGACCATCCAGCTCGGCAGCCACCAGCCACTGTTCACGTGCCAGCGGGTCGTCCTCACGCAGGCTGGCACCACGGCCATTGCTGAGCTGGTAGCGATGGCTTTGTGACCGGCGCAGGGCGATGCGGTCGGGATAGGCCAGTGCCAGCAGGCGGCCGGCCTGCTCGGGAGTCGGCAGGCTGCCGGGCTTGCCCCGGTGCAGCTGTCTGGCTGACTGGCGCACGGCATTGAGCCGGGCCCGGTCGATACCCCGCGCCGGGCGTTCGTCATGCAGCAGGCGCAGCCGCTCGTGCAGGTCGGCACCCTCTTGCGGGCCGAGCAGGTCACGTTCGCCGAGCAGGGCGGCAATGTCCGCTGCCGCTGTGCCAAGCCCGAGCCTACGTCCATGCAGGATCATGTTGGCCAGTCGCGGGTGCACGCCCAGCTCGCGGGCGGCCTTGCCGTTGTCGCTGATGCTGCCGTCGGCATTGAGCAGGCCGAGCAGTTGTAGCAGGTCGCGGGCCTGGTTCCAGTGCGCGGCCGGTGGCGGGTCGATCCATTCCAGTTGGGCGGGATCGCGGGTGCCCCACTGCGCCAGCTCCAGCACCAGGGTGGCCAGATCGGCCTCACGGATTTCCGGCGGGGTGAAGTCGGGCAGGGACGCCTGTTCGTTCTCGCTCCACAGGCGATAGCACACGCCAGGCTCGATGCGTCCGGCGCGGCCCTTGCGCTGTTCGGCCGAGGCTTTCGACAGCCGGCCGGTAACCAGCCGGTTCATGCCGCTGTTGGGATCGAATACGGCGCGGCGTTGCAGACCGCTGTCGATCACCACGCGCACGCCCTCAATGGTCAGGCTGGTTTCGGCAATGGCGGTGGCCAGTACCACTTTGCGCTTGCCGTTCGGGGCTGGAGCGATGGCGCTGTCCTGTTCGGCAGCCTGCAGGTTGCCGTACAGCGGGGCCAGCAGCACATCCGGCGGCAGCTGGTCTTGCAGGCGCTCGGCGACGCGGCGGATTTCGCCGATGCCGGGTAAAAACACCAGCAGCGAGCCGCTTTGCTCCTGCAGCACCTGAAGGATGCAGCCGCACACCGCCTCGGCCAGATTGCGCTGCAGCTCGCGCACCGGCTGGTAAATGACATCCACGGGGTAGGCACGACCTTCGCTGCTGATGACCGGAACATCACCGAGCAGGCGGACAATGGGTGCGCTGTCCAGCGTGGCCGACATCACCAGCGTGCGCAGATCTTCGCGCAGCGCCTGCTGGCTTTCACGTACCAGTACCAGCCCGAGATCGGCGTGCAGCGAACGTTCGTGAAATTCATCGAACAGCACGGCTGCATAGTTGTCCAGCATGGGATCCTGCTGGATCAGGCGGGTGAGGATACCCTCGGTGACCACTTCGATTTGTGTCTCGGCGGAGACCTTGCTGTCCAGCCGGGTGCGGTAGCCGACGGTCTGGCCGGCCTGCTCGCCCAGCTGGCGTGCCATGAACTGCGCTGCCGTGCGTGCCGCCAGTCGCCGGGGCTCCAGCATCAGGATCTTGCGACCGTCACGCCAGGGTGCATCCAGCAGTGCCAGCGGTACCTTGGTGGTCTTGCCGGCACCAGGCGGTGCCTGCAGCAGCACTGTTGGGTGTTTGGTCAGGGCTTGTTGCAGCCGGGGCAGTATGGTGTCGATGGGCAGCATGGTTTGAGGTGCGGTGAAAATTTGGCGTCCACTATAGCGGACTTGGTCGGCCGGCCAAAAGACGGCTGCAGTTACGGGAGGGAATCAGGCCGATGTGCCGGCAAGCCTGAGCTGGTGGTAATCCCGGGCTTGCTGCAAGAAATGCTCAAGCACTTCCGGATCTTGCAGACGGTCTTCCTGCTCCAGTGGCAGCAGCGGATAACGCTGGCGCAGGGCGCTGGCAAAAATGCCGCTGGTGCGCTCCTGTAGCAGCCGCCCCTTGTCATCGTGCAGCTTGACCTCGTGCAGTCCGCAGCTTGGCGAGCGCGGCATCAGGATAAAACCGTCCAGGCTGGCGAACTCTTCCAGCGGCTGCCGGAAGCCGGCCTCAAGTTGCGGGCGCAGGTCTGCGCCGGGATTGTCCACCAGTACCAGCTGCGGATGCTCGGCAGGGCCGCTCAGCTGCATGGGCGGCCGCGGCGTGCCGAAGCCGGCGGCCGCCTCCGGACAGAAGCTGACCAGCTCGGCCTGTGCTGCCAGTTTTTCGGCACACAGGCTCGAGTATTTGTGGCCGCCGTTATAGCGCACGGGCAGGCCGAGCAGACAGCTGCTGATGCCCAGCCGTAAAGGTCCGCTCATGCCGGTTTATGCAGCAACTGCTGTAGTGCTGCCGACAACTCCGGGTACTGCCAGTCGAAGCCGCTGTCGGCGGTGCGCTTGGGCATCACATGCTGGCCGCCGGTAAGCAGGATCGACATCTCGCCCAGTGCCAGGCGCAACAGCCAGGCCGGTGCCGGAAAAATGGCCGGACGGCGCACCGTCTGCGCCAGAATACGGGTAAATTCGGCATTGCGCACCGGCATCGGGCTGCAGGCGTTGTAGATGCCCTGGCAGCTGTCATTGCTCAACAAGTGATCGAATAGCCGGACCAGATCATCCAGATGGATCCAGGGCATCCACTGTTGGCCACTGCCCAACCGGCCACCCAGTCCTAGCCGGAATACCGGCAGCAGCCGCGCCAGCATGCCGCCGTCAGCCGCCAGTACCGGGGCAAAACGCAGGCAGGCCACTCGGGTGCCCAGCTCGGCAGCGCGCATGACTTCCGCTTCCCAGTCCTGACACAGCTGGCTGGCAAAGTCCGCCACAGGTGCGGCACTGGTTTCATCCAGCTGCTCCTCGCCACGATCGCCATACCAGCCGGTGGCGGATGCCGACAGCAGCACGCCGGGAGCCTGGTCGCGCCGGCTCATCCAGTCGACCAGATTGCGGGTCAGGTCGATCCGGCTTTCCCGCAGCATCCTGCGCCGGCCTTTGGTCCAGGGCCGGTCGGCGATGGGTGCGCCGGCCAGGTTGATGACGGCATCCACCGCATCGGTGACGTTCAGCTCTTCCAGACTGCCGATGCCGCGCGCACCGCTGCACAGCCCGGCAACCTTGCCCGGGTCGCGGCTCAGAACGATCAGTGAGTGTCCTTGCTGGCTGAAGTGCCGGCACAGGGCGCGGCCGACCAGTCCGGTACCGCCTGTCAGTAGAATTTGCATGGCGATCTCTCCCTTCTGTCTGAGCACTGTCAACCATGCTTACTATAGGCTGGCAAATTGTGCAAGAGTGTGGTCACAAGCCAATTAGGAAGATGGGTCGATGGCAGTGCGTAAAAACGGCTACAGAGCATGTTTCCGTAACCGTTTTGGCAGAGTCATCAAATTATGGCGTGTTCAGGGTTGGTACAGACCGCTTAGCTGGCCAGTTTGCATACTCGCACCGGCAGCTGGCACCGATGACCTGCTCCAGTCGACGGGCATTTCACGGGAGGGGGCGGCGAAGCCGAGGTCGTTTGGGTTGATATCAGCGCCGATCCATTCCCGGGCTGACGATCGGCAGCAAAAAGAGCCGAGGATCCGGCTGGTTGAGTATTTTGTGCTGATGAAAGAAGCCAGCCAATTGATTGACCTGTGCAGCTGAGCACTGATAGCGATCAACTATGCAACAGCGGCTTGGCCACCGGGTAATCCTCTGACTGCGTTGCTGATTCCGGCACTATGTTTTCCCTTTCTGTATTTCATCTCGGACGGACAGCCGGGTCAGGCGGTCTACGCCTTTAGTATAGTTTCTGGCGCGTTGTGATCCGTGCACATGAAAGATGCCGAAAAGCAGTTAAAGTCTTGTGAATTTTTTAATGTTTTTTGGCAGCCTGCATAGCTATCGGGTTCATATGTGGCGCGATTGTGTCAGGGAGCGATACTCTTTTCATGTACCAGAACAGATTGTGGTACTTGGCCGTATTGGCGAGCTTTTGCTTTATATCCACCTGGCTACAGGCAGCACAGCCACCCGGCGACCGCGACCTGGCCCGCGAGCGCCAGCAACGTCTGTTGCAGGAGCAGCAACAGCGGCTGGGCGGTGCCGATGTGCTCAGCTCGCACGAACTGCGCATGCTGGTGCCGCTCAACCCCGGGTAGCCTTCAACATCCGTAACCTTGAGCAGGCGGTGGACCAGCTCGGGCGCTTGCCGTCCCGGCAGGTACAGTTCGACCTGCAACAGTCATCTGCGCAGCCGTAACTATCTGGATCGACGTGTTCTTTTAACAGGATTGTCAAATGAATACCCAAAGTCCCCTGTTCAAAACCATTGCCAAATTCCTGATTGCCGTGATGTGGGCACAGCCCCTGCACAGCATCGCCGCCAACCTGAACGTGGATCACCAGGGAGGCGGCAACACCCACGTGACCACGGCCAACAACGGCGTGCCGGTG
>WPCI01076372.1_pt1 | contig 49874 bp, 42 predicted proteins | sample 5399871 | NCBI WGS metagenome assembly WPCI01 (sample SAMN12869469, study PRJNA574797) | sludge metagenome | isolation source: wastewater treatment of pH7 | place: China:Beijing | collected 2019-05-20 | reverse complement strand
CAATGAACATCTTCTTTTCGAAACTTCTTCCCTTGTTTCTTTATCCCGCCGGGTTGGTTACTCTGCTGCTCATTTTTACGTTAGTTTTTTGGAAGAAGCGTCGCTTGGCATTTAGTTTGCTTCTCACCGCCTTCATCATTTTAGTGGTGGCCGGAAATAAATACACTGCCACCGCTTTTGCTCGTACGCTCGAGTGGCGTTATCCCGCCTTGCCTGAAGGCGTCACCGCTGACGTCATTGTTGTATTGGGCGGTGGAACCGAGCCGCAGGTTGACCCGCGCAGCATGGTTGAAGTCAACGCTGCCGGAGACCGTGTGCTATACGCCTTCAAGCTGTATCAGCAGGGAGTTGCCCCTGTGCTGCTGCTGAGCGGCGGCGACATTGACTTTATCAACGACTCTCCCTCAACCCCGGCAGACGATATGGCAGCTTTAATGGAAATGCTGGGCGTCCCGCGAGATGTAATGATTATTCAAAATGAATCTCTCAACACGCTGCAAGATGCGGAATTAAGCTGCGCTCTAATCAAGGAAAACCATTTTGAAAGCGTCATTCTGGTGACTTCGGCTTTTCACATGCCCAGGTCTATGGCATTATTTGAAGCGCAAGGCTGCACAGCGATTCCAGCTCCGACTGATTTCTCCATCACGGTGGACGCCTGGGAAAGGCTTTCAAATCCGACGGTACAGGAATTCATTCTGGATTTGATGCCTTCATACTCGCACATTTCCACCATCACAAAAACTTTAAAAGAATATTTTGGGATGTGGTATTACCAACTTTCAGGGGTATTATGAGCAGTGAATATAAAATCAAAGGAGGACTTTATGAAAACTAAAATATTATTGCTATTATTAGTAGCTGCAATGCTGACAGCCTGTGCCCTGCCTGATTCACTCTCTTCTCTGCTGAACAGGTTTAAACCGCAGGTGGAATTGGATGCTGAATCCAATACTTTGCTCGACTTGGTTGAATCCGGCAAGGTAAGGATAGTCAGCATTAGGGGAACCAGCGGCTTGAGCACTTTGACCGGCAGGAGTATTGAGCTTGAACTTTTCAATACCACTGAGCAGTCCCTGGAAATTGAAGTTCCCTGCGGTTTGGTTTTTATTCCTGATGTTGAAAATACCAGCAGGATGATGGTGGTACAGCGCAGCGTGATAAACCTGACAAAAGGAAATATGAAAACCATCAAACCTTATGTGCTTAGCATTGATGCGTTGCAGCTGCTCCCTTCAGCCGATAAAACCTATCGCGTGGATTATTTGGAAGCGGGCAAGCCTTTGGACTTTGCCAATTGTCTTTGCCGATCGGATTTACCAGCCGAAACAGAGACCAACGAGTTAATCAACTTGCAGCTCGCCGCCTGGATGGTCAGCAGTGACCAGCTCATCAGCGAGATTCCGGAAAACCTGAAAGATATTGTCGCAGAGATTACCGGTCTTCCCATCAACTTCCCTGGGATGGACAAAGCCATACAGGACATGGCAAAAACAGTTATCCCAGGCGCTAATGCCTGGCTTGACCGCTGTGAAATTAAGGTAGGCCAATAAACTAATTCACCCTTCGACCTTCCTTAAATACTGAAAAGATCAACTAAAAACCGGATTCTCAGAATCCGGTTTTTGCTTAATTTGCCAACGCTGCTAAACAAACTTCTCGCGTATTTTCGCACTGGTGAAATCCATAATCGCTACGATAAGAACGATTGCCACAATCACAGTACCTGCTTTGTGATATTGCAGGCTGCCGAAAAATGTGGAGAGCATCAGGCCGATTCCGCCGCCGCCGGCAAAACCGATGATAGTTGCCATGCGGATATTGATGTCCCATTGATAAATCAGGTAGGAAAGGAAAGGAGGAACAATTTGCGGCACAATCGCATACATAATGGTTTGAAGTTTATTCGCACCTGTGGCAGTGGTAGCTTCAATCACACCAGGGTCGATATTCTCAATGGCTTCTGAGAAAAGCTTTCCCAACAACGCAAAGGTTGTAATGGTTAACGCAAGCATACCCGCAAAGGGGCCGATGCCCACCCAGTAGACAAAAATGGCTACGTAAAGCAACGCTTCAATCGAACGCAGAACGTTAAACACGCCGCGCGTTCCGTAGAAAATCCAGGCGGAGAACTTGCTTTTGCCGGTGAGGTTCTTGGCCGCCAGAAAGCTGAATGGAATGGCGAGAATGCCGCCAAGTGTGGTTGCCAAAAGCGCTTGCATTACCGTGATAATCAGCTCTCTGACCACATTGTTGACAACATTTTTGCTGACGTCTATGGTGATGAAATCTCGTAATAAGCGACCAAATGTTGGTCCGGGGTCAAACAGTCTCTTCAGATCGATCTTGGTGATTTCCCAAAAATAAAGGAAAACCGCCAATCCCAGGAGAATGTAGATTGCTGTTCTGACTTTCTTCCAAGTGGATGTCTTTTCCACAGATTTAGGCTGGTCTTTAAGAATGTTGGCTCGCCATTTACTGCTGATAAAGTCGACTATGATAATCACAACTGCAATTGCCCATAAGGCGGCAGCGTATTGGTTGTATCCTCCCATACGGATGGTTTCGAGAACAAAAAAGCCGATTCCGCCGCCAGCGACAAAGCCAATTACAGTGGCTGAGCGCATATTGATATCCCAACGCAGCAGCGTAAAAGAGAGAAATGACGGAATCACCTGCGGAACCACGCCAAAGCGGATAACCTGGAAAAAGTTTCCGCCGGCAGCCTCAATCGCTTCTACTGGACCGGAATCGATGTGCTCAATCTCTTCGGAGAAAAGTTTGCCGAGTGCAGCGATGGAATGAATTGTGAGGGCAATAACCCCAGCGAAAGAACCCAATCCAACCCAGACAATCACAATCAAGCCCCATACAACAGTATCAACTGCCCGAACGATGTTAAGAAAGGCGCGGGTAATGTAATAGATCACCGACCCGCCCGGTACGCGCTTCATGATGTTGTGCGCTCCGAAAAAACTTACCGGAATAGCCAGCACAGTTGAAAAGAGCGTCGCGAGTAGGCCGATAGCAATCGTTTCAACGAGTTTACCGGTTTCAAAACCTGGAACTCGCTCGTTGAGCGTTGCCTTTCCAAAGAACACCGCCCAGCGTGATGCGGTAACGGTTCCTTGTTGGCCAAAGATCTGTTTGATGTTGATGCTCGGGAAAACTGCCGGGGCTTCAGTGCGGTTGATTTTTGCACGGATATATTCGCCAAGGCAGTTCCAGTCGCACATCACGACCTTGTCTCCCTCATACGTTGAGAATACATCCGGGTTAACCAGGCGTGAAGCTACTGTTTTGGCATCATCGAAACGTGTGACCAGACGATCAAGCTTAATTCCGGTAACTGTCCAACCGATTGTATAGAGAATGACACATGCGCTAATAACGGCGATCAGAGGAGACGATTTTTTATTTTTGCTTAACTTGATCGCATCGCTGATATTCCAAATGTAGAACAGCAAGAAGGGAATCCACATCCAGCTAAAGAAGGCTCCCTCAGGGTCTCCCACGAGTCCAATTTCGTAGTTTGTCAGAGACCATTGGACTAAAAAGCTTAGTAACAAAGTTAGGATAAAAATGGCGATTCCACGCCAAAGTCGCTTTCCCAGTATTTGACCCATCCCGGGGATTAGAATGGACGTGTACGGGAAAATCTTCTCGATACTGCTTGGTTTTTTTGTTATCTGTTGATCAGCGCTCATTGGGGGTCTCAGATTACTTCGATTCTTTCGGCTTCTTTGCCGTAGATTTCCTTAAACTGGACATCGTCAATCTCTTTAGGCAGCCCCTGGAAGACCAAATGGCCGTCTTTGAGTGCGATTGCCCGCGTGGCGTAACGGTGTACCAAATCAAGGAAGTGAAGGCTGCAAAGAACGGTTATGCCGTATTCTTTGTTGAGATTCTCCAGATATTTGAGAATCGAATGTGCCAGGACGGGGTCAAGAGAGGCTACCGGCTCGTCAGCAAGGATCATTTTTGGTTCCTGCATTAATGCGCGTGCAATGCCAACGCGCTGTTGCTGACCGCCTGAAAGCGAATCTGCGCGCACATCGATCTTGTCCTCAAGGCCCACCATTTCAAGCGTTTTCTTTACCCGTGCATGATCTTCTTTTGAGAAAATGTGAAACAAACTGGGAATGGTGCGCACATAGCCTAATCTGCCGGTTAAAACATTCGTATTAACTGATGATCTTTTTACAAGGTTAAATTGTTGGAAAATCATACCAATCTGGCGCCTGATCATCCGAATTTCTTTGCCAGACGCGTTAGTGATCTCAACGCCGTTCCAAGTGATTGTACCGGATGTGGGCTCGATTAACCGGTTGATGCAGCGGAGAAGGGTGGATTTCCCTGAACCGCTAAGTCCGATGACAGCCAGAAATTCTCCTTGTTCGACTTCAAAACTGACATCGTAGAGGGCTTGGGTACCGTTGGGGTAAATCTTACTAAGGTGCTCGATCTTTAACATACGCATCACCTGACAATGAATTTTGAACAATTTTTATTATATATAAAAAACTCCAAAGGGGAATGGATTTGATCGATAATCATAATGTGATTAATAAAATGAACTATTTCTTGCCGCGTCAGATTCTTGTGCCGCTTACTTTTTATTGGCAGATATTTAAGATTGGAAGCCAACCAAGAAAAGTGCAGAGTAAAGAATAAAAAAGGCAGGTCTTTCGACCTGCCTATCGACCTATGTTTGTGTTACTTAACGAGTGTTGCGGGGTCAACTCCGGCTGCGACCATCGTGGCGAGGAAGGCATCGTAGAAATCGGGTTGGATTTCAACCAAGCCATTGATGTTATAGAGGTCCTTCAACAACTGTTTTCCGGCTTCATCTTCGGCCATCTTCAAGAAAGCTGCGACAATTGTTGCTCTCAATTCAGGATCAAAGTTATCGATGAATTGGATGCCGTCGCTGGGGATGATGTCGGTGGTGTAGAAGACAACGACCTTTTCCATGATGTCGGGATAAGTCTCGTACAATTTTGCAGACTCATCTTTGCGGATGTCAATGTATGTCACGCCAGCGTCGCAGTCACCGTTGTATACGGCGACACCCACGTTCGGGTGTGAGCCAGCCATTGTTACGGTTACATCACCAGCTTCAGAATCGATACCCTGGGACTTCATGATGATATTGGGGACAATATAACCGGAAGCAGAGTTGGGGTCAACAAAGCAGAAGGTTTTCCCCTTCAGGTCGGCGATTGAGGTGATGCCGGAATCAGCTTGCGTGATGAACTGTCCGCGGTAGTAAGGCTGCATCGTACCTTCAAGCTCTTTGTCGGGGCTGAGTTCATTGACAGCCAACTTGCGAACCACTGCCAGGGCGGGGTCAACATTGTATTTGGCTTTGCCAAGCAGCACAGAGAAGGTATTAAGAAAGCCGATTTGAGCTTTCTTTGCACCCATGGCTTCGATTGATGCGGCAAAACTGGTGCCCACTTCAATTTGATAGGTCAAACCGGTTTCAGCGGCGAGCCAATCAGCAATTCCCTGTCCGGCTACGGTGATCTTGCCAACCTCAGCAGAGGGGACGAATGTGATCACGCATGGTTTTTCCGGTGTTCCACAGGTTTCATATGGAACCGCAGTGGGGGCGGGTGGTTCAGTCGGTTCTGGGACGACGGGTGCTTCGGTCTCAACCGGAGCAACGGGGGTGGGCTGAGTACAGGCGCTTAAAATAAGCGTGCTCAATACCAGCACCGTCAACAACACGAACATGGTTCTTTTCACTTCTTCCTCCTTGAATTGGGTGAACAGGTTTAACGTTTTTCTTCGAAAAACGCAAATTAATCATATAACAATTCAAGTTGGATAACAAGAGAAAAATGTCTTAAGAAGCTTAAAATTTGGTTAACTGCCTTCAGAATAACCGCAGAGCGCAACCGCACGTGGACCGGTATGCGCGCCGAGGATGGGGGAAACAATCCCGATGATGATTTCGACCGTGGGGAACTCGCCGAGGATTTTATCCGCCAGCGTTTTGGCTTCGTCATATGCGGCATTGTGCAGCACTGCGATGTGCATTGGCTTTTCTGGGTCGACCTTTTTAATAAAGCTTGAATACAGATTTTCGAGTGCGCGGGCGCGCGTTCGTGAGACATCTCCAGCTTCCACTGACCCGCTTTGGTGGTTGACGCGGATTTGCGGTTTGATATTGAGCACGTTGCCAATAAACTTGGTTGCCCCGGCGATCCGTCCACCTTTTACCAGGTACTCCATCGTATCGAGGATGATGTGATAATGCAGGCGGTATCTGACGTCTTCAGCCGCTGCTGCCATTTCATCGAGGTTTGCACCCTTCTCGCGTGCGCGCGCAGCAGCCAGTAATTGCCAGCCCAGGCTCATCGAGTTGGAGCGGGAATCTTGCACGCGAACGGGGATTCTAAACCCTTGCGCTGCCGAACGCGCAGATTCAATTGTGCCGCTCATGGCACTGCTGATGGTGATAACCAGAATTTCTTCCGCGCCATCTGCTACGGCAGCTTCATAAGCGTGCGTAAAATCTTCAGGGGTTGGCTGAGAGGTGGTGGGGTGGTCTGGTGTGGTTCCCAGCCGTTCATAAAACTCCTGCGGGGTGATATCCACGCCATCCAGATACTGTTTTTCTCCCCATACAATGGTAAGCGGCACCACGCGGATATTGTATTTTTCACGCAGCTCATGTGGCAAGTCATTGGTGCTGTCAGTAATTAACGCGATATTTTTGGGCATGGGTTTTGTCTCATTTCACTAATAATGGATTTTCGATCTTTTTGGGTTGAAGTTCTTGTGTGGCCTCGAGGGTTATTCTAAGAGTAATAATTTTAGGGCAGCTCATACGGGTTATGAGTCTGACTGATCTAATTGTAAGACCATTTGTAAATTAATGGCGTCCTTTCAATTTACAGCTTGAAGGAGTTTGGTATTTAGGGTATTGAGCACTTCGTTAAGAATTAAACGAATGCAATTACGGCTGGAAAACCGGTTGTGAAGAGAAAAAGCCCGCTTGCATTAATCTTAAGCGGGCTGGTATCAATGAATGAAAACCGCTGGCACCTGATGAGAGCTAGAGGTTAATTCAGCTATGCGAGTTTCACCTCGTCATCGTGATGTTCTTTACACCTTCATTTATCTTTTTTACATTGTTTTTCCAGACGAAATACTGAATGATCCAGGTGATCATAAATATTGCCAGGAACATTGCAAAAAAGGAGAGAAACCCGGCGAGCGAATGTTCCATCCAATGTGTTACGTATGCGATGGGCAGCAAGATGATAGAAATTACCAGAAAGTAGACTCCACTCTGTTTTGCGATACTCCAATGGTCAAGCTCCCAGATGACTGAAGCCATCGCGAAACCTGTGCCAACCACTCCGCTCAATAAAGCTTGAAGGATGACGGCATTGAGTTCATTACCCAGCGCGTTGATCAGCTGAGGAGTGGCGGCGAGATAGAACCCCTTTCCCCAAACCGCGGAAATCATGATGGTAATCACATATCCGATTGCGATCCCCACCGGAAAACCAAACAGACCACGCAAAATCATTTGTTTTTTCATTATATGCTCCTCAAATTCCTAATACTTGTTTGATTTTTGAAACGTAACGTCTTGAAACAAAAGTAACGGAACCATTGGAGAGCGTAACGCAAATGGTTCCGGCAATGCTCAGATCAAACCCCTTTACATTTTTCAGATTGATAATTTCTGAATTGGAGATGCGTGTGAAGGAAGCATCAATAAGCCTTTCCTCGCATTCGTATAAACGCAATCTCAATGCAAATTGTTCATGGTGGGTTTCAGCGAAAACTTTACCGGCTGAGGAAAAAATCCGCACAATATCTGCCAACTCCAGCACCGCGACGACCTCGTCCTTAAAGCCGGCGATAATTTTCGGATGCTCTTCAGCGAATTTTCTTAGCAGTAAATTGACTTCGTCAGTAACCTGATTGGTCACAATGATTACTTTCGGTTCTTTGCATGTACTGTCAATTCGAATTTCGATTTGCATCAGGTCACCTCTGGTTGAAATTACAGCTAAAGTATAAGAAAAATGCAGCCAAATTGCCACCGATTTGCGATAAACGGTCGTTTTCTGAGTGCAGGTGGTTGAATATGCCTGTAAGCTGCGATAAATTTCTATTGATATCCACGCTGTTTACCTCCGGTTTTAAGAGGAGATACGCATCTTAGCCGTGTCTATGCTTGTGAACACGCAAGACATGGCTGATATGGTAGGGATATATAAGCTGTTGATTCAGGCAGAGAGGGTCTACACGACAGGATTTCCAGCAAAGGGTTCAATTGAGAGGCGTAAACCCAACTGTGAACGATATATCAAGATCACAGAAGGCGGTCTGTGGTGATATGATGTCGAACGTTATGGGGAATGAAAGCCGCTTCAGCATTGGTTTTCATATTCGGACCGCGACAAAATTTCCGCAATGGTATTCACGTAAAATCCATCTTTTGTTTATCAAAAACACCAGCCTCTGCACAAAGAAAATATTACATTTATCCTCTTTTGTCAGACAAGCACAATAATTTACTTGAAAAGGTTTTTCTTTCATGCTATTATCATTTGTACGAAGGTTTCCTTGGTTTTTCAATTACATAATATCCAAGAGCTCAATTAATGAAAATTATTTTGTGCTTGAGGAAGAGAGGTTAACCGATACCCATTAAAAACATACAGCATCAGCTCACCCTTATCTCAAAGCAGAATTGTTTCAACCTTATATATAAAAGGTGAACAACAGGGCTAATAGGCTCGCATCAAAATATCTTGAAAGATAGGACATACCATGATCAATCCTCATCCAGGACTCCCAGAACTTGAGTACGTAAAACCCGTGTCTCTCAACGATGCGTGCAAGTTCCTTGAGGAACATGAAGGGAAAGCAAAACCCTTCTCAGGCGGTACTGATAGTTTTGTGCGCCTACGCGACGGGGTTATTAAGGTAGATTACCTCGTTGATATCAAGGGACTTGAAGGCACGAAAGAGCTATCATTCGACCCCAAAAAAGGGCTAACCATTGGCGCCGCAGTACCGATGAATCAAGTCATTGCTAACCATGATGTCATCAAACACTATCCCAATCTGGTTGAAGCTGCGAAATCTGTTGCCAGTTATCAACTGCGCAATCGAGCCACAATTGTGGGCAACATCTGCAACGCCTCACCAGCCGGCGATACAATCGGAACCTGCCTGGTGCACGATGCAGTATTGAATGTTCACGGTACAGGCGGAGCTCGTGCCATCCCGCTGAACACTTTCTTCCTTGCGCCAGGGCGTACAGTACTTAAACCTGGTGAAATCGTTGTTTCCGTAACACTTGCCCCGCCTGCAACGGGAATGGTTGGCGTATATAAAAAACTGGGAAGAAACAAACTTAGCGATCTTTCCATTGTTGGTGTTACCGCAATGGCATATCCCAACAGCCAATCACCATCTGGTTACACGTTTAGAATTGCACTTACTTCAGTCTCACCGGTTCCTATGGAAGCCCACAAGGCTGAAGCACTTCTTGCTGAGAAAAAAATCACTCCTGAGACAATCGCCCAAGCGGCAGACGCAGCCATGGAAGCTGTTACACCAATTGACGATGTACGTGGTTCAGCGCGCTACCGCAAACTGATGGTGCGCAATGTGACACGTGAAGCCCTCACGGAAGTGTGGAAAAAATTGAACAAATAGCCTCGGCTCTTTGTACCTTACAGGAGGAATCGATGTCTTATTCCAGAATTACACTCACCGTAAACGATGTGCTCGAAACGGTAGATGTCCCTCAACATATGACGCTGCTGCAAATGCTGCGTGAAAAACTCTCGCTCACTGGCACCAAGAATGGCTGCTCAGCCGGCGAGTGCGGCGCCTGCACGGTTTTATTCAACGATGAACCGGTGAATAGCTGCATGGTATTGGCTGCTGAATGTGATGGCGCGCGTATTGTTACCGTAGAGGGGCTTGCAAAAGATGGCAAGCTCAGCACTCTTCAAAACACCATCATTCAGGCGGGCGGTGTGCAATGCGGTTTCTGTACACCGGGAATGTTAATTTCCGCTACGGCGCTGCTCAAACGCAACCCTGATCCAAGTGAGGCGGATGTTCGCGAGGCGCTCGTAGGCAACCTGTGCCGCTGTACGGGCTATTATCGCATTGTCGAGGCCGTTAGAGAAGCTGCCAAGGCCTAATGCGTCAGACGCAAAAGAAGACTTTTGAAAAAAGAAATCCTTAAAAGGAGCCGAAACATGGCAAACGTGAAATCATCAGAAAAAACCACTGAAGTCGTCGGCACGAGCGTCATTCGCAATGATGTGCTGGAAAAGGTAACCGGCGCAGCAGCTTATCTCGACGATATTCAGTTTGGCAACAAATTACTTTATGCGCGGGCTGTTCGCAGCCCTCATCCTCATGCTTTAATCAAGCGCATTGATACCAGCAAAGCCGAAGCTTATCCCGGTGTCAAAGCTGTCGTCACCGGCAAAGACTTTCCCGAGCGCATTGGGCTCTACCTTAAAGACAAAACTATTTTTGCCACCGACCGCGTGCGATTTTTGGGTGAACCTGTTGCGGCAGTAGCTGCCGTTACCGAAGAAATCGCTCAATTTGCCTGCACATTAATCGAGGTCGAATATGAACCCCTTGAAGGCGTTTTTGATGCCGAGTATGGCGTTTCGGAGAAAGCTCCAATCCTCCACCCTGATTTGGGCAAATATGATTGTGTGAACTTCATCTTCCCCAAACCCGGAACCAACATCTCCAACCACTTCAAGATTCGCAAAGGTGATGTTGAGGCCGCTTGGAAACAATGCGCGCATATCGTAGAGAAAACCTACAAAATTCCCCACATTCAGCATGTGCCTATTGAACCTCATGGCGCAGTGGCCATGATGGATGCCAAAGGCAAGGTTACAGTGTGGGCTTCTTCTCAATCGCCATTTGCACAACGCAACTTAATTGCCAAGGCGCTGCATATTTCTCACAGCGACCTGCGTGTAATTGCCCCGTTGGTGGGTGGTGGGTTTGGCTCGAAAGCTGGTTTGACCATGGAAGCCATTCCGGTTGCGCTGGCAACCAAGCTCAAGGGATATCCCATCAAGTTCATCCTCACTCGAGAAGAAGAGTTTTATACCAACTTCGTGCGTCAGGGTCTTACAATTCACGTTAAAGTGGGTTGCGATAAAGATGGCAACATCCTTGGGCTTAAGAACTTGATGTATTGGGACGGCGGCGCCTCAACCGAATATGGCACCAACATTACCCGCGCCGGCGGTTATTCCAGCTCAGGTCCATACGATATTCCGAATGTGTGGACGGACAGTATTTGCGTTTATACCAATCATCCCATTGGCGGCGCTTATCGCGGCTTTGGCATGTCAGAACTGCACACCGGTATTGACCAGGCAATTGATGAGTTGGCAGAAAAAGCCGGTATTGAAAAGGTTAAATTCCTCAAGCATAACGCCATCGCCGAAGGTGATATTGTGGTCACCGGGATGACGATGCATGCCAACGGTATTCAACAGTGTATTGATAAAGTAGCAAAAGCGATTGATTTTTCGCGCAAGGAAGAACCTTCTTCCCCAGATCGTTTGCGTGGAAAAGGCATCGCCATTATGTGGAAAGCCCCTGCCATGCCGCCTAACCCTGGTTCAAGCGCCTGGGTGGAGCTTTCAGAAGATGGCAAAGCTACCGTTGGGCTTGGCGGACAGGAAATTGGTCAGGGCACCTTCACAGTGATGGCGCAAATTGCGGCTGAGTCATTGGGTGTTAAATATGAAGATGTACGTATCGCCGGACCGGTGGATACACAGTACAGTCCCTACGAATGGCAGACAGTTGCCAGCCGACTCACCTGGAGTATGGGGAATGCGGTTCGCCTTGCAGCGCTCGATGCACGCAAACAGATTCTGGATGTGGTTGCAGAAGCCTGGCATGAGACACCTGAAGATCTGGATATTGTCAACGGCATGGTTGTTTCATACAAGAGCGAACAAGAAACACCGCTTGAAAACCTGGTCATTTATGGACTTCCCAGACCCAATGATGATGGCTGGGTGGGTGGCCCGATTGTGGGACGCGGCTCTTTTATGCCTAAATATGTCAGCAATCTTGATGCCGAAACCGGGCAGGGTCCACGTGCGGTGGTGCATTACACCGTTGGCTGTGAAGGGCTCGATATTGAAATCGAAAAGAGCACCGGCCGAATTCACGTTATTTCTGCTGCGGCTTGTTTTGATGTTGGTAAGGCCATTAACCCTGAATTGGTAAAGGCACAAGTTGAGGGCGGTTTTGTTCAAGGGCTGAGCTCTGCCATGTTCGAAGAAATCCGCTTGCGCAATGGTGTGATGACCAACCCGAGTTTTGTTGATTATCGCATTGCTACTTCAGCCGACGCTGATTTTAAACTTGACACGCAGTACGTTGAAGTGCCGCAGGATGATGGCCCATTTGGTGCTCGCGGGGTGGGCGAACACCCCATGGTGCCGACGATTGCCGCGTTGGGGAATGCCATTTATGACGCCACAGGTGTCAGGCTGGAAGGACCTCCATACTCAGCGGAGAAAATCTTCTTGGGGATGCTGGATGCAGGGGTTCTTGATTAGGCTAATTAACATAATGCCAGATGGGGACATCTGGCATTTAATTTAACAAGGAGAGTAAGTAAATGACCGACCAGTACGATCTGATCATTCGAAATTCGATTCTACGCAGCGACCCCAAAAACCCTAAAGATATCGCCATCAAGGATGGGAAAATCGCCAAAATTGCCGGGAAAATTGACGGAAAAGCAAGCCAGGATTTGGATGCCGGTAATAACCTGGTGACGGAATCCTATGTCAATACCCACCTTCATCTTTGCAAGGTCTACACGTTGATGATGATGGATGAGGCAGCGTTGAAGGATTACCACGGCGCAGACATGGGCAAAGCCATGAACGCTATCGAACTCGCCGCGCGTGTGAAGGACAATTACGACGAGAAATGGATCATCAAGAATGTCAGAAAAGCCGTAGCTCTGGCCGCACGTTATGGTTGTACCCATATTCGTGCCTTTGCCGATGTTGATTCTAAAGGCAGACTCGAAGGCATCAAAGCTCTGATCAAGGCACGTGATGAATTTAAGGGCATTGTGGATGTTCAGACGGTTGCTTTTGCACAGGACGGCCTGATTCGCGAACCCGGCGCCGAAGACCTGATGCGTCAGGCAATGGACCTTGGTGCTGACGTTGTCGGCGGTATTCCTTGGATTGAGTTTACGGATGCGGATATTGAAGAACATATCCGCATTTGTTTTGAACTGGCGAAGGAATACGACAAACCGGTCTCCATGTTGGTGGATGATGCCGGAGATAATGGGCTGCGCTCACTCGAAGCTATGGCGCTTGAAACAATCCGCACTGGCTGGCAGGGCAGGGCTTTAGCCCATCACGCCCGTGCCATGGCTTTGTACCCCAAGCCTTATCTGCAAAAACTTGCCGTAATCCTCAAGAAAGCCAAACTGGGTGTGGTCAGCGACCCGCACACCGGCCCATTGCATGCACGTGTGCGCGAGCTGCTCGAAGAGGGTGTGTTGGTCTCATTGGGGCAGGATGATATCTCAGACGCTTACTACCCATATGGGCGTAACAATATGCTCGAAGTAGCTTTCCTCAATTCTCACCTGCTCTGGTTTACCACTCGCGAAGATATGGAAGTCCTCTATGACATGATTTCCATAAATCCTGCGCAGGCGATTGGCTTGAATAATTTTGAAATCAAAGAAGGAGCGATTGCCAACCTGGTTGTGCTTGACCAGCCCAATGTGCTTGAGGCGCTGCGTTACCACGACAAACCACGTTTTGTGATCAGCCATGGTAATCTGATCGATCAGGCAAAGATTGATGCAATCATCCAAGAAAATTCGTAAGAAGGTGAATTCATTAACCAATTTACCTAGATAACTGACACTTGAAAGGAGGAGAACCGAAGGAGAAGACGAGATTGATTAGTTTTTTGTTGTTTTGTAATCAACCACACAATCCATAAGGAGAAAGAAATGACCAAGAAATCGTATGTTCCGATGTTTGTGGTAATTTTGATGCTTGCAAGCCTCATCGTTGGTTGCGCTGGCGGACCTGGCGCTACAACCTCTGACAAAGTGAAAGTTTTTGGTGCCTTCGCAACACCGATCGAAGAGCCGTGGGATGGCGTCATCCACGATGCTTTGCTGATCGCAAAAGAAGAAGGTAAAATCGAATACACCTACACTGAGGATATTGGTTATTCCGGTGATATGGAAAGAGTTCTGCGAGAAGTTGCCGAACAGCAGAAACCCGATATCATCATGGGTGATGCATTTGTAAACGAAGAAGCTGTTCGCCGTGTGGCTGCAGATTATCCTGATATTGCATTTGCCTTCGGTTCAGAACTTGGACCTGTTGCCCCGAACCTGGCGGTTTTTGATAACTGGATCCATGAACCCACTTACCTGTGCGGTATGATTGCAGGCGGGATGACGAAAACCAACAAAATTGGTGTGGTCGCTGCAGTTCCCATTCCTGAAGTAAACCGCCTGGTCAACGCCTTCATTGCAGGCGCCAAAGAGGTAAATCCTGAAGTTACCGTTATGGTTTCTTTCATCAACTCTTTCTTTGATCCTGCTACTGCTAAAGAGCAGGCGTTAGCCCACATCAGCGCCGGCGCCGACTTATTGTTTGCGGAACGCGCGGGCGTGATCGAAGCTGCTGCTGAAAAAGGTGTTTTCGTGTTCGGCAACATGAGCGATCAGAACGAAATTGCACCAGAATGGGTTCTTACTGGTCCGGTCTGGAACATGACCCCAACCGTAAACCACGTTGTCGCACAGGTGGCTGCTGGAACCTTTGATGCAGTCGATCTTAAAGACTTCAGCATGATGGCGCAAGGCGGAGCATCATTAGCCCCATTCCATGGCAATGACAGTAAAATTCCTGCAGAAATCCTCGCAGCTGTGAAAGCCAAGGAAGAAGCCATTTTGGCTGGTTTATTCCGTGTTCCGATTGATGAAGCGCAACCTGGTACAGTAAACTAAACGTAGTGAGATCTTGGAGCGGCGGAGCCTGTCTTTGCCGCTCCATATCAATTATCTGCCAACTTCTGTAACTTAAGGATTAACTATGTATGCTGTTGAGATGAAACAAATCTTCAAGTCTTTTGGCCCTGTTAAAGCCAACGTAGGCGTGGATTTCAATTTAATTGAAGGGGAAATTCATGCACTTCTCGGAGAGAATGGCGCGGGAAAAACAACCCTTATGCGCATTCTTTATGGGCTTTATCGACCAGATAGCGGGGATATTATTGTCAATGGTGAAAAAGTAATAATCAATTCTCCAAAAGAAGCGATTGCTGCAGGAATTGGTATGGTTACACAGCATTTTACGCTTGTTCCTACACTGACGGTTGCTGAAAATATAGTGTTGGGCCACACAACAAACAAAATCATTAAACAAAAAGAGATTGAAAGCAGTGTTGCTGAAGCTTCAAAAAAATATGGTATTCCCGTTTCGCCATCAACACTGGTGAAAGACCTTTCGGTTGGTGAAAGACAACGTGTTGAGATTCTTAAAGCGTTATACCGCGACGCCAAGATTCTCATCATGGATGAACCAACTGCCGTATTGGTACCACAGGAAGTGGATGTTTTGTTCGAGTCTCTCGTCAGATTGGTAAAATCTGGCCTATCTGTGATATTTATCAGCCATAAACTTGTTGAGGTGATGGCTGTTTGCGATAGAATCACCGTTTTGCGAGATGGTCATGCTGCCAATACAGTAATGAAGGCAGAAACCAGTCAGGTTGAACTGGCAAAAATGATGGTCGGACGCGAAACGTTTGGTGTTCAACGACAAACGCAGCGAGAGAACAGCAACCCTGTATATGAAGTTACTGATATTTCTCTCGATGGCAAACTGGGTTTGAAAACACTTGATAAAGTTACCTTCAGCATCGGAGTCGGTGAGATCCTTGGGCTTGCCGGTGTTTCTGGCAATGGACAAGGTGAATTAACGCAGGTTCTCACGGGTTTGGTAAAACCAACCAGCGGCTCCATAAAAATACATGGGAAAGATATCACCAACCTGTCACCAGCAGAGATCTCAGATGCTGGTATAGGGCGCACCCCGCAGGATCGACATGAAGGCACAATTGGTGACCTTACCGTTGCAGAAAACCTGGCTCTCGAGAATATCAGCAACTATTCTGGCAAGGGGTTTCTCAACACTAAATTGATTCAGAAAGATGCAGAAGCCATCATTGAAGAGTTTCAGATTAAAGCATCACCTGGCGACCAATTGCGGAAACTCTCAGGCGGCAATATGCAAAAAGTTGTTCTGGCTCGAGCGCTTTCGCGAAAGCCAAAGGTTCTTATCGTTGCCCAACCAACCAGAGGGTTGGATGTTGGCGCAACTGAATATGTTCGGAAGCGACTTCTGGAAGAACGGGCAAAGGGAACAGCTATACTCCTCCTGTCGGAAGATTTAGATGAAGTGCTCGCGCTCTCTGATCGTATCGCTGTTATTTATGAAGGCAGCATCAGGGGCATTATCCCTTCGGCTGAAGCCACACCGGAAAATCTTGGCCTGTTAATGGCAGGCGCAGCATGATGTTATTTAATTCATTGGAGGATTTACTGAGATGAAATTCCGGTTAGAACGATCTCCTGCGCCAGCTTGGGCTACGGCGCTCATACCAATTGTTGCGATTTTAGTGACTTTTGTGATCACCTCAGTTTTTATTTTACTGGCCGATGCAAATCCATTTACCGCATATTACAACTTTATTATTGTGCCGCTTTCAAGTAAATTTTCAGCTCTTGAAGTGCTGGTGAAGGCGACTCCGCTGATTTTCACTGGTATTGCAGTAACCTTCGCTTTTTCTGCCGGCTACTATAATATCGGCGCAGAAGGGCAGCTTTATGCCGGAGCGGTGGCAGCCGCTTGGGTTGGAGCAACATTCACGAATTTACCAGCAATAATTGCAGTTCCGCTGATGTTGATTCTTGGTTTTTTGGCGGGTGCATTATGGGCTTTAATACCGGCGATATTAAAAGTAAAGTTAAAAGTGGACGAAGTGGTCACTACATTGCTGATGAATTCCATCATCATGTATTTTGTATCAGCATTGCTTAATGGCCCCTGGCGCGACCCTGTTACTGGTTGGCCAAAATCACCTGAGTTTTTTGAGGCAGCCAGATTTGTCCAATTGTTCCCCAAATCACGTTTGCACTTGGGGTTCGTCATTGCGTTGATTGTGGTGGTGATCGTGTACTTTGTGATAAAACGCACACCTTTCGGCCTGGAGATGAGGGCTGTAGGTGCGAGCAAAGTAGGCGCCCAATTCGCGGGAATCAATGTGAATCGCACGATGCTGATCGCTGCACTGGTTAGCGGGGGGATTGCCGGACTGGCCGGGGTCAGCGAAATTGCCGGTATTCACTATCACCTCATCAGCGAATTATCAGGCAATTATGGTTATACAGGGATCATTGCCGCTACACTTGGCGGGCTTAACCCAATTGGAGTGAGTGTTGCCGCTTTGTTCCTCGGCTTAATCAATACGGGTTCTCAGACAGTCAGCCGTGTGCTTGGCGTTCCTGTGTATTTGGGAGATGTTGTTGAATCTACTTTGTTATTGGTTACTCTGGGTATGCTGGTATTACAGAACTACCGAATTAAGAGGATATAACCATGGGAGATTTTACCGTTGATTTAATTGCGGCAACCTTGAGGATTGCGACCCCTCTGATTTTTGCCACATTAGGAGAGTTATTCTGCGAACGAGCAGGCATCTTGAACCTTGGTATTGAAGGCACAATGTTCTTTGGCGCTTTTACCGGTTTTGCCGCGGCTTCATTATCTGGTTCATTGTGGATTGGTGTGCTTGCTGCTCTGGTAGGTGGGATGTTGTCGGGCTTGATTATGAGCCTTTTTGCAGTGAGACTGGGAGTAAACCAGCATGTTTCTGGCTTGGGGATCACCCTGTTGCTGACAGCAGTATCACTCTATCTCTTTAGAGTAATCTTTGGAGAAAATCGAATTCTCCCATCCATCACACCTTTTAAACAAATCAGCATTCTGCCAGATAATTCAATTCTGGGTCCAATCCTGTCACAGTATTCTTTAACTTATATTGCCATTGCGCTTGTGCCCATCGTCTGGTGGATTGTTTTTCGCACCAACTTCGGCTTGAAACTGCGTTCAGTTGGCGATAACCCTGAAGCAACAGACGCGGCAGGCATCAATGTCTATCGGCTACGCACGATCGCGCTCGTTATAGGCGGTGCGCTGATGGCAGTGGGCGGCGCCTTCCTGACCGTTGCTCAGTTAGGCTCATTTACGTTTGGCATCGTCGCTGGGCGCGGCTGGGTATGTATTGCGCTGATTATCTTCGGCAACTGGCACCCGGTAAAGGTTTTCTTGGGTGCACTGCTCTTCGGCGGGGTTCAGGCACTGCAATCCAGGCTGCAGCTTACTGGTGTCAAACTACCTTACGAGCTCTTTCTGGCATTACCGTATATCGTTACCATTATTGCGCTCACCTTTACGGGAAGAAATGCCTCTTACCCGGCTGCTTTGCTAAAACCATACAGGCGCGAATAGACCCGCTTGTAATTTGTTGACCAGAAAAGACACGTGGATCGAAGTTTCGCGTGTCTTTTGTTATTTATCACTTATTAATGTGACAAAATACCCTTTAGGATACTCAATGTATCACTTGAAAAGTCAGACAAGTGAACCTAAACTATAGTTGTTAATCAACAAAATATTTTTTAATGGAGGTAATAATGGCCCAGGATTTACCAGAATCTAAGGTCGAAAAAGACCAGTTTGCCAAGCTGAAACTGATTCGTGAGCAAAGCAAACTTGGGGGCGGAGAGAAGCGTATTGCTGCTCAGCATGAAAAAGGCAAGATGACTGCCCGCGAACGCGTAGATGCATTATTAGATAAAGGGTCTTTTCAGGAACTCAATGGTTTAAAGTTGAACCGCCACACGGAGTTTGGCCTGGATAAAGATAAGATCCCCGGTGATGGAATGGTCGCAGGGTTCGGTACTATCAACGGACGGAAAGTCTGCATCTATTCACAGGATTTCACAGTCATGGGCGGCTCTTTTGGTGAAGTTGCAGGCGAGAAGGTAGCGCGTGTGATGGATCTGGCGATGGAAGCGGGTGTTCCGGTCATTGGTATCAATGATGGTGGTGGCGCACGCATCCAGGAGGGTATTTACAGCCTCTATGCTTATGGTGAAGTTTTCTACCGCAACGTACAGGCTTCCGGCCTTGTTCCTCAAATCAGTGTCATCATGGGACCCTGCGCGGGTGGTGGCGTTTACTCACCTGCACTGCAAGACTTCATCATCATGACCCAGGGCATGGGCAATATGTACATCACCGGGCCTGAGGTCATCAAAGCTGTTACCAATGAGATCGTAACGCATGAAGACCTTGGCGGCGCTGCAACCCATACTACCATTTCTGGTGTTGCACACTTCCTTGGACAGGATCAGGCACACACTTTTGATATTGTGCGCAAGATCCTTGAGTACATTCCCGATAACAATGCAAGTACTACAAGAGTCCTTCAGACGAACGACAATCCATTCAGAGCGGATAAAGAATTAAACACCATTGTTCCGCTTGACCCCAATGAAACCTATGACATTAAAGAGGTAATCACACGTGTGGTTGATGTTGATTCCTTCTTTGAAGTTCATGCCAACTTTGCCACCAATGCAGTGGTGGGTTTTGCCCGTTTGAATGGCGAGAGCGTCGGAATTGCAGCCAATCAGCCTGCATCGATGGCTGGCGTGTTGGACATCAACTCTTCTGACAAGATCGCCCGCTTTGTACGCTTCTGTGATGCCTTTAACATCCCCGTGATTGCCTTTGTCGACACCCCAGGGTTCATGCCTGGTACGCACACTGAGCATAATGGCATCATTCGCCATGGCGCCAAGATCCTCTACGCCTTCTCAGAAGCAACAGTGCCAAAGATTTCAGTCGTAACCCGTAAAGCCTACGGCGGCGCATACATCGTTATGGGCAGCAAGCACCTGCGTGCGGATATGGCATTTGCCTGGCCGAATGCAGAAATCGCTGTTATGGGCGCTGGCGGAGCTGTAAATATTCTCCATGGCCGTTCTCTGAAAGAATTGTCTCCTGAAGAAGCCAAATCGAAGAGAAAAGAATTGGTAGCGGATTATGAAGATAAATTCTCCAACCCATATCGTGCGGCTGCAGCAGGATATATTGATGAAGTAATCGTCCCAAGCGAAACCCGCCAACGATTGATTACTGCACTTGATTTATTGAGGAACAAACAATCTACCTCTCCTGCCAAGAAACACGGTAACATACCGCTGTAACTGAAAGGAAAAGGATAATGAATATTCTACCAACTGCTTTAGCGATATCCGGGATAGGTATCATTGTGCTTCTTCTCGTCCTCGCCGCACTGGCAGGTATTGTCTACCTGATGACCCGATACATTGTAGAAAAGGAAGACAAGGAAGAATCCACTGATGCAGAAGCAGCACCAATCAAAGTGGAAAACGAAGAGCCGAAATCTGACTATCAACTGGCCGCAGCATTGGCAGTCGCAATTGCTCGAGCCCAGGCTGATACCCAGCAAGTTGTTTACGACGAACCAGGAGCCACTGATTTTAACGCCTGGCGGCAAAACGGTCTTCTTCGCCGGTTAAATCAATCTTCCATGATCAGGAGAACAAGATGACACAGTACCGCATTACAGTAAAGGATACAACCTACGAAGTCGAAATCCTTGACGATCCTCGCAAGGACGAGGTTTTGGTTAAGGTGAATGGCGAGGAACTTACCGTAGCGACGGAAGAACTGAATAAAGTGGCTGCTATCGCAACGAAAGCTGTCGCAGCACCAGTTGTTCGCGCAGCAGCTCCTGCAGCACCGGCAGCCCCGGTGGTTGCTGCGGGTCCGGGAACCATAAAATCACCGCTGCCTGGTGTAGTTAACTCGATCAAAGTTCGCGAAGGACAAAAAGTAAAGGCGAACGATGAAGTTTGTGTGATCGAAGCCATGAAAGCCATGAATATCATCCGAGCTCCTCAAGACGGAACAATTGCACGCGTTCATGTCAATGAAGGAAGCCAGGTTGCCCACGGTGCGCCACTCATGGATATTGAGTAGGAGGAAAGGATACTGTCATGAGTTTCGACTTCTCAAACCTGCTCGGTGGGCTCCTCGAAATCACCCTGCCACAATTGGTGATGGTGTTAGTAGGATTGCTCCTCATCTACCTTGGCATCTTCAAGGATTATGAGCCTACCCTGCTTATTCCCATTGGTTTTGGCTGTATACTCGGGAACCTGCCAGTGGCAGCGAATATGATTGGTGAACATGGGCTGTTCGGCGTTCTTTACGCAGCCGGCATCAGCAATGAATTGTTCCCCTTACTTATCTTCCTGGGTGTTGGGGCGATGATTGACATGCGCCCACTTCTCAGCCAGCCCATCATGTTCATCATGGGCGCCTTTGCCCATCTTGGTATTTTCGCCACCTTGGTTATTGCTTTGTTGCTCGGTTTCAACCTGGCTGAAGCTACCGCCATTGGTATGATCGGCGCCATTGACGGGCCAACGGTAATTTATGTAAATGGCAAGCTCGGGCATTTGTTCGAAACGCCTGGGTTGGCAGCTGCAATTGCGGTAACAGCTTATTCTTATATGAGCCTTGTTCCCATTATCCAGCCGCCACTGATGAGGCTTTTCACGACCAAATCTGAACGCGCCATCCGTATGGAATATACGCCACGCCCGGTATCGCGCACAACCGTAATCCTCTTCCCGATTCTCATCACTGTGATTGCCGGTATCTTCCTGCCTGAAGCCGCTCCGTTGATCGCTACTTTAATGCTGGGGAACCTGCTTAAAGAATCTGAAGTTGTACCAGGCTTGGTGGAGACCTCAAAGAACGCGATTACGAACACCGCCACAATCTTCCTTGGCATCACCATCGGTTCGACGATGCAGGCGGCTCAGTTCCTTAATACCGGTACGCTGCGTGTGATGGTTTTGGGTCTGGTTGCTTTTGCTCTCAACACCATCGGCGGGCTCCTTTTTGGCAAGTTGGTTTGCGCCCTCTCAGGACGAAAAATCAATCCTCTGGTTGGTGCTGCCGCTATCAGTGCTTTCCCAATGAGTGGACGACTGGCACAAAAAGTTGCTCTTGAAGTAGACAATCAGAATTTCATCCTTATGCACGCACTGGGTGCCAACGCTGCTGGTCAGGTGGCATCGGTGCTCGCGGCGGGTATCCTCATTCAAATGATTTTCCCGATATTGATGTAGGAGTTTTTTGAAAAATCGTACATGCAAGAGCAATAAGTTTTTAAGGTAATGAAAAGAGCATGGCGAATGGTCTTAATTCGCTATGCTCTTTTAGAATCACCATTTGTCTGTTCGTATGTAATTTGTAACACAATTTACACACACATTATTTAGAAAAGGAGTAACAAAATGAAGCTAATCGATCTTACCATCCCTTTGGGAATCGGAACCCCCGCATGGCCGACTTATGAACCATTGCAGGTGAAATACTTTAAGCGGCTGGCTCCAAATGGCGCCAATGGCCAATTGTTGACCCACTCCAATCATCTTGGCACCCACCTTGATGGAGAAATCCATTTCTACACCCCTGGGAAAGACATGGCTTCTTTAACCATGGATTACCTGGTGCATGAAGCGGCCATCGTTGACTTGAGTGATGTCTGCGGTGATTACGATGTATACACGAGCAAGATGATTACCGACCGCGTCGAAGTCAAAGAAGGTGATATTCTTGTCATCCATACCGGCTATCACCATTTCGGTTGGGATATGCCCACTGCAGATGAAATCCGTTATATGGTGAAGCATCCAGGCCCCGATCAGGAGTTTGCTGACTGGGCAAAGAAGATGAAGATTCGCTGGATTGCTGTTGATTGCGGTTCCGCCGACCATCCGATGAACACGATCATTCGCAGCTGGATGCCACGGCAGACAAAGCAGGCTGAACATGTGTTCATGAAGAAATTCGGCAAGACACTAGAAGAATACTTCACTGATGAGAAATATCAATTGATGCATATCGACATGTTCCCCAATGAGATCATTCACGCAGAATGCTTTGGCGGGCAGATTGACCTGCTGCTCAACCGCCGTGTTGAAGTCGGTTTCTTCCCCTGGCGCTTTGTTGATGGTGAAGCCTCAATCGGCCGTGCAGTTGCCTTTGTCGATGATAAAGAATATGACGAACTGATGAAGAAGGCTGCCACCATGCCGAAGACGAAATTCGGTGATGTGTATGACCCTGCCCATGTTGAAAGCTTGAACAAGTTAAGTAAAGCCAATCTTTCATAAGCCTGTGTTTAGGAGATAACCATGAAATTTGAGCTACCTGAAAAAGCAAGCCAGGAGGTGCTGGAAATTGATGCACGCGAAATCGAAGCCCTATTACAGGGACCTGCGATGGATTTACCCAGATGGCCGGGTGCACAGGCAAAGCTCAAGGATGGGCGTACGCTCTACATTCGCGAAGCTCGCCGGGATGAAGCCCCGAAAATGATGGAGTACATGAAGCGCTTGATGGAAGTTGATCATGACTTTTATGATATTGTTGGCGCTCGTGTATATTCCGAAATCTTGGGCTGGTATCGCCACCGTTTGAAAGATCCTTATACCCTTGTCGGTTTGATAGATGGAGTTTGGGCTGGGTTTGCCAACGGACGCGTGATGAATGAAAAGGTAAATGTAAGCCTGCACACCATGGCTATGTTACGCGGCGGCAGGATCGGCGCCGTGATGTATTATGCCAAAGCGTATTACGCATTTGAAATGATCGGTAATACGGAATGGTGGGCAACTTACGAATCTTATAATGGCTGGCTTCGTTGGGGGCTCGGAATGGCACAACCATCGTATCCATGGCCAGAAGTGCAGCATGAGCTGGGCGGCGCGCGTGTTTATTACCTTACCAAGAAGTATTGGGATCAGCTGGTTAAGAAATACGTCCAGCAGATGGCTGGTACTGAACTTGATTTTGAAGTGCCAGATGAGGTGCGCCAGGCGAATGAAGATATGATTGTTCCAGAAGAGATTCTGGTTTAAAACTCAATCAATGTGATTAAAACAGGAGCTTTCAAGAGCTCCTGTTTTTGTTTGTGCCGGGGATTAATGATTTGATTGCGAAATCGACTCCAACCAGGGTATCAATTCCTGAAGAATGACCAAAATTAATAAGCGTATGGATTTTACTTTCACTAAACTCAACCGAGGGGTCAAAGAGATAGTCGATTAATTCAAGAAAGAGCCATTCTGACCAGCCTTTTGCTGTATATTCCAGGCGGTTGGCTGAAATGGTAGTAGTTTTCTCAAAGGAGTAGCCTACCAAGTCACGCCAACAACCTTCAAGAAAATCAGAATGAAGGGCTTCAGCCTCAGTTTTGCGGAAATGATAAAGGAAGAAGCCAGCGAGAAAATCATCACCCGAGGGGGTTAGCCCACCGCCTACACCCACCAATTGGATTGACGCTGCCATAAATGCATCATGATCTTCTCTATGGAAAGCCTCAGTCAAAGCGTGTGCGGCCAACGATATTTTCTGCTGAAATTGACTTAGCGTGTCACCCGATGGCCGGGTAATAAAGAGAAAGCCTTTTTCAGGATTGCTTTGATTTATTTTTGAGAGCAAACGTTCACTGCGATCCAGTTGTTGTGCGGTGGATGAGATTATCCCAACTGGACCAGGGGGCAGCCAAAGCGAAGCGCTGAAGGTATCAAGGTGAAGGTTGCTGCCGGTGAAATCAATTCCATTATTGACGAATTTAAACTTGTCTCCTGGTTCGAGCAAATTACAGAGTTCAGAAACTCGATTGACCTGGAGATTAAAGGGGCTGCGATAATCCAACTCAGTTAAGAAGAGGATGCGATTTTCAGCGCGCAAGAACGCACCTTTTGAGGTAACCCCGACCACAATTCCACCTGATGCAGTTGTAAAAGCCTCAGCGGCCGCAGCGCCTACATGTAACACCTGGAAAACCCTCATACAAACCAACCCTTCCGTTTTTACAATGACATGCCCAATCATACCGTAATTAATGAAAATACACTCCCATAAGGGAGTGTATGGTGCCGAGAGCCAGGATCGGACTGGCGACCCCACAATTTTCAGTCGTGTGCTCTACCAACTGAGCTATCTCGGCAAGCAACCCCTATTCTACTCGACGCGAATCAGATTGTCAAGAAAACCAGGTTTTGAAAAGCTCAGACATCTGATGGTTTTGTTGGTTTTCGCCCCTTGTACCACTTGTAACCCTCCCATACCACCCCGCTTCCAAGGATCACTGCAGTTGAAGCAACAATGACCTTGACCATATCGTTAAATCCGATGTAGTGCATGATGATGTGATAACGGCGAAAATACCAGAGCAGGAAAACGATAAAGAATATAAATACCACACTGGCCCAACGCAGGAACCAGGCGTAATGACCCTGACGAATGCGCTGCCAACACCAGCCAACCAATAAGGCTAACCATGGAATCAGCAAAGCGCGGTAACGCGGATTATCCCACAGGTCACCACCGCCGCGCAGCGAACTAATCACAATCCAAGCGATAAGCGTCAGTGTAATGAACACCAATCCCCAGCGATCTGAACGCGGTTTTGCTTTCCACACAGCAAAGAGCCCGTAAAAAATGAACGGTAGTGTGAACCACCAACCCAACGCCCTGATGATGGCTGTAGCCCGCCAGAAGGGCAGCGATTCATCGGTGAGGGCTCCGGGAAGAAAAGGCTGTGTGATACCGTAAATAGTGATGAATGGGTAATGCCATTCATCGCCCAAGCTATTCAGAATGGCATTAATGTTGCCGGAATTGATCCGGGTCAGATAGGCATCGTAATAGAAAGTTGGTTTAACCCACATCCACCCAATACTGATTGCAGCAACACCTACCACTGCCAGCATCAGGTAGCCGATATCCTTGATAGTGGAGGATTTTTGCGTGGACAAAAATTCAATCAGCCCAAAGATAAAAAGAATTGCGAGAAGAATGGAGCCATATGGAATCGAAAAAGAAATGGCGACAGCCATCGAAAGGAGAAAATACAGCAGTTTTAAACCAGTCTTTTCTCGCCAGGTGACGACAGCCCAGAATGCGATACTAAACAAACCTATAAGAAACGGCTCGCGCATCTGAACACTGCCAAGTAAGAGGCTTTCGGGGTAGAGCGCATAGAACCAGGCTGCAGCCAGTGCTGCTTTTGCTCCCCAACGGCGTTTGATCGCATCATGCAGAAATGCCAAGCCCGCGGTCATGGTCAGTGCAGCCAGGATGGTAATCATCATTGGGCGCGGCGAATCGAGGCCAAAGATGCGATACACCGATGCGCTGACAAATAACAAGCCACCGTATTGGTCTTCCAGAATGTCATCCTGAAAGATAAGAATCAACGGGCTTTTGCTTGCTGCCCATTCTATTGCCCGGTTATCACGCCGAAATGCATCGCTGTAAGCATACCCGCCGAGCTCAACCGGAGTGCCAAAACCAATATTGGGAAGCGCAGTGTAAATGAACAAACCAAGCAAGACCCTTGTGAAGAAGGCAACCAACATCAGCGTAGCCAGAGTTTTACCCCCGCCGAAATGGCGCCACACTTTTACTAATAAGAAAAGGCTTAACCAGAGAAGGAGCCAAGACCCAAACCAGGCGGTAAAGAAGGGTTTAGGTTGAAAAACCGCCATTACCAGGCTGATGGCCAGCGCGGTTGCAAGCGTAATAAGGATGTCGCGGATCGTATCGGAGTACTTTTTCATGACTGAGTTTTGTAATAGTGGGCCCGGCAGGTATCGAACCTGCGACAAAGCGGTTATGAGCCGCCTGCTCTAACCACTGAGCTACGGGCCCCAACTACATGCCGAATTATATCATTAAGAAAATTACCCCGCTTGCCAAGCTTTTCAGTAAGCGCCGCATCTTGCGCTTGCTAATTGCCCTGATTTCTGATATCCTAAACGGGTTATCTGGTTGAAACTGCCATCCATTCCATAAAGAAGATCCATTCTGGTTCTTGAGGGTCACCTTTCTCACATGAATAAACGTCACTTAGGATTTGTCCTTTCATATAGGTCGCCGGAATATATCAGGTCTACGACCCTGAGAACCGCGCTGGAAAGGAATCCTGCATTTATCGTAGAAGATGCTACAAACGATAGCCCGACAACGAAGCGGTATTTTCAAACGATCCGTAAGATCAAAACCATTTTGAAAAGCACTCAAACCAGGCTCTGGTTCATAAATTTCCGCGGACACGAGATTTATTGGCTGGTGAGGTGGCTGGTCGGCAAAAAGTCGAAAATCGTTTTCGACGAGTTGATTTCTCCCTACGATGTATGGATTAATGAGCGAAAAACCTTCCGAGAAAATTCACTGGTTGCCAGGCTCGTATATCGAATCGAAAAAGCCATATTATCTGATGCCGATTATCTGATCACAGATTCGAGAAAACAGGCGGAGCATTATGTCCAACTCTACGGGGTTCCGATTGAGAAATTTAAAGTAATCAGAGGCAGCGTTGATGAGAATTTATTCTCGCCTGCTGCAACCCCCAGAAAATTAGATTTTCCAGAACCTTTTGTTGTATTCACCTACAGCACATTTATCCCACTGCACGGAATGGAGTTCATCCTGCCCGCAGCAGAACTGCTAAAAGATCTTCCCATCCGCTTCCTGATTGTGGGAGGCAAAGGCAAGAAACTGGCTGATTTTCTGCACGAGCGTGAGGTACGAGGGCTTAACAACATCAGCCATATGGCGTGGATTAACTTTAATGAGTTACCGACCTATATACGCGGTGCAAGTATTTGTTTAGGCGGGCCGTTTGGCTCTTCAAATCAGGCGCAGCGCGTGATTACGGGGAAAGCGCTGCAATTCCTTGCCTGTGAAAGCCCAACCGTTATTGGCAATACTGGCGAAACAAAGGGGATCTTTTTTGATAAAAAGAACTGTTTACTGGTTGAGCCGGGTAGTGCCCAAGCGATTGCAGATGCGATCCGCTGGGCGTTCCAGCACCCAGGTGAGCTGCCGGAAATTGCCCGTCAGGGTAGAAAAACCTACACTGAATTCTATTCAATGGATGTGCTTACGCGGAATTTAAATTCTTTTATTGATTCCATCCCATTAGATTTCTCATAAAGCAGATGCTGCCAAAATTCATGATCAAGAAGCGAGAGCGCAGGTTCGAAACGTAATGCTCACCAAGGGAATTATCCAAGAGACGCTTTCCAAGGTTGTCCTTGCCGTGGCTGGGTTCATTCTCAACATGGTCTTGGCGAGAATGCTGGGGCCAGCTGATTATGGTGTGGTCGGAATTGTATTAAGCATCATGTTCGTCTTTGAGCTTTTCATCACGAATGGACTGCGGCAGGCTGTAAGTAAAATCTTGTCTTCTGAACAAGTTAATACGCGTAAGTTGTGGCAGAAATCTCTCATCATTCAGATGGCGTTTTCACTGGTGCTCATTCTGCTGGGTTTGGCGTTATTAAACCCGGTGGCGAAATGGCTGAACATCGAAGCGTACAAGAATATGCTCTACCTTGTCTTAGCGATCACCCCATTGAAGGGGTTATTCTTTTTACGGCTCGGCTTTCTCAATGGTCAGTTTAATTTCAAAAAACACGCGCTGGCCAACTCGCTTTACTCAATTTTCAGATTGTTTCTCGTACTGATTTTGCTCTATCTCACGAAAAACGGAATTCTGGCTGTGCTCGGCGGGACGTTTTTGGCGTTTTTCCTGGCAATTTGGTTTACAGGGATTGAATGGACAAACCCAGATTCGACGGAAACAGTTGCAACGAAATATCTGCTTGGGCTTACCTGGGGTGCATTGGCATTCTATCTGTTGGTGAATGTTTTCACAAATATTGACGTAATCCTTTTACGCGGTTTGGGCTCAACTGAAGAAACAATCGGTTACTACAAAGCCAGTGCAAACATCGGCAGCCTGCTTTACTTTCTCTTTATCTCAGTGACACAAGTCTCATTTCCCCTGCTCTCCAAACTTTATATTCAAGAACATTGGGCAGAAATGAAAAGGGTGGTCAATACGCTCTTTCTTTCGATTTCATATGCGACTGCTCTGGCATTTGTTTTTACCTTTTTCTTTTCGGAACTCATCGTTAAAGTTTTGTTCGGCATCAAGTTTCTGCCAGCCGCTGGTGTAACCCCATGGTATGGCCTGAGCATCGGTTTACTGTCGATTTTGATCATGCTTGGGAATATGATGATCACTTTCGAATATAAAAAGACATATTTGTTCTATTTGTTAGGCACATTGATTATTTACCTGGCCTTATTTGTTGTATTGTTCAATAAAACTGGAATGTACACCCCGCCGATTGCACTGACTGCAGTTGCGGCGATTAGCATCATTCTGTTTGTTTTGCTCATTAATCGCAGCTATCATCGCGTTTTTGATATTAATAACCTGTTGAAGAATACCGGTTGGCTGATTGTGATGTCTGCATGCGCATTGTTGCTTAATCATTATTTATCAACCGTAATCAACCAATTGTTTTCAGGCATTCTGATCTTTTCAGCCTTTGCACTAATAAGCTACTTTTCCATCAGGCAGGTGAGGGAAGCAGTGCAACATTCTGCTGCGATTCTAATGGGAAGAAATGTCAGATAAGTAATGCGCTTCACGTTAGAAAACTGGTTAAACTTGCGCATAACACCCTGAAAGAACAAATAAGAGCTAATTAATGAAGAACTGGTTGCTAAAAACGTTTCTGCCGCAGGGGAGCTCATTTGAGCTTTTCCTGAGGACACTCTATCACAGGATTAACGCTACTAAACCAGTAGTCAATTACCAGCTCAGGCAGGCGCAAAGATCTTATATACGTTGGCGAGAGCTGCAAAAAAACCAGGTTCAACCGCAATCTGAAACTCCCGTTGATTTTCCTTCGGTGACTTTTATACTCGAAATTAATAACGGAGAAGAAGCGGTAGCCCAAGAAACGCTGCACTCTATTATCCGCACCGGCGGCGGGTGCTGGAAGGTGCTGCCAATTTTTACCACTGGAGATACCAGCAAGTTTGATTTTAATGTGACAGGTGCAGATGCTCTGCTGCCGTCAGTATCTGGGGTAGAGGCGTTACCCGCAATTGATGGATTGACCGACAGTGATTTTTTGTGTTTGTGTCGGGCTGGGGATCTATTTGATTTTACGTTGGCGGTACACTTCAAGAATAAATTACTTAATAACCCCAATGCTGATGTTTACTATTACGATTGCGAAATACAACAACATAATGCAGGCAGTCCTTTACCGTTCTTTAAACCTTCCGCGCTTTCCCCTGAACTGATGTTTTCAATCAACTATCTCTCGCGAGGGTTTATCAGGCGCAGCAGCTTGGCAGGCAAAACTAAACCTCAATTCCCGGTCTTACCGCTGCTGGCTTATGAATATGATCTCATGTTAAATCTCGTGGAACAGAAATCTGACATTGTCCACATTGCGCATGTGTTGGCTTCGCTCACGCCTGATAATCGTGAACAAGGTTTGGCGATTGATTCTGTGATTGAGAACCATTTACGTGCCAAAGGGTATAACGAGGTTTCCATTGGCCACATTAACGGCCAAAGAAACATCCACTGGCAGACTGGGGATCCATCTGTCTCAATTATCATTCTCAGCTATAACCACGGTGATTGGCTGAGAGCTTTGGTACACTCCATTTTTGAGGTAACGGACTACTCGAATTATTCTCTGGTGATTGTAGACAATGCCAGCACCGACACCGATGTATTGCAATACTATTCAGAACTTAAGGCCAATCAAAGGGTGAAAATTGTCCCTTACAACAAACCCTTTAACTATTCAGAAGCCATCAATACCGGCGCGGCGAATGCTGAAGGTGAAATAATCGTGATTTTGAACAATGATATGCAGATCATTGAGGCAAATTGGTTGCGTGAGCTGGTGCAATGGGCTGCACAACCCGGAATCGGCGTGGTGGGGGCTAAGCTGCTGCATCGCAATCGCTCCATTCAGCACGCGGGGATCATTCTGGGCATGAATGGTTTTGTCGGTCATTTGTACCTAAATGCGCCAGAAAACTATCACGGGTTGGCTGGTTCGGTGGACTGGTATCGAAATTTTAACGCACTCACTGGCGCCTGTCAGGCGGTAAGCAGAGATCTATTTCATCAGGTGGGCGGGTATGATGAGCGCTTCAGGCTGGTTTTTGGTGATATTGATTTTTGCCTTCGCGTAATCGATGCGGGGTTGCGAAATCTTTTTAACCCGCATTCTGTCATAATCCATTATGAGGGAGGATCACGCGGTTATGAAACCCTAGCAGACGACACCTTGCTGGGTTTCAGGGAACTGGCTGGTTTGTTGCAAAGGGACGACTTGTATTTTTCGCCAAACCTTACTTATACCCGCATTCCACAGTGCAACCTTGCGGTAGACAGCTCAAATAAAAGGTTGGCGCGAATCAGGCAAAGAGAACAAAGATTGACGCAGACACGGAAATCAAAGTAAGTCGATGAAATACGATCCTTGGGAGTGCGCAGATGCGCTCCATTGTTTTTATATACCCCCAATACAGCTGTTCAAGCTCGATTTCACATGCTCAGTGTCTTTTTCTCGATGCTTGCCATCAGTTCGCCAACATTAGCGAAATTTTGGATTTCACTCTGGTCAAAAGTAATATCAAACGCCAGCTCTATCGCGAACATTAAGTTGATATGGGATAATGAGTCCCATTCGTCAACATCATTGGCAGTTAATTGGGGGGTTAACACAATGTCATCGTTGTCGAAAACGGTACGGAATACCTCAGTTAATTTCTCTTCAATTTCCATTTTTCACTCCATTGTTGAAATATCACCCGGGTCTTTGCCCTCGTAAATTGCTTTCAGTACTCTGCGTAAAATCTTCCCGCTCTGATTTTTCGGCACATTGTCAATCAGCTGGAACTCCGCCGGGATTGCGGTGGTAGATACCTTATTGGAAACATGAATGCGGCATTTTAATTCCAATTCTCGTGACCAGGAGGTGTTCTCGTGCAGCTTTACAAATGCAATAATCTTCTTATGCAAAAGTGGGTCATCTGCGCCAATGACCGCAACATCGGCGATTTCAGGAATTTCAAGTAAGGCGCTTTCAACCTCGAATGGACCGACGAGGTGACCGGCAGTATTGATGACATCATCGGCGCGGCTGATGTACCAGAAATAACCTTCCTCATCCTGATAAGCCAAATCGCCGGTGATGTAAACGCCATTCTTGAACTTGGCAGCGTAAGCCGCGTCATCACGAAAATAATTGCGGAACATCGAGCCCCAGCCTGGTTGCAAGCAGAGCAGTCCTTGCTCACCGGGCGGTAAAATATCCATGGATTCACTGCAGATCAACGGAGCAGCGCCAGTTCGCGGGATGCCCATCGAACCAGGCTTCACGGCGATTGGCGGGCGATTTGCGATCATCATGGAACCAGTCTCCGATTGCCACCAGTTGTCGTAAACTTCGACATTGAAAATTTTCTTGCACCAATGATAAATCTCGGGGTTCAAAGGTTCGCCCACACTATACATACGCTTCAGGTTCGAAAAATCTAAGCCCTGAAACCTGGCGTGCTCTTCTTGCATGAGCATGCGCAGTGCGGTGGGAGCGGTGTACCAGACGGTAACTTTTTCTCGGGTCAGCACTTGAAGCCAATGATCAGCATTGTATGTACCGTTATATTGCAATTGTTTCGCGCCACTGCTGAATGGAGCAATGATGCCATAAACCAGGCCGGTTATCCACGCTGGGTCGGCGGTGCACCAATAGAGGTCATCATCTTCAAGCTGCATGATCTCGCTGAAAGATTGCTGCATATCCTGCAGCGCGCCATGAACATGCAGCACCCCTTTGGGCTTGCCGGTTGATCCAGAAGTGTATTGCAGGAAAGCCGGCGTTTCGGACTCAACCTGATGCAAGAATTGGAAATCACTCGCAGCCTCCGTGATTAATTGGGGCAAACTTAACACAAACTCGTTTAAATGCTGCGCGATATCTACAACCAGGATATGTTCGAGCGCAGGGAGCTTGTCTTTGAGGGCAACCACCTTTCTGAGCAGGCTTTTTCGGGTAAGGACGATCTTGGAGTTGTTATTGGCAAGGCGGTCGAGCAAACCTTCTTCACCAAGTGTGCCGAAAAGAATACACGAAACTGCCTGCAACTTGAGAATGGCAAAGAAACTGCTGATGAGAAGCTCACTGCGTGGGACGAAAACGCTGACGGTGTCACCTGGCTTAACACCCAATCGATTTAATACAGATGCAAGCTGATTAGAGGTGTTCTCAAAGTAACCGAAGGTATAATCCTGCGCGGATAAATCTTTTTCAATCCATCGGAGAATAGGGAAGTCAGAATTCCCATTTTCAACATTCTTTGTTACACAAGCGTAAGCAATGTTCTCTGTCTTCATATTAATTACATAATTATGGGGTAATCGTCCATTCGTGCATGATAGTTTGGCTTGGTCCACCCAGGAATAAGATATCATCTACCGGGTTATCTACAAGGAAGTCAGAAAGCGATAAAGTGTTGTCTGGAAAGTTGCGTATATCGGCAACGTACGTGTGATGGTAATGAGAAGCCAACAACATCTCGATTGAATTGACATATGAGTCGCCGATGATGAGCAGGTTCCTGTCGGTTCCATTTTCAAAGATATATTCATGAAAAACAGTATCGGGGCCATAGAACTCAACGTAATGATCGGTAAACGGCTTTGTAGAATAAGTTCCAGCAAAGTATTCATCCATACTATTCAAATTCAGCTCATTACCGTCTATATCGAGTATCCGATAGGGCGGAAAATCAATCATCGCTACCTCAAAAGAATCCGCAGGTTGAACCTGGTATGCGGTTCTGCGAGCCATGGAACCTTGGAACCTGATGTCGGGGAAAACATAGAGTTGGTCAAGCGGCAGTTCAGGTGAAATTCCAGGATAGTTGGTTTTCAACATTTTATAAAGCGCATCATAAGCATAAAGTGAGCCATGAATGTTCCAATGATGATCTGTGCGAAAGAAGTATCGTTGTTGATCTTCAAATGAATGAAGGCGGAACGCTTCAAAATTCAATTGGTCCGGTATCTGAGAAACAAAATAGTCGGTGTATTGCCCACTTACCGGTGAAGAAAGTTGGCTGTTTAGCGGGTTTGCAATGGATTGGGCGATTAACTCCAAATTATAAACATAAAAATTAATGTTTGGATATGCCTGAATTAACGCGCGGTAGTTTTCAATTGTTTCATTAATATTTTCGAGGTTATTGGTTCTGTATCCCGAAGGGTAATAAAAAAGCGAGGGAATTGCCTCTCTGGTTTCGAAGATTTTATATCCTGTCATGCTCATTCGAGCGGGGATGGCTGGGTCTTCTGTAAACATGTAACCCATTCGGATCATCAAACGGTCGAACCCATGTGAGAATTGTATCCAGACTGAGCGCATTGGGAACAAGTCAGATGCCGCGATCTCAATCAACCCTGGGTAGTCATCCTCTTGGAGCTGTTGGCTTAAGGCAACCATAGCGGCCATAGGTTGATTTAGCTCTACGATTTGTTTTGCACTTGATCGTAACCTTTGCATTGGAAACTTAGGGAATTCGCTCAAATATCTGTATTCCATCAAAGACCAGGCAGGTTGGTGATGGTCGCGCAAGAGCCAATACGCCGGTACAGTAAAAATGATCAGATAAAACACGATCAGCAAGTGTGAGAAGAAGCGGTTTTTATTCATGGGGTTTTAAAATTGAGCGTAAATAAATGCATTAAATCCATTGGATAAAACTGCTGAAACCGATAAGATAAATAATCCAAGGTAAAGTATATCAAACCCAAAGCGCCATATCACTCCTCTTGTTTCCAATTGCTTTTCGAGTGAAGAAAATAGTGGCAAACAGAAGAGGATGCCAATAAAAAGGGATGGAAGATAGAAAAGAACCATGAGAGATTGTAATGAAACGCTGCTTGTTAAGCCATTTCCGCCAAACAACGCGTTCATGAACGCACCCCAATCGCCAATATCGGTGATACGGAAGAACACCCAACCCAGCAACACTACCCCCATTGTATAAACGTGCTGGAGCAGACGCGGCGCTTTTTTCAGTATTTTTCCGAAACCGCTGGCTTCAATGGCAAGAATAAGCCCGAAATATCCTCCCCAAATTACAAAATTCCAGCTGGCACCGTGCCAGAGACCGGTTAGCAGAAAAACAATTAAGATATTGGTTTGCTGTCGTAAAAACTTCTCATGTTTACGAGCAAATTCCAGGGGGATAAAGATATAGGTGCGGAACCAACTGGTGAGAGACATGTGCCAGCGCCGCCAAAAATCTGTAATGCTGCGGCTGACGTACGGGAAGTTGAAGTTCTCCGGCAAGTCAAGACCGATCATTTTTCCCAGACCGAGCGCCATATCTGTATAACCGGAGAAATCAAAATAGATTTGAAGGGCATAAGAGATCAATGCCACCCAGGCAAGGTTGGCACCGAGCTCGGAATAGTCTATCTGCAGAATCTTGTTTGCCAGCATGCTGAGCGAATCTGCCAGAAGAACCTTTTTTGCCAACCCGGCGATGAAACGCCGTGCTCCCTGGATCATTCGATCAAGGTTGAATTTTGGGTTGATCAATCCGGTCTTCACTTGTCCAAAGCGCGTGATGGGTCCCTGTAAGAACTTGGGGAACATGATGAGGAACGAGCTAAACCGGATGATGTTCTTTTCCGGTTTTTCAGTAGCATGGTAAACATCAATCAAATAGGAAATTGCAGAAAACGTGAAGTACGAAATTCCCAGCGGCAGGGTTTTGGGTTCATACGCAATCTCAATTCGCGCCAGTGCAGCCATTGTTTGCACGATGAAGCTGCTGTATTTAAAGAAAAGCAGCGGCAGCAGGTTAACCACTACGGCAAACCATACCAGAGCGCGTGCCTGTACTTTCTTTTTATTCTCTACCAATCTGCCAATCAGCATGCCGATGGTGTAGGTGAACAAGGTGATGCAAATTAAAACCGGTAAATTTACGAGATCTGTCCAGGCAATAAAAATCAGCGAGGCGAGAACAAGCACGCTGTTACGCCAATTGCTGAAAGGAAGGATGTAAAAAAGCAAGAGGAAGGTGGGGATAAAAATAAAGATAAAAGTGATACTTGAAAGAGCCATGGTTATCTTGTCATTGTGCGAACTTAAGCATAAGTGTAACGGAAAACACGAAAAACCCAAAGCGTAAAGATCAGCTGTTCAAGCTGTAAAATCATCAAGCCCAAAAGATATTAATTATCCAGAAGATTAATACAAGCCTGCCAGGTGGGCAGTTGGATACCGAAGGTGGTTTCAAATTTTGAACAATCCAGCGCGGAGTATGCCGGTCGATTGGCTTTGCTGGGGAAATCCTGCGATTTTGCCGGCAGGATTTGCATGACTTCCAGGTCTTCTTTGCCAGGGTAATGCTCGAGGATTGTTTTAACCCACTCGTAACGACTGGCTTCACCATTACCTGCGAGGTGATACAGCCCCCGGTATTGCTGCAGGTAATCCAAGACGTTGCTGCCGCCTTGCATCAACACGTGAGCGGTTGCCTGTGCCAGCATACGTGCCCAGGTGGGGCTGCCAAATTGGTCATCGACGATACGAATGATTTTCTGCTGCTGAGCCCATTGGATCACTTTGTTGATAAACCCACCGCGACGCATACCGTACACCCAGCTTGTTCTGAAAGTAACATAAGTCGCTCCGGCGTCCATCACCAACTGCTCGCCCTCCAACTTGGTTCTGCCATATACATTGATGGGGAGAGGCGTGTCTTGTTCGTTGTACAAGGTGTTTTTCTTACCGTCAAAAACATAATCGGTTGAGTAATGGATAAGAGCGCCGCCCAGTTTCTTCATTTCTTCGGCTAACACACCCGGCGCGATGCCATTCACACGGCGCACAAGTTCTGGCTCTTCTTCAGCGTTGTCCACCGCCGTATACGCTGCCGGATTCAAGAGGATATCGGGCTTGACCGTACGGATGAGATCTCTCACGCCGGAGAAATCTGCGAGATCTACTTCCGGATAATCCACCGCGATAATTTCGCCAAGCGTTATACAAGCCCGGCGCAGCTCCCAGCCTAATTGACCTCCCTGACCAATCAGCAAGTATTTCATTAAACACTCGCAATAAAACGCATCAAGTATTCACCATAGCTGTTGGATTCGTATTTTTTTGCTACCTCGTAGAACTGCTCGCGATCAATGAACCCCATGCGGAAGGCGATTTCTTCCGGACATGAAATCATAATGCCTTGCCGTTCTTCCACAACCTGGATAAACGTGGAGGCTTGCAGCAGCGACTCATGAGTACCGGCATCCAACCAGGCAGTGCCGCGTCCGAACTGTGAAACCGATAACACACCGCGCTCAAGATAATGGCGATTTATATCTGTAATTTCAAGTTCTCCACGAGCGGAAGGTTTGAGGGATTTGGCGATATTAACCACCTCGTTATCGTAAAAATACAACCCTGGTACTGCAAAAGATGAACGGGGTTTTTTTGGCTTTTCCTCGAGGCTGATTGCTTTGCCATTTTTATCGAACTCGATCACGCCATAGCGTTCAGGATCGCGTACCTGGTAAGCGAAGATAGTCGCGCCGGCAGTAAGCGCAGCAGATTTACGCAGCATTTCGGATAGCCCCTGCCCATAGAAGATATTGTCGCCCAGTATCAGGCAGGCAGGCTCGCCATTCAGAAATTTTTCACCAATAATGAAGGCTTCAGCCAAACCGCGGGGCGCAGCTTGTTCAGCGTACTCGAAGGTGACCCCCCATTGCGACCCATCGCCCAGCAAGCGGCGGAACCCGGGAAGATCTTCTGGTGAGCTGATGATGAGAATCTCCCGAATATTCCCCAACATCAGCATCGAGAGGGGATAATATATCATCGGTTTATTGAAAACCGGAAGAAGCTGCTTGCTTACACTCAGTGTTAACGGGAACAATCGTGACCCTTTACCGCCTGCCAGAATAATACCTTTCATTTTTGACCTCGCGATGCGTAATTTTTATTCATCCAATCTCCAAATTGCTTTTGCGCTCTGATGGCTTCAATCCAGGCGTTGTTATCGAGATACCATTCAACTGTTTTTCGCAGCCCCTGCTGCAGGTTATACTGCGGCTTCCAACCGAGTTCACGTTCAATTTTACTGATATCCATCGCATAACGGCGGTCATGACCCGGTCGGTCAGTGACATAGGTTTTAAGGTTCTGATGCGGCCAATGGGTAGACTCTGGTTTGTATTCATCGAGCAGAGTGCAAATCGCATCGACAATCTCGATATTCGGCGGTTGGTTATTGCCGCCGATATTGTAGCTCTCGCCGACGGTTCCCTCATGCAGCACTTTCCAAATTGCATTGCAGTGGTCTTCCACGTAGAGCCAATCGCGGATCTGCATGCCATCTCCGTATATGGGCAACGGCTTGCCTTCAAGGGCGTTCAGGATCATTAATGGAATTAACTTTTCAGGGAATTGGTAGGGTCCATAATTATTTGAACAATTGGTGAGAATGACGGGAAGGTTATAGGTGTGCTGATATGCCCGCACCAGGTGATCGCTGCTGGCTTTTGAGGCGGCGTAGGGTGAGTTGGGTGCGTAAGGTGTACTCTCGGTAAATGCCGGATCGTCAGGTTCGAGAGAGCCAAAAACCTCATCTGTGGAGACGTGGTGAAACCTCACCGCATCGGCGCTGAGTTTTCTTTCATTCAACCAGACTGTTCGTGCTGCTTCGAGCAATGAAAAAGTTCCCAGAATATTGGTGTTAATGAAAGCCGCCGGGCCGTGAATGGAACGGTCGACATGCGATTCTGCAGCAAAATGCACAATTGCATCGATGTTGTGGCTGCGCAGTATGTCGCTGACAACTTCCTGGTCGCATATGTCTGCCTGTATAAATTGATATTTTGCCTCTGGCGGAAGGTGTTTTAGATTCTCAAGACTGCCGGCATATGTAAGCAGATCAAGGTTGACGATGTTTACTTCGGGGTAATGGTTAAGGACGTGACGAATGAAATTTGACCCGATAAACCCCGCACCGCCTGTGACCAAAATATTCGAAAATTTCATGGATATACCTCCGCATCGCTAAGGGATACACCCTGAGCGTCTTTTTGTGAGAGAAGCAACTTGTCTTGAATATTTTCCGGCCATTGGATGCCAATAAGCGCGTCATTCCAGATGATTGAACGTTCGTCAGCCGGAGAATAGAAGTCAGTTGCCTTGTATATCACTTCAGCCCAATCAGAAAGCGTGTAAAAAGCGTGCCCGAAACCGGGAGGAACCCACAAAAGGGACTTGTTTTCAGCGCTCAAGCGCGCTGCCGCCCATTTCCCAAAAGTTGGCGAGGAGCGGCGCAGGTCTACGGCGACATCGAAAATTTCACCGGCAATGGCGCGCACCAGCTTGCCCTGAGTGTGTCGAATTTGGTAATGGATGCCCCGCAGCGTTCCGTAAGTTGAACGTGAATGATTGTCTTGAACGAAGTTGTAATTTATTCCTGCAGCCGAGAATTTTTCCTGGTGGTAAGTTTCCATGAAAAAACCACGTTCATCACCGAACACCTGTGGTTCGATAAGGATGACATCAGGGATTGAAGTAGTGATAAATTTCATTGTTTTCCTATCTTAGCTGCCTGCACTGTTAATCATTTGATGATACTGGGCGCTTATGTCTTTGCCGCTGCCATAAGCCACAATACTTCCCTGGTCGAGCAGAATCGCTTTCGTGCACAATTCGGCAATCATCTCAGAAGAATGCGTTACTAAAAGAACTGTGGTTTTACCATTGAGAAAAGAACGCATGCGATGGCTGCTTTTCTCTTTGAAGGCTTCATCGCCGACGGAGAGAATCTCATCGAGAATTAGAATTTCAGGCTCCCATGCCGTTGCCACAGAAAAACCCAGCCTGGCGATCATCCCTGAAGAATAGGCGCGGATTGGGGCATTGATGAAATCACCAATCTCACTAAACTCCATAATTTCATCAAGCTTTTCATTAATTTCATGGCGGGTATGGCCAAGCAGGGTGCCGTTGAGATAAATATTTTCAATCCCGGTGAGCTCCGGGTGAAAACCGGCGCCGAGCTCCAGCAGCGGAGCAACACCTCCCCTGACCCAAACACGTCCTTTGGTGGGAATCAGAACACGAGAGATTACCTTAAGCAGGGTAGATTTGCCCGCGCCGTTCCGGCCGATGATGCCGTAAATTTCTCCCTGCTGCACATTGAGGTTAACGTTATTAAGAGCAAGGAATTGTTTGTGCTTGATCTTACCGCGGGCTTTCTTGATCAGATACTCTTTTATAGTACGGATGCGTTCAGTTGGAACACTGTAAGCTACACTCACATCTTTGAGAAATACAGCGGTAGAATCAGAGGGGGTTGTGACTGTCTCGTTATTCATAATAACCAAAGTATTTGGATTTACTCATAAAGACCTTCCAACCAATTACAAGCATGACCAAAGCAATTCCTGCAGCTACCAGCCATTCATTCCATGGAGGGACAATGCCGCCATAAACGAGATCGCGAAAAAGCTTAATCAGGTGGTAAATTGGGTTGAGCGTAAGCACAAGCCCATGAAAGAAATCCTGCAAGAGTTCTTCAGGGTAGATGATAGGGGTCAGATAAAGCCAAGCCGTTATGAGCACTGGGAAGAACTCAGCCACATCAGGGAAAAAAACGGCAGTGGTTGAAAGAAGCAAACTCAGCCCAAGGGTGAACATCGCCAACAGTAGAATAGCGACTGGCATCAACATAATTGACGGCTGAATGCTAACCTTGGTTACCAGGAAGATTAACAGCATTGGCACAAGGGCAAACAAAAAGTTAATCAAGCCGCCGCCGACTACGGAGATTACGAATGCAGTGCGCGGCATGTAGATTTTTTTATAGAGGTCGCTGCCTTTAAGGGTGGTGTTGAGCGAAAACTGCATGGTCTGCGAAAAGAAGTTCCATGCAACCAGCCCGGTGATGATATAGGCGGGGTAAACGCCGCGCATGTTGAAAAAACGCGAAAAAACAATAGTAAGAATAATCATCGTTCCCAGCGGGTTGAGCATTGTCCACAACAAGCCAAGATAGGAGCGTTTGTAGCGGGTGACGATGTCGCGGCGAACCAACTGGTAGATCAACTCTTTATGGCGGACAATATCCTTGACTTCTTCAATACTAATCCATCGGGATTTATCGCTGTCATAGATTACTTCGTGGTTTAAGGACATTTCGCCGGAGAATCCTTTTTACGCGGAGACCAATTTAGAAAAGGAGATGAGGTGAAGAATCATAAATCTATCAAATGTAATTTCGCTGCATCTCAAATTTACTGCTCAGAAATCTCAATCATTATAATCGATTTGATATTTACCAAAATAACAGCGCTCTGCAGAACAACTCCATGGCGGGGCGAACAATCCTATCAAGAATCCGCAATGCGAATACTCGGAGATAAGAGAGACACTCACATGGTTTTTTACTTTTATAGTGTCTCTGTTAGTTTCAATAGCCTTCTATCCAATTAACCTTCTTACGCGTTTTAAGGCAACCTTGGAAGAAATCCACCCTGGAACTGCCGTTTTTGTGTGTAAACTCCAAATCTTACAGCCATAGCGCTCAAAATGCCTAATTCAAGTTTCACCGATTTTGACGTCAATAATTAGAAATCACCGGAGCGATATGCCGGGAACCAGTTGGAAGTGGAAAAACCGCGTTCTGCAGCCAATTCTTCATATTTCCCCTTATTGTAAACCTTCGCGCAAAAATAGGCTTGCTTTGTCGTGTTCGACCACCCCATTTTAAATTTATCCAACCCCGAAAGGTTCGCGTTATTTAAACCCGTTCCACCGCCCCAATTAAACCATTCCACCTGATTGCCCAAGGTGTGAACTGCAGTCCATTTGATGGCGTGCGAGGCGCCAAGATGATAACCCCTGTCGGTTAACGCTAATAAATGACCGTAGGCTATCTTATTTTGGATGAAGTAGAGATTCCCCCCAACCAGTTCATTTTTGTCCCATGCACGATAAAAATGAGTGTTCGGAATTGCGATTTGCCTGGTAAAACTTTCTCGTGAGAAAGTTCGAATCCCGGTGACGTTATGACGTTTTATCAGGTGTTCATACACATATAACCATTCATCAAGGTCGATATGCGGGGCCGATACTACGTCAACCGAAACCTCTTTAAGCGCCCGTCTTGCATCTCTGCGGCTCCATTTTGAAATTGTCTCGATTAGCGGCAGTGAGGTATCGAGAAGATAATGGTCTTTATATGGGCTGAAGATATCAAAAAACTGGTCAAACCCCTCCATCGGGACATCCGCGAATGGGTCTAACACCATTGAAAGAGAAACCAAGTCTTCCCTTAAGTCCTGAAGATCATCGAGAAGGGTATTCCAATCGTCACAGCAGAAGAGCGGATACGGCCCCATCGCATCGAAGAGATCTGTCCCTGAGATTGGTCGTTTGATTATCCATCCCTTTGACCTGGGCAAGAAAAGCGGCTGCCCAATTTCGAAAAATGATTCTGCGTAAAGAGGGTGAGAATACCCTTCCAATACCATGTTGTTTACAAATTCCTTTTCAATTGCGAGAGAAACATATTGACCGGTACGGATTTGTTGGAGCTGTTTTTTCTGTATTTACTGAAAATGGCACTGAAGTTATAAATCCATTCGCATTTCTATCTGCGCCTTTCTTTTACCCACTTCTACGAAACCCAGTGATTTGAACAAGTTTATGGCTTTGATATTCGCGTGGTGTGTAAAAAGGTTTATGTTGGTCATTCCACGCTCTCGCGCCAGTACAAGTGATTCTTGGTAAAGCTCCCTTGCGATTCCCAGGTTTCGGTGTGAAGGAAGTACGGCCAACAATAAACCGTGGGCAGCTTTTGTCTCTTGATCGTTGGCGTATAAAATTCGTATACCGACGATCTGATCTCCGTCATACGCTAATAGAATATCGGCGTGGCAGAGCCATTTTATGGCGTACTCGTCTAAATCTACCTGGTTGCTCAGCGGTTCAGGTGTGAGGTCACCGAACTGCTGTAACAGCTTCACAAGATCTTCATGAACGATGCTTGCAGGGTCTAACCAGCGATATTGGATTTGTGATTTTGCGAGGTTTTCAGACATTTCGAAATTCTCATCCCATCGTTTGCTTGATAATCGAGGAAATGGTGTTGACTTCTTCATGTGTGAGTTCATAGAAAAGCGGCAGACATAAGATGCGCCTGGCGGCATCATAGGCGTTTGAAAGGTTAGCGGATTGTACATACGGCAATTGGTCAAGTGACGGGTAAAAGTATCGACGGGGAAAGATCTCTTGAGAATTCAACCTGTCTCTTGTGCGCAGCAGTATTTTTTCTGAGGGGAAAAGCACCGGGTAATAGGCAAAGTTGTGTTCTGTGCCTACTGGACGCTGAGGACGAACCAATTCGGTGTCTTTAAGCAGGTGATCATACAAGGCGCAGAGTTGCCTGCGAGCTGAAATGATCCTTTTTACGTACGGTAGAACGCTAAGCCCCATGGCAGCATGCAGCTCTGAGTTCTTGCCATTAATGCCCAGTCCCCAAAAACTTTCCTGATCTTTGTGCCCAAAATTGCGTAAATACCGGACTCGATGGGCAATCTCATCATCGTTGGTTACGATAGCCCCGCCTTCAGCAGTGTGGAAGAGCTTGGTTGCGTGAAAACTTAATGTGGAAATATCTCCAAAACTCACCAGCGATTTACCCAGATAGTTCACCCCGAAGGTATGGGCTGCGTCGTAGATCACTTTCAGACCGTGCTTATTGGCAATTGACTGAATTTTCTCCACATCACAGGGAATTCCGTAGACATGTGTCGTCAAAACAGCGCTGGTTCGCTTCGTAATTGCGGCTTCAATTTTATCCGCGTCGATACTCAATGTGTGCGGGTCAATATCCACGAACACAGGCGTGCACCCCTCCCACACCAGGCTGGAGGTGGTGGCAACGTAAGTGAAGGGCGTGGTGATCACTTCTCCGCTCAGCGCCAAGGCTTTAATGGCGATTTGCAGCGCGATGGTGCCGTTCGTGACAAAGAACAGATGCCTGACACCGAGAAAATCCTTCAGCTTTTCCTCAAGGGTGGTTACTAATGGCCCATTGTTTGTCAGCATCCCTGAGTCCCAAATTTCCTTGAGATAGGCTGAATATTCCTCAAATGGCGGCAGAAAAGAACGGGTAACCGGTATCATCGTAATTAAAATTATACGAGATTACTCGTGGTATTTATCTACCGTTTTTTTCGCTTGGGCTATGGGCTGATTTGAAGTGAGCAAGTTGAAGGAAGGACAAGATTTCGAATGATTTATCCTCATGTTTGAGAAGATCACCGTATATTGAGTTATTACAACGCTGCTTGATTGCTTGGAGCTACCTCAACGTGCTTCTGACTTTCCGTTAAAGATTGATAATTCGAAGGTAGAACGACATGGCGCTGCGGCTTCATATAATATTCATGCTTCCACATAATCTGGGGCAACTTGCTGTGTTAGAATCGCGAACATCCAGTCTTTAAGGCTGAAGATCAAACATGAGTTCGGATAAATATGAGCAAAGACGCTCCCAGGATACTGCACCCGCCAGCAAATTTTCCCATCCTGTCAATTCGAGACGGATGTCCGCATCCCGCTGAAGCAAGCTCACGGCTATTGTGGAGATCGTTTCTCCGCTGAAAACGCGCTTCGCGCTCCCCCCGGTTTGGCAGCGGCAATCAGTTGGCCAGGCAGATACTGATATCTTTTCGGGTGACAAGTATGCGAACAACACGTATGAACCGCAGAAATTCCCCCTTGACCTTAACGTAACGTAATAGTATATGATAGGGCTGATGAACAGCGAAACACGTTTCTCCGTCCGGCAGCTGGCGAAAGCCGCTGCTGTCAGTGTCCGCACACTTCATTATTATGATGAGATCGGGCTATTAAAACCTGTCCGGAACCCGTACAACGGGTACCGTCAATACGATCGTGATGCCCTGCTGCGCCTGCAGCACATCCTGTTTCTTCGTGAGCTGGGTTTAAGCCTGGAAGAGATTCGGGCGGTCCTTGACCTGCCAAATTTTGATCTCCTCAAATCACTTGAAGAACACCGCAGTGCACTGCGGTTACGCGCCGCGCGCTTGGAGCAAATGATTCAAACTGTCGACAGGACGATATTGCATCTAAAAGGAAAGGTTGAGATGGAAAATAAAGAACTCTTTGCCGGTTTCAACGAAGAAACGCAAAAGGAATATGAGGAAGAAGCCCGCCAGCAATACGGCGACAGCGAGCTGTATCACGAATCACAGAAGCGCTGGAAAAGCTATACAAAAGAACAAAAACAGCAAATCTTCGATGAAGGGAACCGCGTTTATCAAGATCTTGTGACTGCCATACCGTTTGGAGCTGCATCTGAGGAAGTACAACGTTGTATCTCGCGCTGGCACCAGCATTTGCGCTACTTCTATGAGCCTCCCATAGAAGTGCTGCGCGGTTTAGGGGTTCTCTACAACGAGCACCCGGGCTTCAAGGCCAACTTTGATCGTTTCGACGAGCGGCTGGCGCCGTTTATGTTGGAAGCTATCACTGTCTATTGCAACAAATTGGAATCGTAATCGATATATAAACCAATCGCACTTGTCAGGAAATGGCAGGGGTACTGATTTTTTCTGGAATGACACCCATCTTCAGGTTCATGCCTGTATACTATCAGTTTGCAGATCAGACATGGAATCGGACAGGATGCTGGACCTGCAAAAGGAATGTCGCGAAAAGCTCCTGTCGGAACCTATGCCATTCTTTGGCTGGCAACGTCTAAACCTGTTTTTTGTAAGATGAAAATCACGACAGCGATTCCATTCCTTGCCGTTTTTAGGCTGGGTGTATCCACGGAAACGTTCCTGACTGGTGATCTTTTCATTCTTTCCGATTAATTCGCTATATAAATAATTTCCCTACCATTCCACTTCCCAGAGCCCAATGGCAAACACCAAATGCAGCAATACCAACAGCTATTCCAGCAGGTGCAGATTCTGGTTCAACGGTTTGGTCATTCCGAGCAGGTTTTTCAGATCGCAACTCGTCTCTTCAATTTTGATACGGGCATTGCAGATGTGCAGACTTTATTTGACCATAAGTCAGGTCATTACCCAAATGGGTTAAAAGGAACCTTTCCTGTAAATGTTAATCAGGTTGACCCTCACTTCGCCTTTTTTCCACACCCCCAACATGGATGACTGTTTTCCTCGTGTGTTCCAAACTCATGTTTGTGCCTAAGTTTAAGCCTCCTAAAATCGTCTGTTATACTAATAGGAACTTTTTGTTACGGCATTACCTAAGGTCACTGCAAGGGTGACCCCAGCGAGGTAACTTGAATAAAAGCGTTCTACAGCAAACCCTCAAAACCGGAATAAAGATTCTCGCAACGCTCGTTCTGTTGGCGGGATTATCTACGATACTAAAGGCACATACTCCGTCAGGCGCAACAGTATCCGCGCAGCCGGGTTCCTCTCAGCTTGAAAGATTCTCAATCATCGCGCCTCAGTTGCAAATCACTCAACGTGAAATTTATGTTTACTTGCCGCCAGATTATGCTGTCACGACCAAATCCTATCCGGTCATCTACATTCATGATGGCAGCATGCTTTTCTCTACCAATGGCGACCACGACGTTCGTTATGACGAGATTCTCAACGTGTTATATCAAAGTGGGGATACAGAAGGAATCATCGCTGTAGGGATCGCATCTTCTGAAAACCGGTGGGACGAATATAGCCCCTGGGTCAATGACAATATGGATCTTTGGGTAGGATCCACGCCAGGTGTGCCGAAAGGTGGTGAAGGCGATGCTTACCTCGATTTTATTGTCAATACCCTGAAGCCTGAAATTGACAGCCGTTATCGCACGCTGCCTGATCAAGAGCACACAGCCATTGGCGGCTTTAGTATGGGCGGCTTGATCTCTATCTATGCCGGGTTGGAATACCCAAATGTGTTTTCAAAAGTCTTGGCGCATTCTCCGGCGGTTTGGTTTGCCGAAGCAAACAAAGCCTGGCGCTCTAACAATTACCTCCTCAAGCACATTGAACAGGGGAACGCTCCGCAGGAGGTGAAGTTCTACTTGGACATCGGCACAAACGAATGGGCAGATAAAGCCCTGCCACTGACGGATGCCCAGGGCCAACCTTACACTTACCCGTTCATCTGGCTCGATGGTACGGAAGCGGTTTATGATGCACTCAAGACGTACGGTGTGCCGTCGAGCAATCTTCTGCTTGTGGTCGATGAAGGCGGAGAGCATGTGCCGGCTGCGTGGAATGCCAGGTTTGCAGATGCTGTGATGTGGTTATGGTCAAAGCAGGAAATTGACGAAACCACCAGCGTAGTTACAGCCATTCCTCCAACACCAACCGCTGCTGCCGCCGCAGCCAGCCCGTCTCCAATTGCTGCCCATACACCGGGTACTGAACCAGAAGAACAATTATCAGAAAAAGTAAGTACAGCAGAAAAGGGTGTTCTTTATGCAATTGGCGCGCTGGTAATCCTTTCTTCAGGCTTGATTTTTCAAAAGCTTGCGAGAGATTACGCCCGTAAAAATCCGAAACAATAACCCTTACTCTCGGCAGCCGAATAACGAGGCGATTTTTCACGATTGTGGATTCTGGCAATGGCTGTGTTACAATATTGTAAGGTGAAGAATTAGTCAATCTCAACAAGAACATTCGAATATGGGGACTTGATTACAATCTCATGGCATTAAACTGGCATGTGTTGCGCGGTAAACCAAACAAAGAAGAGTTTCTGGCGCGTGAACTTGAATCTCGGGATATTGAATACTATTATCCCAGGCTGCGTGCGAAGCGCGTAAATCCGCGTGCCAGGCTTTTCAAACCTTATTTCCCGGGCTATCTTTTTGTGCATGTTGACCTTGAAAAGGTACAAACCCGGGCGCTTGAACGCATTCCGGGTGCTGCCAACCTGATTTCATTTGGCGGTGAATTAGCTTCTGTTCCAGAGCATATTGTTCACGCCATTCATCTTAAAGTAGATGAAGTAAATGCCGCCGGTGGTGAAAGCGCAGCGGCCAGCTTACACGCAGGTGATCACGTCACAATCGAGCAAGGGCCCTTTGCCGGCTACGCAGCGATTTTTGATGCCAGCCTGCCAGGGAGCGAGCGGGTACGTGTTCTTTTGAAAATGCTCGAGCACAGGAGTTTGCCGGTAGAAATGCCGGCAAATTATGTGGTCGCGGCTAAACGATCATAGCCAACGCGGTGAGCCCGGGTTATCAGCTTTGTGGGTGGGTAACTGGTGAGTGACCCCACAATGATGTAAAAACAACGGTCTCTGCTGGAGTTCTGTATGGTTCGCGGTTTTTATAGGACCGTAAATGTAGTAAGTATCTTCAGGTGAGCAACTCTTGAATTCGTTGTAAAATACAAAATTGAAGTTTCATTATTGACAGGGGTAAATTGAGCAGAACGGTGGATTTTATCGATAAGCAGGCAGCCAGGGGATTCGTTCCAGGTTCAGATGTGCCTCAAAGAAGGCTGATCATACGTGTATTAAAGCGGTTTATGGATGTTTTCGTTTCTGCTCTGGGGTTACTTTTATTATCGCCCTTGTTTCTATATATTTCCATTCGCATCAAGTGTGAATCCCCTGGTTCGATTTTTTACCGGGGTGATCGGGTTGGGCGCAATGGGGTTCTCTTCAAGATCCTTAAATTCCGCACGATGTACGAGAATCATGAAAAAGACAATGGCTTGCCATTAACCATCAAGAACGACCAACGGGTTACGCCGTATGGAAATCGTCTGCGGGAATCCAAGTTAAACGAATTACCCAACTTGTGGAATGTTCTGGTCGGCGAGATGAGCCTGGTTGGTCCGCGCCCCGAAGACCCGGCTTTCGTGGAGGCCTGGCCTGAGGACGTGAAAGCCGAAGTGCTTTCCATGCGGCCAGGCATTACCAGCCCCGCCTCCATCATCTTCCGCGATGAAGAGGCGCTACTCGGCGGGAACAGCGTGATGGACGATTATTTACGCTCCATTTTGCCGGAAAAATTACGCCTCGACCAACTTTATGTGCGCTATTACAACTTTTTTGGCGATTGGGATGTATTGCTGATGACGTTTGTGATGCTCATCCCCGGCGTACGGAAGAAAGCGGTGCAGGAAGACCTGCTTTTCGATGGACCGTTGGTGTCTTTTGGCCGGTCATATTTCTCTTGGTTCGTATTGGATGCGATCGTTGCGTTTGTAGCGATTTCAAGTGCGGTGCTTATTTGGCGCATCCAAGAACCGTTGGAGATTGGCTTTTGGCGAATGGTGCTGCTGGCGCTTGGCCTGGCTTTCACGATTGCACTCACCAATTCCATCCTTGGGCTGAAAAAAATCTCCTGGCGCTACGCCAGCCCCACTCATGTATTTGATATTGCCCTCTCCACGTTCTTGGCGCTGGGCTTGTTCGTGCTGGTCAGCCACATTTTCCCGTCGATTAATCTGCCGATTAGTTTGGTGATCAACATCGGCATTTTTGCCTTTGCCGGTTTCGTTCTTGTACGATATCGAGAGCTGCTGCTTTCTGGCCTGGCTGCACGCTGGACGCGCTGGCGCAGTCAGTCAAGCCTTATTAGCGAACGCGTGCTGATTATTGGCGCCGGTGATGCCGCGCAACTGGCCATCTGGCTGATGGAGAAAAGTGACCTGCATCCCTTGTTTTCTATCGTGGGCATGGT
>WPCI01110531.1_pt1 | contig 50336 bp, 60 predicted proteins | sample 5399871 | NCBI WGS metagenome assembly WPCI01 (sample SAMN12869469, study PRJNA574797) | sludge metagenome | isolation source: wastewater treatment of pH7 | place: China:Beijing | collected 2019-05-20 | reverse complement strand
ATTGCCGGGATGAGAACCGCCGAAAACGAAAATAGCATCACATTTTTGTGTTGTTATTTCTTTTAGAAAAACGATTTCTGTAATTTGATCGATTTGTTTTTTCGTAAGAGTAGGGACATCAGGATATTTAGGTATTACCATGTGAAAACCTCCTATATAGTAAATGATAAATTCATTATATAGCGATTTTATTAAGTGAAAAAAGGGAAGCTTTTCATTTCAAAGTACCCCTTTTAAGATAACTCTCCAATAAACCAAATCTCTTTTTTATCGATTGCATCTTCATCATAAATGACTTCTTGAAAGTGTAAAATTTGGGCAGTAGGACAAATTGAAATTCCCCATGTTTTCCAAAAATCAATTTTATTTGAAAGAGAAATCCATTTTTGAAATTCATTATTTCTATTGAAAAAGTTATGAAAATAGTCATCGTTTTTGAATACGATAATTTGCGATTCCCATAAATTCTCTATAGAAATTAAAGTAACAACTCGATATGTATGTGTATCGCTCGGTTTTATTTTTATTAAATGGTTTGCTTGATTTAATAAGGTTTGTATACATAATCGTTTTACTTTTCTAGGCGTTTTACACAAATCGATAAAAGCTTGAGAAACTGGTAAAGGCATATACCAATATTCATCGTTATAGAAAGTAGAAGGGAACGTTTTTGTATGTTCCTCAATTTGTTTTATCATAGCGTTTGTTTTTCGTTTCATCCCACGTATTTTCTTTTCATGCATTGTGAGTCATCTCCATAAATTTTTGTAATGCAGCTGAGCGAAATATGTCTTTTCTAGTAATGAAAGTAGTAGGAACCTTTTTGAAGCTATTTGGTAAAGGGTTGAATGATATGTCATGTTCATGTCCCTTTAAAATTGATTTCATCATAATCGCTACGCCCATATTTGATTTTACACATGCAAGTATCGCTTCGATTGTTCCGAATTCTAATACTCGTTTAGGCGAGATGTCTTCTTCTTGAAGCCAGTCTTCTAATAAACTTCTATAATAGCAACCGTGACTAAAAGCGAGTAAATTCATATCTTCTATGTCTGTAAGAGAGGATAAAGGTTTTTTACTAATGAGAACCAATTCTTCTTCATGAAATACAGTTGTATGGAGTTCATTATGCTGAGTAGAGCCAGCTATAAACGCTCCGTCTAGTTTTCGCTCTAATACAAGCTTAATGAGTTGTTCAGTCGTATTTGTTTCCAAAATCAATTCGACTTCTGGGTACCTCTCATAGTAGGCCGTTAATATAGAGGAAAGCCTTACCGCAGTTGTAGATTCTGTACACCCAATTTTTAAAGTACCTTTAGGATCAGTTCCATTACTTTGAACCGCTTTTATAGATTGATCCATTAAGTGGATAATTTGTTTGGCGTACGTTAATAAAATCTCACCGTTAGAAGTTAAAGTTACACCTTTTCCGTTTCTGTAAAATAAAGGAACACCTAATTCATTTTCTAGTTGTTTTATACGCATCGTTACGCCTGATTGCACGTAGTTCAAATTTTTCGCTGCGCGAGAAATATTATTTTCCTTCGCGACTTCGTAAAATACAGTTAAATCTTTTATGTCCACGTATCATCCCTCCGAAAAGGTATCAATTTTTTTGATGGATTATATGATGAATCTTTATTTTATATGATATCAGAACTTTCATACAATGGAAGGGGGAGGGATTATTATGTTGATTGAAGAAAGGGTGAATAGTACTTATAAATGGGTTATGTTAATTGTTGCGACGATTGCTCAAACCACAGCGACACTTATAACGTATGGTGTCGGGGTTTTCGCTTTATTTTGGAAAGAAGAATATGCACTTACGAATACGGAGAGTGGATTATTAGTAAGTGTTGTAAATGTTGGACCGTTATTTTGTATGCTTTTTGTCGGTCGGCTACTTGATCAATATAATGAAAAAATATTAATTTCTATCAGTTCATTTTTGCTAGGGAGTTTGCTTTTACTGACTAATATAGTAAGTGGATTTAATGGGTTATTATTTGTACTTTTATTAATAGGAATGTTTTATAGTGTTTCCCAGCCAGGAGGAAGTAAAGTGATTTTAAAATGGTTCCGAAAAGAAAATCGCGGATTAGCGATGGGAATAAGGCAAGCGGGTATACCGATTGGTGGGGCGTTAGCGGGAGTGTTAATCCCGTTTCTTACCGTACAATATAATATGACTTACGCGATCAATAGTATCGCATGCATTTGTATAATTGGAGGGCTATTATTTTTTATGTTTTACAAAGAGCCATATGTTCAGGAGGAAGCGAGGAAAGGACATAATAACATTTCCTTTTGGATGGAGCTAAAAGTAGTGATATGCAAAAAAGAGTTGTATCCAATTTATATAACGGGTATTTGCATGATTTCATTACAAATGGTGTTAGTTGGACACTTCATGAAATTTTTAGCAGGGGAACAATCGATTACATTTATTGTAGCCGGAACAGTATTTTCAGTTATGTTCTTTTCTGGAATGATTGGTCGTATTGCATTAGCAACTATTAGTGATGTGTTGTATAAGGGGAATCGGCGTATACCTTTATTTATAGCTGTCTGCGCTTCTATCGGCTTGATGTTACTGTTAGTAATGAATATACATACAATAACGAGTGGAGTATTGTATGGTGTAAGTGCATTGTTAGGATTCTTTTCAATTGGATGGTTTAGTCTTTTTATAGCCGAAGTTGCTGAATTAGCAAGTGAAGAGTCTGTAGGAATAACAGTGGGTTTAGCGCTTACATTAAATCAAATTGCTATTATTGTTGCACCTGTTTTATTTGGTTATATTGTGGATGAGAAAGGGTATGCGTATGCGTGGTTATGTATAGTAGTATTGTTAAGTATCTCGGCAGTCAGTTTATATAGAAAAAACAAGAAAATAAAAGAAAGTTAGCAATGTAAATTTTTTATGAAGAAAATATAAAGAAATGCCGAGTGAGCGACATTTCTTTTTTTATTTGTTGTATAATCAAAGTATAAATGAGATTCATTTTCAATGAAGTTCATTGCCTGTAATTTTAGCTATAATGATTTGTTTTTCTTTATCGTTATTTACATGATTTATTTTGTTTGAAAATTTTTAGTATCATTTCCTTTTAAAGTTGTAATCTATTTTACTTAATATTAAATTATAACTATATTTTATTGTAGGATAATGAAACGTCATATCATCTAAACGATTGTTTTTATCTGTGTTTTTCATCTTAACAACTCCGTTTCTTATCTTGTGTAACAAATGTTACATAAGATGTTGAAATTATAGTAGGGTGCATCCGATTGTATGGTGGAAATTTTGCGGGAAAGAAATACAATAGAGAGTAGCCGAAAACTGAATATGAGAAAAAGGAATCTAGTTCATTTAGGTGAATAATAGGTAGTATTATAAAAAATTTAAAAATTAATAGATATAGAATAGAATGGATGCGCGTTAAGTGAAACTATATAAAAGAGGGTTCCTATTATGCTAAAGAAATGGTTAATCGTTTTCTTTGTTTTTGCTATTTTTTGTGGGAGTGTCGTTGCACTAATACATGCAAATAAAGGTAAGAAATATGATATAAAGGCATTTTCTAATGTAAATAGTAAGCAAAAGGACGATATGCAAGAAGTTGATGCAACTGAGAAAAAACGCTATGAAGCTGTAGCTGGAAAACTAGATCAATATTTAAAAGATAAAGGATTTAATGGGAGCGTTCTTGTAGCTAGTAAAGATCATGTGATTTTACGAAAAGGTTATGGATATGCGAATGTGAAAGATAAAGTAGTAACAACGCCAAGAACGAAATATCGTATTGGTTCTATTACGAAAACGGTCGTTGCAATATCTATTATGCAGCTAAAAGAAAAAGGGAAATTAAATATTGAAGACAATGTAAATAAGTATATTCCATCGTTTCCAGCAGATAAAAACATTACGTTACGAAATCTATTAACACACACATCTGGCTTGCCAGATCAAGGACAAGGTAGGGTGGATGCAGGGTCACGTTTAAAGTTAGTAACGTGGATTGGAGCGCAAAAATTGCAATTTCCTGCAGGGACAGGCTGGAAATATACAGACTATAATTATATGGTGCTTGCATATATTGTAGAAAAAATTACGAATAAACCGCTCGCTGAATACGTGAAAGAAAATATTTTTACTTCTGCTGGCATGTATGAATCTGGAATGGGGGCGACTCTCCCAGAAGATATTTTTTTAGCAGAAGGTTATACGAGAAAAGATAATGAATTAATAGCTGCCCCCCGCTTAAAAATGAACTGGTTGTATGGGTGTGGTGAAATGTATACAACTGTTGAAGATATGAAAAGATTAGATGAGGCAATAATGGATGGAAAGCTGTTATCTAAACAAAGTGTATTAGATATGTTTACTGCATCACCTGCAAGAAAATATGGATTTAGTTTCTATACGTATCCAGATTATTATCATAACCACGGGGTATTAGCAGGCTGGAATACTTTTAATAATTTTAACTGGGATAAAAAAACATTCGTCATATTGTTCTCTAACGTTCAAAATGGTATGAATGATACATTTAATCAAGAGTTTAGGAAAATGGCGAATGATTTAATAGAAGGAAACGGAGCATGAAAGAGAAAGAGCCTCTAGCGAGAGGCTCTTCTTTTTTATAAAGTTGAAAACTCTTCAACAAGTTCACTAAAACGATGTAATGCACTTTCAATCGGTTCTGGCGTAGTTAAATCAACACCAGCTTTTTTCAATAAGTTTAATGGGTAGTCTGAACTTCCGCCTTTAAGGAATTCAATATAATGTTTTTGAGCATTTGGATCGCCGCTCAATAACTTGTCGGCAATTTGGATTGCAGAAGCGAATCCAGTTGCGTATTTGTATACGTAAAATGGACGATAGAAATGCGGTATTCTAGCCCAGCCGTATTTTACTTCTTCGTCAAATACGAGGGAGTCGCCATTATATTCTCTAAACAAGTTTTCGTAAACCTCGCTAAAGGTTTGGGCATTTAATGGTTTACCTTGCTGTGCCATTTCATGTGTGATTTTTTCAAACTCAGCGAACATGATTTGTGTAAAGAAAGTGCCTTTAAATTTCTCGATGAAATGGTTTACTAAATGGTTACGTACGTTTGCATCTTTTGCTTCTTTTAATAAATGATGAATTAATAGCACTTCATTTACTGTAGAAGCGACTTCTGCGACGAAAATAGTATAGTGTGCAGAAATTCTTGGTTGATATCCGTGTGAGTAGTGCGTATGCATGCCATGCCCACATTCGTGAGTAAGGGTGAAAAGGCTATTTAAATCATCGTGATGATTTAAAAGAATGAATGGATGAACGCCGTATACACCAAAGTTATAAGCACCGGAACGTTTTCCTGGCGTTTCTCTTACGTCAATATAACGTTTATCTTTAAAGCTTTTTAATGTTTCAATATATTCTTCACCTAAAGGAGCTAGTGATTCAATCATGATGTCAAACGCGTTATCATATGGAATATCTTGTTTTATACCTTGTACTAAATCGACACTTAAGTCATATTGTCTTAGTTCATCGACATTTAATTTCTCTTTTCGAAGTTCATTATATGTATGTAAAGATTGTATGTTTTTTTTTGTTGTTTCAATTAAATTTTCATATACTTCTTTCGGAACCATGTCGCCAAATAATGATTTCTCTAACGCTGATGGATATTTTCTTAGCTTAGAAACAGTAACATTATTTTTAATAGCTGCAGATAAAGTAGAAGCGATAGAATTCTTTAATTGAACGTATGGTTTGTAATAAGCTTTATAGGCTTCTTTACGTTTTTCGCGGTTCTCATCTTCTATTAACTTTGCATACATTCCTCGTGTTAAAGTAACTTTTTCTCCATCATTAGTAGTCACTTCACCAAATAGTATATCTGCATTATTTAGCATGCCATATGTATGTTGCGGAGAGGAAAGTGCTTCGCCCATTTGTGATAAAATCTCTTCTTGGTCCTTATTCAATACGTGTTTTTTATAACGGTATAATTCAAATAAATCTTCTTTATAATATTGTAAGCCTTCAGCTTCTTCTATGTAAGTGTGTAATGTGTTTTCATCTACGCTAAGTAAGAATGGGGAAAAGAAAGATTTAGCCGCACTTACTTTCACGTGTAATTGTGATACTTTATCGACAAGAGATTGGGCGTCAGTATCGCGTGTATCAAGATCAGATTGTAATCGTGCATAAGCGAACATTAAAGATATTATGCTAGAAATTTCTTCACTCTTTGTTAAATAGGCTAATAAATTATTGCCATCGTGAATATTTCCATTAAACTCGTGTAGTTCTTTCGTTAATACTTCAATTTTATGAAAATCACTTTCCCAATCTTCAATGGTATCGTAAATATCCGTTAAATCCCATTTTTCTTTATCATCTACTTGTAGTCGATCTTTAAGTTCTGTCATAATCATTTCCTTTCTAAATATGTAGTTATATTTCTATATAACTATGAAATACAACAAATTGCAAAAAATCCCTGCTGAAAATTAAAAAGCCTTGCTAAAAGGCAAGGCTAAACAAATTATAATGTAATTCCGAATTTTGAATGTAAAAGGTTTTTATATTGCCCATCTGTAACTTTCTCTTTCGTTTTTTTACCGTTTTTCGCTATTGTGAGACTATCCTTCGTTAAAGAGGCATGCCCATCTTCAGTTAGTTTTACAATAAGAGGTACTTTGTTAAATGGTGAGCACTCATGTTCAACGATAATTTTTTGTGCTGCATTTGCTTTTTCTTCATCCACTTCTTCTATATAAAATGCATAGCCTAACGTCCAATCATCAGTAGAAGATTGATCCAAAAATTCATTGTTTTTACGCATCTCTAACATGTAGTTTCCTTTTTCGGTCATTTCTTTACAAATACGATAATCTCCTGTAACGGAGTGAATGACTTCACCTGAGAAAGGAACAGGTGCAAGAGGTAAGTATGATCCGAATCCTACTTCAATTAAGTAAAGTTCATTATGATGTGTTAAAACGGTTGCGATATGGCCAGAATCAACAGCCCATATGGAGTTTGCAGCGTTATAAACTGTTCCTGAAACGAGATGAACATCAAATCCAGCGTCTTTAAGGAAGTAATACATAGTAGGATTGAGTTCATAACAAAGACCGCCACGGTTGTTTACTAAAATTTTTTCTTTCAGATTGTCTTTAGATATTTGCGTAAAGTTGTTTTCGAGAACATTTAAGTTTTCAAATGGGACAGTTTGTGCCATCGCGTACATAATGTTAGGTAAATCTTCAAATGAAACTTTGTCTTTTTCTTCTATATGTAATCGTGCGAAAAATTGTTTTTGAAAGTCTGTCATAGAAACCCCTCCGTTAAACGATTTATATATATTGTATCTAATATCGCAAGAGGAAACATCTGCATATGTGCGTACGACTAAAGTATGACACCTTTACTTCTTGCTATACATATAGTATGATGATTTCAGTAAATTAGATTTCAATGACCATAATATAAAATAATGAGAGGTGCTTTTTGTGAGTGCGGTAGGTACTAAATAGGAAAAATTGAATGAAATAAATCGGATAAGAACAGGGGATTTTTATGTATACCATACCCCTAATTTTGTCATGGATTTATTTCGATACCTATGAAGATACCTACAATACTTTATAAAGCGTGTAATAAGGGGATTGCCATCCGTTTTTTATGGTTTATTTCCCCATATGTTATTACTCATGCCTTGTAAATGTAAAAGTTGCGGTATCCCCGCAGCTTTTTTGTGTATATTTTTAATGTTTAAAAAGGGTAATTGAATAATGTAGAACTCATTGGAATCTAATGAGTAGGTATCTTCATTTATGATAGAAATCAATCATAGTGAGGAGAAACAAAATGAATACGATGACTTTTGAAAAGTTACAATATAACGAATTAAAGGATATAGTGAAATCTTATTGTGTAAGTGGATTAGGAAAAGAATTAATAAATAAATTAGAGCCGAGTGCAAGTATAAAAGTAGTAAGGAATCGATTGAATGAAACAACCGAAGCGCGAGCTATATTAGATGCAGAAGGGCATGTTCCTTTCTTCGGTATTTCAAATATCGCAAGTACAATTCAAAAATTAGAAAAAGGAATGATTTTAGATCCAGAAGAGTTAGTAAGTGTTTCAGACTTTTTACGCGGATGTAGAAAGATTAAAAAATTTATGTTAGATAAAGAATTTTTTGCACCAGTATTAGCTTCTTATGCAAATTCAATGACTGAATATAAAAGTATTGAAGAGGAAATTAACTTTTCAATTAAAGGAAATAGTATTGATTCTGCCGCTAGTAAAGAGTTAAAACGAATTCGAAATAACATGGATTCGGTAGACGGGAAAATAAAAGAACGTTTAACGAAGTTTTTAAATAGCAGTGCAAATAAGAAGTATATTCAGGAGTTCTTTATTAGTAAAAAAGATGATCGTTATACGATTCCGATTAAATCTTCTTATAAAAATCAAGTTGCCGGAAGTATTGTTGAAGCGTCGGCTAAAGGTTCTACTGTATTTATAGAACCGCATACGGTTACAAAGTTAAATGCGGAACTGGCAAGTTTGAAAGCAGAAGAAGCGATGGAAGAATATCAAATTTTAGCGACTTTATCAGGAATGGTAGTAGAAAATATATATCATATAAAAATTAATATGGAATTAATTAGTCAGTATGATATGGTGTTTGCGAAAGCGAAGTTTAGTAAATCGATTGATGGAATAGAGCCGAAGTTAAATGATCATGGCTACGTTCATTTAGTAAATTGTAAGCATCCGCTTTTAAGTGGAAAAGTAGTACCATTAAACTTTGAAATCGGTCAAAACTATCGTAGTTTAATTATTACAGGGCCGAATGCGGGCGGGAAGACAATTGTGTTAAAGACGATTGGATTGTTAACATTAGCGACAATGTCAGGTTTGCATATTGCCGGAGATAAAGAAACAGAAATTGCTATTTTCGAAAATGTATTTGTAGATATTGGTGATAATCAAAGTATCGAAAATGCACTAAGTACATTTTCATCACATATGAAAAATTTATCTGAGATTATGAGGATGTCAAATAATAATACGTTGCTATTATTTGATGAAATAGGAAGCGGGACTGAACCGAATGAAGGAGCAGCACTTGCAATTTCTATTTTAGAGGAGTTTTATCTTGCAGGATGTATTACAGTTGCGAGTACGCATTACGGTGAAATTAAACGCTTCTCAGAAATGCACGATGATTTCATGAACGCAGCAATGCAATTTAATAGTGAGACGCTAGAACCGCTTTATAAATTAGTGATCGGTAAATCAGGTGAAAGTAATGCACTTTGGATTGCAAATAAAATGAACGTAAGAGAACGTGTACTGAAAAGAGCGAAAGAGTACATGGAAAATAAAGAATATACTTTAGAAAAAGTGAATGAAAGTAAAATTAGAAAGCCGAAATTCCTGCAAGAAAAAAGAGAAAATCATTACGAGTATAAAATTGGCGACCGTGTAAATTTATTGGATCATGATGATTTTGGTATCATCTATAAGGAAAAAGATAACTTCTATAATGTCGTTGTATATTATAACGGTGAATTCATTGAAGTGAATGTAAAACGTATTACTTTAGAGGTATCAGCAAAAGAATTATATCCAGAGGGATACGATTTAAATACGCTATTTGTCGATTATAAAGAAAGAAAAATGCAACATGATATTGAGCGGGGATCGAAAAAAGCACTTCGTAAAATTCAAAAAGAAATGAGAAAGAATAGAGGATAATCCAGAGTGGTAACGATTAGACAAGAACGACAAACCGATTATAGAAAAACGGAAGAAGTTGTACAACAAGCATTTTTAAATGAAGAATTTAGTGATAAAAAGGAACATGAACTTGTAAAACGTATTAGAGAGTGTGACACATTTATTCCAGAGTTATCAATCGTTGCAGTAGATGAAGAAATAGTCGGTCATATTATGTTATCTAAAATTACGATAGAGCAAGATGGAGCTTCTGTAGATTCATTAGCGCTTGCACCAGTATCAGTTGCTAGGGGCTATCAGAAAAAAGGAATTGGTGGAAAGCTTATAGTAGCTGCGTTAGAAAAAGCGAAAGAACTTGGATACGGATCAGTTGTAGTATTAGGACATCCAGAGTACTATCCGAAATTTGGTTTTAAGAAAGCCAGTGAGTGGAATATAAAAGCACCATTTGAAGTGCCTGAAGAAGTGTTTATGGTAATGGAATTAACAGAGAATGCTCTTGAAAGTGTAGAAGGAGTTGTACAATATTCGAGTGCATTTGCTGAGTAGGAGTATCGGTTAAGAAATATAATCATAAAAGATGCTATCTTTTTGTATGGATATACAGAAAGGTAGCGTTTTTTATTAAGCAAAGCTACTTACATATATTTTGCTCAATGAATAATTGAGGTGTTAAAATTGAGATAGAAATGTAAAGGGAGAGAAAAAAGAATGAAGAATCGAGAAACAGATAGCAACGTAGTTACGTTATATGTTACAAGACATGGTAAAACAATATTAAATACGAACCATCGCGCGCAAGGTTGGGCAGACTCTCCGTTAGTAGAAAAAGGTGTGGAAGTTGCCTCTAATTTAGGAACGGGATTAAAAGATATTCATTTTACAAGTGCGTATAGTAGTGATAGCGGCCGCGCGATTGAAACTGCTAATTTAGTATTAAAATATAGTGAGCAATCAAAATTGAAACTTGAGCAAAGAAAAAAATTACGAGAATTAAATTTTGGTATTTTTGAAGGTGAAAAACTTGATAATATGTGGGATGCGGTTGGAAAAGCTGCAGGCGTTGCATCACCAGAAGAACTTATGAAGTTTTCTATTCAAGAAGTTATTGATCTTATTAGAGCAGCAGATCCTACGAAACAGGCGGAAGATTGGGAATTATTTTCTACTCGTATAAAAGCAGAGATAGATAAAATTAGTGAAGAAGTAGCTAAAGATGGCGGCGGTAACGTTTTAGTTGTCGTTCATGGGCTGTTGATTACTACCTTAATAGAAATGCTAGACAGTAATAAAACAAAACTTGGAGTGGAAAATGCTAGTGTGACGAAGATTGTATATCAAGATGGAACATATACAGTCGAGTCAGTTGGAGATATGAGTTATGTTGCAAAAGGGAAAGAAAGTGTGGAAATATAAAAATATCTCAAATAGAGATAAGAAAAGGAAGGTAGAGAAATCTAGCTTCCTTTTTATTTTATGAATTATGGGATTAATAAAATCTTCCCTGTACTTTTTCTGCTCTCTAATAATTTATGAGCACGGGCACCGTCTTGTAAAGAGAATGTAGTAGGACTTGCAATGTTTAATTTTCCACTTGCGATCCAATCAAATAATTGAGTAGAGCGTTTTTTTCGTTCTTCAAAAGTAGTAAGCACATTCCAAAGGTCTCCACCAGTTAAAGTTTTTGAAGTATCCATAAGCATGCGTGGATCAACGGGAGCAGGATTACCGCCAGCCATTCCGAAAAATACGACAGTACCACCAACTTTAGTAGCGTTAAAACTTTCCTCAAGTGTAGAGCCTACTGATTCATATACAACATTTACCCCGGTACCATTTGTTATTTCAAGTACTTTCGTAGCCCATGATTCCGTATATAAAAATACGTGATCGGCACCAGCTAATGTGGCTACTTTTCCTTTTTCGTTTGATGAAGTTAGGCCGATTACTTTTCCGCCTAGCAGTTTAATCATTTGAATAAGAAGTTGACCAACGCCACCAGCCGCAGCATGGATTAAAGCTGTGTCACCTTGTTTTAGTTGATAGCTATCTTTCGTTAAATAATGTGCTGTTAAGCCTTGCAATAAGACAGAAGCGGCTGTTTCAAAAGAAATTGAATCTGGAAGCGGGATTGCTTTTTCTGCTGGAACGGCAACTAATTCTGCATTTGCAAATGGAACATCAGCAAATGCAATACGGTCTCCAGGATTGATATTTGTAACGTTAGCTCCTACCTCTTCAACAATACCAGCACCTTCATAACCTAATATATAAGGTGGGTTTCCAGCGAGATGATAATCGCCGCGGCGTCTGTAAATATCAGCAAAGTTTAATCCAATTGCTTTTGTACGGAGAAGAATTTCATTTGGATTTATGATTGGATCATGTATTTCTTTATATTGTAGTACATCTGGACTTCCAAACTGTTCGAAACAAAGTGCTTTCATATGGAATACCTCCATTATATTGTTTGTCGATGCTCTTTATCATACAATACAAATATCAATAGAAAAAGAGGATTATTTCGATGAAATCAATCGGGAATTTCGATTGAAAAGAGGGATGATAAATGGAGATAAAACAATTAATTACCTTTAAAATCGCCGCGGACACTTTGAACTTTACCAAAACTGCGAAGAAATTAAACTTTGCTCAATCAAGCGTAACGGCGCAAATTAAAACGTTAGAAGCTGAGCTAGGTACGCCGTTATTTGAAAGATTAGGGAAACGTCTTTTCTTAACCGAAGCAGGAAGAAAGTTTCAACTATATGCGGACAAGATAATCGTACTTAGTAACGAAGCGAAGACGGCTGTGAAAGATGATGAAGAAATAGCTGGTACGTTAACCATTGGTGCGCAAGAAAGCCAATGTACATATAGACTTCCTTCTATATTAAAGAGATTTAAAGCACAATTTCCTCAAATAAAACTTATATTTAAACCCGCACATTCCAATAAAGATGCGAAGGAACAATTGATGGAAGGAAAAGTCGATCTTGCATTTATTTTGGATGAATGTAAAACAGAAGATGCTTTACATGTTGAGCCGCTTATGAAAGAAGAATTAAAAGTAGTAGCTGCTCCAGGGCATCATTTACTCCAGCAAACTTCTGTTTCGATAAAAGATTTAGAGACGGAAACACTTTTATTAACAGAACTAGGGTGCTCATATCGGACTTTATTTGAAGAGTTATTTCGCATCCAAGATGTGTATCCAGCAAATAAGATTGAGTTTGTTAGTGTAGAGGCAATAAAACAATGTGTTATTGCAGATTTAGGTATAGCCGTTTTACCGGCGATAGTAGTAGAAAAAGATATACGAGAGGGGACGATAAAAGAGTTACATCTAGAAAATACTATCAATCCAATTTTTACACAAATTGCTTGGCATAAAGATAAATGGATGACAGTGCCACTGCAGCAATTTATTGATGTAACAAGGGAGTTCTTTACAACGGATTAAGTGGAGAAATATTTATTTTATATAAAAGAATAAATGGCAATTTTGTATAAAAAACCGATGCTTGCATGAAATGAGTATCGGTTCTTTATGTTTTAAATAAAGGATGTTTTCAAATGTGTATTTCTCAACTTTTTTTCTTACAAGGGTAAGTAAATTTCTTCGTATATTCCAATAATCGTAAGGGAATTTACAACTTTTATTCGTTTCTGTAAGATGCCTCTAGGCAGCATGAAAGGAGGGGCGTACATAGGGGATAGATATACGTACTTATTTTGAGGGAGGAGATTTACAATGTTTAAAAAGTTAATGAAAGTATGTGTGTTAAGTGTAGCAAGTGTAGGGGTATTATTTAGTTTTCAAGGAAGTACATTTGCAGCTACCGATCTGAGTAGTTATTATGACGGGAAAAATCCAGCAACAACAAAAGTATACGGGGGAAGTACAACGTGTGATGCAGATGGATTTAATGCAAAGTCTACAGCGGTATACGAAGGTAGTAAAAAAGTAGGGACAGTGTATTTACGTTACAGTAATAAATGTCATGCAGCTTGGGCTAAGTTTGTTTTAGATCAACCAGCACCAGCTGTTTCGGGAGGAGTGTATGCGTACGCTGTTGTGAATAAATATAAAAATGGTGTGTTTCAAAAATCAGTCACTTCCAATCAAGGAAATGGCACAATTAAAACTGGTCAAACGAGTACTTATACAGGAATGGTATTTGATTTAACTGCTGATTTCGGATACACAGCAGATGCTGAAGCAGTTACGTTTAATAACGGTTACGGGAAAACAGCACGTTATTAATAAAGGAGTGAAATTATATGAAGCTATTAAAAAAGGTGAGTGCATGTTTATTGTTATCTTTACTCGTTGTAACTAGTATGTTTAGTACGACTAATAGCGATAAAGCATACGCAGAAGACCACTCATATGATGGGAAAAGTCCTTATTATAATAGCTGTGATCAATCCGCAGTAACGAAAGAGAAGAAGTGGATTGATTCAAATTCTTATGTGGAATTAAAATTTAGCACGACGTGTAAAACAGCATGGGCAAAAGTTACTGTAACTCGCCTGGCAGTTTATAATAACGAAGCTGATGCAAGAATTGTTAGAAAAACAGATGGAAAGGCATATACTTGCGGAAGTGCTGGAGGAAATGGTGTTGTAAATAAAGGGCAAACATCATGCTATACACCAATGGTATATGATTTAGATCCAAGAAAGGCACAAGCACAAGGGAAACATGCTATACCAAATAGTGATGCTTATAATTATGCCGAGACTATTTGGTATTGATGAGGATATGGAGATTGTAAGGTAGAATATTTTAAGAGCATGTTTTGATTGGTTTTCAAAACATGTTCGATTTGTATTCATCCTAAGCTTTTTGATATCAACTAATCAGGTCTGTATCAGGAGGAACATATCCAAGGTGTCTAGCCATAGATACAATTTGTCCTTTATGGTGAAACTCATGCGTCTCCGTATGAGTTAAAAGCCATAGCGGAGTTGTACTCCAAGGCTCTTTTTGCCACTTTACTTCATTTGCAATATTTTCAAGCCATCGGTCATTGTATTCATCTAAAAAGCGTTGTACGGTCTCATCTACTAACTTAAATCTAGCACGAACTTTTTCTACATCTGCATGTTCAATTTCATAATTACTAGCAAATGAAAAATCTGCTCGCTTTTGTTTAAATGCGAATGATCCAAGCCAGTATCGGTAGCAATCGGCTACATGAATATGTGTCTTTATAATGCTACCGCTCCCGAAATTCGGAACAGTGCTATGTAATTTTTCTAATGGGATTTCTTCTAAAAATGTGAATAGAGTTTCTCTTGTAGCGCTAATAAGATTATATTGCTGTTTTAAAACATGTAACATGAAATTAACACTCCCCTTTTACTTACTAAACTATTTGTGTAGTAAGTAATTCTATATTTACGAGGGTGGAACCTTTTTATTATTTTTACTAAGCATATTAGATGTATTTCTTCATTGTTTCTGATAGATTAAACAAGGTGAAAGTTTAATAAATTGAACATTTTAAGTTCATAATAAATTGAACATGGAGAAAGGGAACGATAAAATGAATAGACTAGTTGGCTTAAAACAATTTGAAATAACGCGCGGTGCGTTACTTACATTTATGGAGACGCTAGATGATAAAACTGCAGATACGCAGCCAAAGGGTTTTAACAATACAATTCGCTGGCATATCGGTCATGTGTTAACGGCAGCAGAAGTTTTCATGTTTGGAAAAGAATTCAAACAATTACCAACGGAATATCCAGGTATGTTTGGATATGGATCAAGACCATCTAAATGGACAACAGCAGGACCATCGTTAGAAGTGTTAACGGTTCAATTAAAAGAACAAGCAAAACGTATTAAAGAAATTCCAGCAGAAGCATTTGAAAATAAACTGCCAGAGCCGTTCCTAGGACTAGAAACAGTAGGGGAACTTTACGGTATGATGCTTTATCATGAAGCTGATCATATTGGGCAAATGAAGGCGATGGAACGTATTATTAAAGCTCTTTAGTCTTAATTGCATATAACGAGCAATACAGGTGTAATGTTAAATAATATATACAAAAAAGGTAGATAAATTATTATCTACCTTTTTTGTATAACTTCTTGAAGGATTAGGGATTATCATCGTGATACTGATGAAGGAGGGAGAAAAAACAATATATAAGGATAAAAAAATATTATTTTTATGATGGATTATTAATTATAGTATCCCTAAATATGGAATATGCGTATAATAATAGAGAGGAACTAGAAAGAGGGGTGAATACTATGATTACATTAGAACAAAAGCTGGAGCAATATACACATACATATGCACAGTTAAAGGGAGAACTAAAATGGAAAACGAGTGATTCTCGAACAGGAATGATGATTGCTGCTATGTATGCAAGTAGTGATAAATTGCTTGATCTCGGACGTTTTTTAGAAATTAGTAGTTATATTAAGAATGAGGTAGGGATGTTTTCATACTTAAAGTCTTATCATCGCTTTGTAGTGGCCGCAACATTAGATATTCACTTTACAGATTATAAGAAAGCTTTTCGAGAGTTTTTAGACTTATATGAACAATTGGTCGCTGGTGGCTTTAGCCGCAGTATATTTACTTATCTTGCAGCAGCTGTGCTTTTAACAGAAGATAATGAGCATCATGGCACGCACATTCAGCGTTCGATGCAAGTATATAAACGTATGAAAGAGGATCATCTTTTCCTAACAGGTACAAATGATTATCCGCTCTCCGTTTTATTAGCAGGACAATCAGAGCATGTAGAAACACTTATGGACCGAGTGGAGCGTCTTTATCAGAAACTAGCAAAAGCTGGCTTGCGCAAAGGGAATGACCTCCAATTTCTAAGCCATATTCTTTCACTAAAGAAGGATGTCCGGGAAGAAATATTAGTTGCAACATGCACAAACATATGGAATTTGTTAAAGCAAGAAAAGGTAAAAGTGAAACAGATGCATTACCCAGCAATCGGGCTATTAGCGTTACTTGAGGATGGAGAAAAAGAGATTCATTCTATTAAAGCGTTGATTGAAAAATTGCAGGGAGAGAAATTATTCCGTTGGCATACAGATACGAATATTCTTATTGCTATTCAATTGTTCGTAAGTCAGAAAGGTGAGGAAAGTAAAGCTACTAACACAGGTTTACAAACTATGATAGAAGTCCTTATCCAAGCACAACAAGCAGCTATGATGGCAACGATTGCCGCTTCATCTGCAGCAACATCTTCAGCTAGTAGTAGTTCCTAATGTGCAACTGCTTATGCTATTGTAAATTATAACTCCTTTAATAAGGACGGTTTAAAAAATATTACTAAAAAAAGCCCATCACCCTCTAATGAGTGATGGGCTAACTGTTTTTACATAATCAGTATTATCTTTTCGACTGCTTCAAATGTTTGAGTTGTGTAACAATCATAATGCTAATAACAACGAGTAAAAACCATGAGCTGATTTTACTTAAGTGAACGAGATTCCAAGCTTCCCGTTGATTTGGATATTGCCATGCACCGAAAAATGTTGCGATGTTTTCTGCAATCCAAATAAAGAATCCGATAAGAAAAAAAGAGAGAACGAGCGGCATTTTATATGTAACGCCTCGTAATGAAAATTCCACAAATGTTCGAAAGAAAACGATGAATAGAAGTAACGTTAAGAACCATCTAAAATCGTATAGAAAATGATGTGTGAAAAAATTGAAGTAAATCATTGCTCCTAGAGGTATTACAAAAATAGCTTTCGGCCAATGATACATTTGTAAATGTAGTCTTCTCCACGCTTGGCATATGTAACTTGCAACACTTGCATACATAAAGCCGCTGTAAAGTGGAACTCCAAAAACCTTTGAATATGCCTCTTCCGGATAACTCCATGAACCGAAATGAACTTTATATATTTCTAGTAAAAGGCCGATGAGGTGGAAGACAGTAATTACTTTTAATTCGTCTTTCGTCTCAAGGCCAGTCTTGTACATAACCCACTGCATAAGAAGGCATACGATGAGTATGAAATCGTAGCGGTATAACCCTGGAATCAAAACGATTTTTGAAAGAGCTAGTGTTAAGAAAATAACGACTGGGAATAAGCAAGATAATGCTTGCTCGTAAGTGAAGTGTAGTAGTTGTTTTATATATAACATTGGGTCACCTTCGGTATTTTTATTTGAAAACTCAAAATAATGATTAAGTATACTACACTTTTAAAAATAAGCTAGTATTCTATTTTGCGTGTATTTGTAAGTTTTGGAAGGGAATTGTAATAAGTATTTTAATATTTAGCGAAGTGAAAAAATAGTTTGCTATTTAAAAAAAGTGGCGATATAATATCTAAATGAAATTGATAATTATTATCAATAATAATTACAAATAAAAAATATTTATAAAAAAACAACTGAATATAAAGGATGAAATGAAACATGTTACATAAGCCTGCTGTATATGCTGGCAATAATCGCTGGCTACATATTAAGTTCATATGTTTCATGAGCTTAACAATTTTATGTTTAATTGGCTCTATATTTTTAGCTGTTGCATTTGGTGCAAAGGATATCCATTTGCAAACCGTATGGACAGCGGTTTTTGATTATAATCCGAAATTAACGCAGCACCAAATTATTTATGAATTAAGGCTCCCCAGGGTAATTGGTGCAGCAATTGTAGGAGCTGCTTTTGCAGTGGCTGGCGCTGTTATGCAAGGAGTAACACGAAATCCTTTAGCGGATGCAGGTGTGCTTGGCATAAATGCAGGTGCTATGTTTGTAGTAGCACTTAGTTTTGCCTTTTTCCCGCATATGCCGTATTCCTATTTAATGATTGTCTCCTTTATTGGAGCGGTCTTAAGTACAGTGCTCATTTTTATTATCGGATCAGCAACATCAGGCGGATTAACACCGATGAGATTAACGATCGCTGGGGCAGTTATGGCTGCGCTTTTACATTCGTTAAGTTCAGGTGTCGCGATTTATTATGACTTAAGTCAAGATTTAGCTTTTTGGTACGCTGGTGGTGTTGCAGGGGTTAAGTGGGAACACTTGAAATTTTTAGTTCCTATTATTCTCATAACAATTGTTTTTGCGACAATTTTAGGGCGGTCTATTTCACTCATATCAATGGGGGATGATGTCGCTACGAATTTAGGAGTAAAAACGAACCGAACGAGAATACTAGGGATGATTATAGTAGTCATTCTTGCAGGTGTATCTGTTTCAGCTGTTGGCTCTATTGGATTTGTAGGACTCGTTATCCCGCATATTGCTAGAAAATTAGTTGGTGTTAATTATCGCCTCATTATTCCTATGTCAGCATTTTTAGGAGCCATGTTATTAGTTGTAGCTGACTTAGGGGCAAGAACAGTAAATCCTCCTAAAGAACTTGCAATAGGAATTATGGTGGCTCTTGTTGGAGTTCCGTTCTTCCTCTATATAGCACGTAAAGTTGGGAGGGAGTTGTAAGTGAAGAAGATTTTAAACACAGATAAAACGAGAGCCGTTACTGTAACTACAATATTTGGTTGTATTAGTATCGCTGTCATTTTGCTTAGCTTAAATACGGGGACACTTAGCATTGCACCGCTCAAAGTAATTCAAACGCTTTTCGGTCATGGTGATTTTGAGAGTGCAACCGTGCTATACGATTATCGTATGCCAAGAATTATAATCACAATGTTAGCTGGTATTGGCCTTGGGATTTCCGGTGCGATTTTGCAAGGGTTATCAAGGAATGCGTTGGCCGATCCTGGTATTCTTGGATTGCATTCAGGTGCATCTTTCGGGCTAATTATATTCGTTACTTTCTTTCATTCTATTAATGAGAATGCATCGATATTAATACCGTTATTTACATTTGGCGGAGGAGTATTAGCTGCATTTCTTATTATTTTACTTACGAGTGATCGGTCAAAAGGCTTACTTCCCATTAGACTTATTCTCGTTGGTATTGCGGTTTCAGCTGGCTTTAGTGCAATTTCGTTATTTTTCTCTCTCAAGTTAAATGATGAGACATATACATTCGCTTCTAGATGGCTAGTTGGTAACGTGTGGGGGAGGGATTGGATTCATGTCCTAGCATTATTACCTTGGATTTTCATACTAACCCCGTATGCATGGCTAAAATCTAAAACGTTAAATGCATTGTCACTAGGTGATAGTGTAGCAGCAGGACTTGGTGTTTCTGTTCAAAAAGAACGGTTACTACTTTTAGCTACAGCGGTTGGATTATCTTGCGCAAGTGTATCGATGGCAGGAGGGATTGGTTTTATCGGTTTAGTTGCTCCGCATATCGCAAGGAAGTTAGTAGGTACTACATATCAACATTTCCTTCCTTTAGCTGGCATTATCGGAATGATTATTTTAGTGCTAGCAGATACGATAGGTCGTTCTATATTTGAGCCAAACTCTATTCCAGCTGGTGTAGTAGTGGCCGCATTAGGAGCACCTTATTTTCTTTATTTACTTACAAAAACAAAATAAATACTTCAAAGAGGAGAACATATGAAAAAGAAACTTACTATTTTATTTAGCATCATGTGTATTTTAGTATTAGCAGCATGTGGTCAAACGAAATCTAATGAAGAGGCAACGAAAAAAACGGAAAAAAGTAATGACCCAAAAATTGCTTCAATGTCTATTCATTTAACAAATGATTTACTTGCATTAGGGATTACACCAGTAGGTTCTGTAATTGGTGGAGATTTAAAAGATTTCTTACCACATGCAAAAGAACAACTGAAAGATACGAAAAAACTTGGTGTTGTAACTGATCCGAATATGGAAGCATTACTTCAATTAAAGCCTACTGACATTTATGTGGATGAAAAATACGCGGGTAAAGATGTAGCGAAATACGAAAAAATTGCAAAAACACATACTTTCAATTTAGATGAAGGTACGTGGAGAGACCATTTAAAACAAGTTGGTAAACTTGTAAACCGTGAGAAAGAAGCGGATCAATATATTCAAGATTACGAAGAGCAATCAAAACGAGTAAAAGGTTTAATAGATAAAGAGCTAGGTAATAACGAAAAAGTAATGGCAATTCGCGTTACTGCAAAAGAATTACGTGTATTTAGTACGAAAAGACCGATGGGACCAATTTTATTCCAAGACTTAGGATTACAACCTGCAAATGGTGTAGAGAAAATCGATGGAAACCGTCCTTTCGAAGTCATTTCACAAGAAGTATTACCTGACTTTGATGCAGATGCTATTTTCGTTGTTGTAAACAGAGACGATAAAGCAAAAGCTGCATTTAAACAACTTCAAGAAACACCAATCTGGAAAGACTTAAAAGCAGTTAAAGGCAAGCACGTATACATTATCAATGACCAACCATGGCTTGACTATTCTGCTTTAGGAAACAAAATGGCAATGGATGAAGCGGAGAAAATGTTTACGAAATAATATCGATTCGTCGTTAGGAAGATCCTCTAAATTTAGAGGGTCTTTTTTTATTGTTAGAATAAATGAAAAATTATACAATGAATTTAATTTAACGTAGAGGAGATGTGCCAATGTCAGCGCTTATTGTAAGTATCCCGTTTATGAAACAGTTTATGAAACGAGGGGGTAAATAGGCTCGAATAATTATCCCTGTTATTTAGGGGGAGTTTGAAATGATGATGAATCTTTTTCAAAATAAAACGATTAAATTATCAGCTATTAGAGAAGCAGTGCAAAGAGATGGGAAGTGTTTTGATCGCATGATTATGGGGATATTGCGGGATGAATGGATAGAGCTACAAGGTTAGAAAGTATATTCGAAATTATATATGTAGTATGCAGGAGATATAATGAGAATTGGCGAAAATTTACAGTGTACGGATTGAATTTATAAGGAGTCATGCAAAATGAATTTAGAAAAAGCAAAACCAGTAAATGAAGAGGTCGCTGAATTAAAGGAGTTAATTAAAGAATTGCACGGAAGTGTACATCAACTTCAAAGCGAAGTGCAGCAACTAAGGCACGAAAGACCGGTTGTTGAAGTGAGAAAAGGTGTTCAATTATCGCCAACAATCGTTGGACAAATTGGTGGTATGATTTTAGGTGGGTTAGCAATTATAGGTATATTTTGGTGATGAAAAAAGGTATGCAGTTTAGTGCTACATACCTTTTTCGTTGTCGTTATTTGTCGGTAAGTCGATATTGTCTGTCGAATCGTCGATATACTTAGAAAATCGTTGATATATTTTAAAAATCGTCGATATAATTTCATGCAATACAACTTTTACATTAAATAACGTAAATATATATAAGCCTGTGATAATAGTAATGCAATGATTGTTAACGGTAAACCAATTTTTAAGAAGTCCATATAAGAGAAAGCATGTCCTTCACGTTTAGCAATACCAGCAACGACTACGTTTGCGGATGCTCCGATTAATGTTCCGTTTCCTCCTAAGCAAGCTCCAAGTGATAAAGCCCACCATAATACTTCGATTTGCGGGGAATCGACAGATAGTCCGAGTCCTGTAGCTAAATCTTGAATAAGCGGGATCATTGTTGCGACAAATGGGATATTGTCAATGGTCGCAGATGCGATACCTGATACCCATAAAATAAGTATAGCGGCGAAACCGATATCGCCATTTGTGACGCCGATTACTTCTTTTGCGAGTGAAGAAATAAGTCCGATATCAATTAACCCGCCAACGAGAACGAATAGTCCAGTGAAGAAGAAAATAGTTACCCATTCAACGTGGGCAAATACATCTTCAATATCATGTTCTTTCACGCCGATTAGCATAAGAAGTGTAGCGCCTGTCATCGCGACAACCGCAGCGTCTACATGAATAACAGAATGAAGGATAAACCCTAAAATAGTTAGTCCCAAAATCGTGATCGATTTTAAAAGGAGGCTTTGATCTTTAATATAATCTTTCTCGTTTAATACCATAAGTTTTTCGATTTGCTCAGTTGTTGTTTTTAGTTTATTGCGATACATAAAGTAAATAATGCCAAGTGTCACGATAGAAATAATAATTACGATAGGAGCTAAGTTAAGTAAAAAGGCATTGAAGTCTAAATGCTTATTTGCTGATCCGATCATAATATTAGGTGGATCACCGATTAATGTTGCTGTTCCGCCTATATTTGAAAATAATACTTCTGAAATCAAATAAGGAACAGGATTAACTTTTAAAATACGTGTAATGGATAGCGTAACAGGTACGATTAATAATACGGTTGTTACGTTGTCCAAAAATGCTGATCCGACAGCGGTTAATAGGGAGAGCAGTAATAAAATACGGATTGGTTTTCCACCAGCTGCCTTCGCTGCTTTAATGGCCACAAATTCAAAGACGCCTGATTGACTCGTAATATGTACGAGAATCATCATCCCAATTAAAAGGGTGATCGTTTCCCATTGAATATGTGATGTGAAAGCGGTATGTAAATCTACAATTCCAAAAATAATCATAATAGCAGCACCGAATAGTGCAATTACAGCACGATTCAATTTCTCAGAAATAATAAATCCGTACGTGACTAAAAATACGGCAATTGCAAAATAATATTGCCAATTTGCTACTTCATGTGCTGATTGTTCCAATCATGTCACCTTCTTTAAAGTATGTATTCAATTGTAAACATGCATCCTTCTGCATAATTTTTATTGTAGCAAATTCAAAAAAGAAAGAAAACTATTTAACAAAGTGAAGGAAAAAATGTGTTTTTTACATATGATATAAAAAAATAAAGAAACACAGTGCAAATTATTAGGAAAAGTGAGAGTTGTCCTCTAATATAGAGATAGCAATTTACATTATTTTTGCGTAAAATGGTTTAAAGAGGTGAATTCCGATGGAAATAGTAAAAGATAGTTCTCTTATTCAAAATGAAATTGAACGTTTTGTAAATAAAGATGTATATATTCATTTAGAAACGACGAATGGAGCGTACGCGTCACACTTTAATGAAAAGATGATGACAGTTGGAGCATTCATTCGAAATGCAATGATTCGCTTTGAGCGCGGAAAGATTACTGGAACAAACCCATACCGAGTTGGTCTAAAGATGGATCATGGCTGGGTATATGCAGAAGGTATTACGCACTGGGAAGTAGACGATAAAGAGCGTTTATTACTTGCAGGGCACGATAACCAAGGCCGCTTAGCAGTTGCACTTGAGTTAAGCTTAACGCCATTTAAGTAAGAAGGAGGGAAACTTATGGAGAGACATGTACTTGTTGTATTTCCGCATCCAGATGATGAAGCATTTGCGGCGGGAGGAACAATTCGCTTATTAACAGATCAAGGAGTACCTGTAACGTATGCGTGCGGTACGCTAGGACAAATGGGACGTAACATGGGTAAGAACGTATTTGCTAACCGTGAAACGATTCCGAATATCCGTGAAAAAGAATTAAAAGATGCATGTGAAGCGATGGGAATCAAAGATTTAAGAATGCTTGGTTTCCATGATAAAACGTTAGAATTTGAAGATGTTGATTTCGTTGCAGACAAAATTGAAGCGATTATTCAAGAAGTAAATCCATCTCGAATTATTACATTTTATCCAGAGCACGGCGTACATCCAGATCATGATGCATTTGGCCGCGCTGTAGTTCGAGCTGTATCACGTATGTCAAAAGAAGAACGTCCAGTTATTCATGCGGTTGCGATTACGAAAAATCGCGAAGCTGTACTCGGTGAGCCGGATGTTGTAAATAATATTAGTGAAGTATTTGAGCATAAATTAGCTGCACTAGGTGCGCACCGTTCGCAAACAGAAGCGATGCTTGAAGAAACACACGCGAAAATTAAAAACAAAGATGCAGCAACATTAAAATGGTTGCAACTTGAACAATTTTGGACTTATAAATGGGAGTAGACTAGAAGGGAACCTTCTAGTAGCTCTTACATAGAAAAAGCGCCGTCACTTGTGACGGTGCTTTTTTGTGCTATTAACAATATTAGCATCATCCCTTTCTAAAGATAGGACAGCTTTAGCTACTTTCTTACTAGAATGAGGATGTTATAAGAAAGTTTGTTGCTTTTATCATTATTTGGAATCTGTATTATTACATAAAGTTCAAGTGGAGAAGAGAGTATACTTTTTGTATGGTGTAATAAAGATATATCCCGCCTACAGAAATAGGCAGGCTATTTTTTATAAAGAAAAGACAACTTAAGGCTAGAGCCCTTGTTAAGAAATAGGGTGAAAACAAGATTTTTTAACGAGAGATAAGGTCGTTCAACAGATAAAGATATCGTATTTGAAACATGTGATTATTCGTGGGTTAAGTTATATTTTTGATAAAAAATCTTTAAAAAGCATTACAATTCCTAGAAGAGATAAGACTTCAATCGAAAACCAAAATACACTTTTTTGAGGTTTTTTAAATTCCATTATTATGGAGAAAAATAAAAAGATAGCAATGAGAAAAAAATTAAGAGACGAAGTATATCAAACATCAATAGCACTCCTAATAGTTAATTTGTTTCACTATATAGTTATTTCCAATATTACAGAATTTAAGAAGCGACTAATTAATATTAAAGCAAAAAGTTCTCAGAATTCATGAATTAAAAATGAAAAAATTTGAGCCACTGAAAACAGGGGGATTATATATTAATTAGTTTAGCGATTGAAAGAGTAATTTTTTAATCTTGTAAATGTCTGGTTAGTTCAACTAAACAATTAGTGGGGGATAGATACCCCTCTTAATGATTAGAATTTCACTTTTTTTGTTTTCTTTTTTATATAAAGCCTTAGAACTGGAATTTAGTAATGGTTTATAAGAAACATATATTTTGAATTGTTTAATAGAATAATATATATTTATATAGATTTAATGATTTTAGTTTGCTAAAAATGGGGAAATCGATATGAAGGTTAAATTTGCTGTAATAAAAGATGAGAACTTTGATTGTAGTTTATTGGAAAGAAAATTAATGAAAACTTTTAAAGAAGTAGATTGTGAAGCAGATATTGTAAAGATTGAGGATGGTATTTTTGAAAACAATGGTATACAAACGCATTTATTAGAAATAACCATTCATGTTACTGGAAAAAATATTGGGTATAGGTCTGTTTCCGCCAGTATATTTATTGTTCTAGAGAGTTTATCAATGGAACTATTTCGTATTACTATTAGTATACATTAAGCAGCTAACAAAGTAGACTCTTCATAAAATCATACTGACTATATTGAGTTAGTAAACATGAAAATGGTGATGAAAACAATAGAAATTATCTTAGGTGCTCTCGTATGCTGGAGAGCACCTTGTTTGCTGTTACATAAACAAGGGATTCCTTTTCTATATTTAATTTATCCTAACGCTAATTTTAATATAGAAGAATGGAAACATAATTAGATTGTGCAAATAATTTGGTGCGCACATATACGGAATGTATTCACCGGTAAGAGGGTTGTCTCATAATATATATAGATTTTTCTATTAAGATGAACAGAGGGTGTGAATATATGGAAGATGTTTACGCTAAAATTGACAGTCTCAAGGCCGACCAAAAAGAAATTATGAGAGACATTCGTGCTTTAGAAACGCGTACTACTATTAATGAGAAAGACATAGCAACAATTAATAAGCAATTAGAAAAAATAAGTACAAACACAACTTGGATTTTGCGTATTATTATTAGTACGATAATAATGTCAGTTTTAGGATTGATATTAAAAGGGATGATTTAAAAGAAAGAGGGGAGCTCCCTCTTTCTTTTATGTAAATAAGAAGTTATACATTTTCCGTTTCTTTTTCATCTGCATACTTATCCTCTAAGGAAATTAATAGAGGGATTGATATAGTTACAAGAATGATTAAAGTAGTTATAAAAGATTTAGAAAGAGAAAAAGAACCTTCAATTAAAGGTGATAAAAACTTGAATGAAAGTATACTTGTTAGTAAGGAAATTACTAAAAAGCTAAAAAGAGATATATTTTTATTCTTTATAGATCTCTCTATAAAGTCTTTAACGCAGGTTATTAAGACAAATATAGTTAATATGATAAGAGAAACAAAATAATGTGTTACATTCGTCATACTAATAGTAGGGTCGTCTATTATGTAAGCAAGTAACTTAGATACTAATATTCCTCCAAACAATAAAATAATAAAAGCGAGTAATCCTTCCAATATATAAGTGCTGAAATTATCTTTCTTGTTAAAAAGCTTATAGTTCAGAGTAGATTGGGTTATTTGAATTAGGAATAGGCTAATAATCCATACATAATATACAATTGGTAATTCTCCTGAGAATAGAGAAATTAGGAAGTTTAATAGTGTCCTTAAAATTTCAATCATTACGAAAGTCCTCCTGTTTGTAAGCTTGGCGAAATTAGAAATATGCTAGTCTATCGTTTAATAATTAAATCTATTGATTCAAACTATTTCTAATTATTCCGTAAAAAGGTTGTTGATTCAAGGTATCTCTTTAATAAATCTGCCAAGGCCGAATAATAGAAAAAGAAACGCAATATGTAATATAATTGAAAAAGTGTATTTAAAAAATCAATGTTAATATTACCCTCCTATAAGTATTAACATACGTAATTGAGGTGTTTTCTTTGTTGTTTTATGAGCGAATTTCTATCATGGCCCCTCCTGTTCCGTAGCTAAGGAAAGTCTTTTTATTTCTGAGATTTTCAAAGTTATAGGAGGGTATGAAAAATGAAAAAAGTCTCAGTACCATCACTTTTGTTAATGATTATTCTTGTCGCATTTCCGCAAATTAGTGAAACGATCTACACACCGTCTTTACCGGACATTTCAAAGGCGTTACATGTAAGTAATAATGAGGTACAGTTAACGCTTAGTGTGTATTTTGCTGGATTTGCTTTAGGTGTATTTTTTATTGGATGGTTATCAGATATAATTGGCCGTCGCCCAGCAATGTTACTTGGAATTGTCGTATATGGCGTTGGGAGTTTCTTATGCTTTATTACAAATTCCATTGAAGTTTTATTAGTAAGTCGTTTTATTCAAGCGTTTGGAGCAAGTGCAGGATCAGTTGTGACACAAACGATTCTACGTGAAAGTGTAGAGGGGCATAAGCGCCACGTTATGTTTGCTCAAATTTCGGCAGTTATTGCTTTTACACCAGCGATAGGACCGTTAATTGGTGGCTTTCTTGATCAAATGTTTGGATTTAAAATCGTATTTTTGAGTTTAGTAGTTATGAGTATCGGGATTTTTCTGTATACGTTTGTTTCTCTTCCGGAAACAAAAACGGGCTCAGTGACGAATAAAATAAATGTGTTTTCAGTCTTGAAGAGGTTAATTACAAATCCGAAAGTAGTAACGTATGGGCTATTAATTGGAGGAGCAAATGGTGTTTTATTTAGCTATTATGCAGAAGCACCGTTTATCTTTATTGAATACTTTCAATTATCGCCTAGTATGTATGGATTTTTAGGAATTGTTGTAGCGTCTGCTTCTATTGTTGGAGCGAAAGTTTCGAAACGTTTACTTGCTACTTATAAACCAGAGAAAATTATATATATCGGTTGTCTCGTAATGACAGGAGGAGCTATCCTTTTATCTGTTATTACGTTTGTTGGACCAAATCCGAATGCAATATATATGGTTGTATTTTTAGTAGCGATGTTTATATTGCTATTAGGAATCGGAGTAGCGCTACCTAACTGTTTAAGTTTAGCATTAGTAGATTTTCAAGATGTTATTGGTACAGCAGGTGCATTGTTTAGCTTAGGGTACTATGTAATTGTAACGATGACAATTTGGGGAATGAGTCAGCTGCATACGGGCTCGTTACTAGTGATGCCACTTTATTTTCTAGCTATAGTCGTTATCATGACAGTGTTTACTAAAGTGTTTATTTTAGGTAAACAAACTTCAAAAACGATTTAAATATGTAATGGTAAAAGGGTCTCATTAAAAATGAGACTCTTTTATATTTTATCCCGCTGTTTTGAGGCAGTAAGATTCCTGCCTCAAAATTAGATTAAAAAAGTTAGTAGTTTATTAATATATTAAATTTCTGGTTGGTATATGAATTGGACGCGTGGGAAATTACGTTATCAACTATAACGATTGAAGTACATGAGATGTGAAACCGAGGAAAAAATGCTCTCCTCGGTTATTTATATTGTAATAATATACATGCCGGAATCATATTGAATAGATGTATTTTATTGTTAATTTAGTTAAAAATTAATCAGACTTATGTATAATAATTTATTGAAAAAATAATTGAATTTTTCAGATTAATGAATTAATATAAGGTAAGTAATTTTAAGATTTATAGAATATTGGAAGATGAAAGGTTTTGAGAATTTTATAAGAAGCAATAAAAACGATTTTAGGATAGCTTTAAAGCTAGTGTAAAATGACGTTTGCTTCATCATTTTCAGGGCCGAAAGGAATTAGGGGAAAGCATCTTGTTTTAAAATGCGGCTATGAATCATCTAAGAGGGGGAAGTGAAGTGGCAAACAAAGAATTGAAAAGAGGTTTAGAAGCACGTCATATTCAAATGATTGCTTTAGGCGGAACGATTGGTGTTGGTTTGTTTATGGGGTCAGCCAGCACGATTAAATGGACAGGTCCGTCAGTTATGCTTGCGTATGCAATTGCAGGTATTTTTATCTTCTTCATCATGCGTGCCATGGGAGAAATGTTGTATATGGAGCCAAGTACAGGATCATTTGCAACGTTCGGTCATAAGTATATTCACCCGTTAGCTGGTTACATGACAGCGTGGAGTAACTGGTTCCAGTGGGTTATCGTTGGGATGTCAGAGATTATCGCGGTGGGGGCGTATATGCAATATTGGTTCCCTGACTTACCAGCTTGGATACCAGGTGTAATTGCAATGGTTATTCTTGGCGCAGCTAACTTAATTTCTGTTAAGTCATTTGGTGAATTTGAATTTTGGTTTGCGATGATTAAAATCGTTACAATTCTATTAATGATTATTGCGGGATTTGGACTTATTTTCTTTGGAATTGGTAACGGTGGAGAAGCGATTGGCATATCGAATCTTTGGTCAAATGGTGGTTTCTTTACAGGTGGTTTTTCTGGATTCTTCTTTGCATTATCACTTGTAGTAGGAGCGTATCAAGGTGTAGAATTAATCGGTATTACTGCTGGTGAAGCGAAGGATCCGAAGAAGACACTTACAAGAGCGATTCAAAGTACAATTTGGCGTATTTTAATTTTCTACATCGGTGCGATTTTCGTTATTGTAACTGTGTATCCGTGGGATCAATTAAGTACAATTGGAAGTCCATTCGTAGCAACTTTTGCGAAAGTTGGTATTACGGCTGCTGCGGGATTAATTAACTTTGTTGTTATTACAGCAGCAATGTCTGGTTGTAATAGTGGTATTTATAGTGCTGGTCGTATGCTATATACGTTAGGTGTAAATGGACAAGCACCGAAATATTTCACGAAACTTTCTGGAAATGGTGTACCTTTATTCGGTACAGTTGGCGTAATTATCGGTTTAGCGGTCGGTGTAGTTCTAAGTTATATTGCACCAAAAAACTTATTCGTATATGTATATAGTGCGAGTGTACTTCCTGGTATGGTACCATGGTTTGTCATTTTAATTAGCCAAATTAATTTTAGAAAAGAAAAGGGAGCAGAGATGAAAGATCATCCGTTCAAAATGCCGTTTGCTCCTGTTACAAACTATTTAACAATTGCCTTTTTAATTATGGTATTAATCGGAATGTGGTTTAACGATGATACGCGCATTTCACTAGTTGTAGGTATTATTTTCTTAGCTATCGTTACAATTAGTTTCTATGCTTTCGGAATAGGGAAGCGAACTCCGTTAGACGTTCAAAATGATCAAGAGATTTCAAGTAAATAAAGATAGTAAAAAGTCCGATTTCTTATTTGGAAATCGGACTTTTTGTTATTAAAACTTTTCTAAAACGATTTTCCCAATTGTACTTCCGCTTTCAAGCAGGGCATGTGCTTTTTTTACATTTTCAGCGTTAATTGGTGTGAATGTTTCATTTAAAGTAGTCTTTAAAATGCCTTCATCTAGTAGTTCGCTTACTTTATTTAATAGTTCGTGTTGCGTAATCATGTCTCCAGTTTCATACATCGCTTTTGTAAACATAAATTCCCAAACGAGTGTAGCACTTTTACTTTTTAAAATGCCCATCTCAAGAGGGTGTTCATTTTCTACGATAGAGCAAATTTTTCCTTGTGGTTTAATGAGGTCACATATTGCTTGCCAATGTTGATCTGTATTGTTTAGGCAGAAAATATAATCTACATCTTTTAGCCCAAACTCTAATATTTGTTCTTGTAAAGGTTGGTGATGGTTAATGATATAATCGGCACCGAATTTTTCAACCCAGTGTATCGTTTCATTGCGGGATGCAGTTGTGATAACATTTAGTCCGGCCCATTTCGCAAGTTGAATGGCAATTGAACCTACACCACCAGCACCGCCTATAATTAAAATGTTTTTAAAGGAGTTCGTATCTTTCTTATTATAATCAATACCTAAACGTTCGAATAAACCTTCCCAAGCTGTAATAGCTGTTAACGGAAGTGCTGCAGATTCAGCATCACTTAACGTTTTTGGTTTTTTACCAACGATTCTTTCATCAACGAGGTGGTATTCACTATATGTACCTTGTCTCGTAATGCTTCCAGCGTAAAACACTTCATCGCCTTCTTTAAATAACGTACAACTTTCGCCAGTTTGTACAACAACACCACTCGCATCCCAGCCAAGTATTTTCGCTACTTCTTCTTTTTTATCTTTCGGAGAGCGAACTTTTGTATCAACTGGATTAACGGAAATAGCGTTAATTTTAACGAGTATATCTCTTCCTGTAGCAACAGGTCTTTCAACTTCCATATCAATTAAACTGTTTTCTTCTTCAATAGGTAAGTATTCATGTAAACCAATTGCTTTCATTTGTATTCCCTCCATTAAAGTAAGAGTCATTTACTCTTTTATTTTTATTATAGTAGGTGGAGCGTCATTATGTAAAAAAGTTAAGTCCCTTCTATTTTGTAAAAGGCCTGTTTCAGCATCATGTAGTACCGTGTAACTGGAGAGGATCCGCCATCGTTTTGATTTTATAGGCGTTGGATGAAAGTTATACTTATTTTTCCAGTGTACCTTGCAATGAATAATACCAAGTGTTATATTATACTTGTGGTTACTTATTATAAAACAGTACTGAATAATAAATAGTAGTGAACATCAATTAGAATAGGGTGAATGAATATTGAATGTACAATTTAAAAAAGGAGTTTTAGAACTTTGTGTTCTTGTCTTACTTGATAAGCAAGACCGTTATGGGTATGAATTAGTTCGAAGTATTTCCAATCGAATTGAAATATCAGAAGGGTCTGTTTATCCTCTACTGCGTAGATTAACTAAAGAAGAATATTTTACAACGTATTTACAGGAGTCTTCAGAAGGTCCTTCAAGGAAGTATTATACGCTGACGGATAAAGGTAGAACGTATTTGTACCAACTTTTGAGGGAATGGAATGAGTTCTCACAAGGTGTCAATCAATTAATAAAAGAAGGTGTAAGTAATGACGAAAAATGAATTTTTACAACAATTAAATGCATCTCTAAAAAGATTATCTGAAAAAGAGCGTGCAGATATTTTAAAAGATTATGAAGAACATTTTACTTTCGGATTAGAGGAAGGGAAAAGTGAAGAAGAAATTGTAGCTTCATTAGGTTCTCCAGCTCAAATCGCCAAAGAGTTATTAGCAGATTATCATATTGAGAAAGTAACAACAAGTGCAACAACAGGAAATGTTTTTCGTGCAATTTGGGCAGTAATTGGATTAGGTTTTTTCAATTTGTTAATCGTACTTGCACCTGCAATTACATTAGCGGCATTGATTTTTTCAGGTTGGGTTCTAGGTATCTCATTTTTAGGTGCACCATTACTTGTTTTAGTTGATACGATTATACATCCAAATACATTCTTGTTATTTAATCTTTTCGTTTCTTTAGCACTTTGTGGACTTGGATATTTCATTGTTATTGCTATGTTATTTTTAACGAAGTTAGCAACGAAAGGATTTGTTCGTTATTTAAAGTTCAATATAGCACTAGTAAAAGGTGGTTTGAAGCATGATAAATAAGAAGAGTTTCTCAATCATTGCAGGTATTATTTTCATTATTGGTATTATCGGAAGTTTATTCACTTATCGTTCAATTGCTGCGGTACCAATTTCAGAAGAAAAGGCCATTAATAATAATGTGTCAAGCGTCATTATCGATACGAATAATGTTCGTGTTAACATCAACCCTACAACAGGTAGTAACGTGAAAGTAAAATTAGATGGTGAGGTTAATCCAAACGTAAAAAGAACATTAGCTACGGATGAGAAAGATTCAACGCTTCTTATTTCTTATAAAGAAAAACAACAGAGTTGGTTCAACTTTAATATTTCTGAAGTGTTGGCGCCATTAACATTAAATGTGTATCTACCTGAAAAACAATATGAATCATTAAAAGTTTCCAATAATAATGGCTATGTTTCTGCTAAAAAACTAAACGCAACAAATTTTAATATCAATACAAGCAATGGACGTGTTGAATTAAGAGAAATCAATTCGCCAAAAATTATCGCGGAAACAAACAATGGAATTATGGATTTCAAAGATGTATTGGCACAAAATATTCATGTGAAATCGAACAACGGACGAATAATGCTAGACCATGTTGAAGGTGAAATAGAGGGGCAAACTAAAAATGGAAGTCTTACTCTGAAAACGAATGAACTGGATCGAAATCTCAATTTTACGACTCACAATGGAAAAATTAATATTGAAACGGAAAAAGAACCAACTAATGTTCAATTTAATGTTGCTGTTGATAATGGTAGAGCGAATATCCTTGATAAATATAATGGAAATACCGTTATTGGAAAAGGAGAAAATGTAATTAAATTAAATACACATAACGGAAATATTACAGTGGAAAAACAATAGCATATCTGCCAAATTTAAACTACAAAATCATTGAAGGGGATTATGAAGTGGTACCAGGTGTTCGGTTATTGTATACGCCAGGCCATTCTCCAGGCCATCAGTCGCTATTAATTGAGACAGAAAAATGGGGTCCTGTACTATTAACGATTGATGCATCTTATACGAAAGAAAATTTTGAAGATGAAGTGCCGTTTGCGGGATTTGATTCGGAATTAGCTTTATCTTCAATTAAACGTTTAAAAGAAGTTGTGGCGAAAGAGAAACCAATTATTTTCTTTGGTCATGATATAGAGCAGGAAAAGGGTTGTAAAGTGTTCCCGGAATATATATAGTGCAAAAAGTCATGAGCTTACGTGCTCATGACTTTTTCGTTTAAATAATTTTTTTGAATAAGTTATAAACCTTTTTTGAGCTATCTTCATTTAATTGATAGTACTTGAGGTTTACATCATCAGGAGTATCTTGCTGAGCAATCATCACTTCGTTACTGTGATGATCAACTACCCATATGAAATATTTTTTATAAGTTCCATCCTCAAAAGTAATCCACATATCACAATCTATTAAATCTGATCCTTCTTCATCTAATGTTAATTTTCCTTTTTTTGCGGTATCCATACTATTAATAAACGTTTTTAATTCATCTGTTTTTGTGAGGAAGATATCCTTTTTTGTTTTAATGGATTCGACATGTATATCTTTTATTTCCTGTTTTCCTAAGAAGACAGGGGGCTCATTTGGATCCCTTTGCGTTGAAATAATAGTAGCTTTTTTCTTTGGCTTATTGGCTGTATACAAATCTTGAATAGATTTTCCAGAGTTTACAAACCATATGATCCCGCAAATAATCAATGTGCTACAAAGCAGTAAAATAATTTTCTTAATAGAATATTCTCCTCTCTATTACTTCGTATGAAGAGCTTTTCTATTAATATATGATAGGTAAGCATAAAGTATTATAGTTGAACGTGGTTATGTTTCACTGTTTTTATTGGGCGATCAACGAGTAAATTGTAAGTAAGCCCAATTAATACGAAAACACCTCCGATAATCTTTCCAGTTGAGAGTTCATTTGTTAGGAAGAAATCAATGATAGTTCCTGCAAATAATTGTCCGATAAAGATGAGTAACGTTAAATAAAATGCTGATATTTTAGGAGTAATATAGTTCGATAATGAAATAACGATAACGCCTACTAATCCGCCTAAATATACAGCGATAGGAATGGACTGTAACGTATGCATTGGAATGTAAAATGAATCTGAACTGAACATTAAAAATAACATAGAGAAAAATAAGCCAGTAATATAATTAAAAAACGTGCCTTCCCAATTGCCAATTTTCTTTGCTAAATTCGCGTTAATAATTCTAGCAACAACGATAGAAACACCAGCTAAAATAGCGATTGTAATATATAACATTTTCTTGCCTCCATTAATAAATTGTCATGATTATAATTCCAGAAGAGATGAAACATAATCCAATTAGTTTTTTCTTTTCAAACTTTGCAACTTTCATTCCTAATAAACCGAAATGATCAATAACGATGGAAGCAATGGATTGACCGAGTAAACTTAATGCGATCGTAATAGAGGCACCAAGGACGGAGAAACTTATATTGTTAAAAAGAACAGTGAATACTCCAATCGCTCCAGCGCTATATAAAAAAAGTGGAATACTTTTATCAAAATGGATTTTATGTTTGTTTATAATTAAAACGAAAATAACTGCAATTAAACCGACAAGGTGAATGACAACGCTCGCTGTGTACTTGCCAATTAACTCAGATAAAATCCCGTTCAGTGGAAGCATAACGGCGATGAGCACACCAATAAAGACAGAAAGAAAGTTATACAATGTAATATCCCCTTTGTATTTCATATTTGTAATGACTGTATCATGCTGAAATTGTGTATTACTATGACATATGTCATAGTGGAAGAAGAAAATTTTGATTACAATGGGGATGAGTTGTAAAGGCGGGGGAACTATGAAGAAAGTATGTAATTCTATTAAATTAGCAGGGTATATGAAACAAAATAATATTGACTCATTTTTTAGTAATGATATGAAGCCGTATATGGAACTTATATTTTTTAAAAAGAATGAGTTTATTTGTAGAGAAAATGAAGAGATAGATTATTTATATTTTTTCGTTGAAGGAAAAGCGAAAGCGTTTAATACATTAAGTAACGGTAAATCTGTATTATTATGTTTTTATGATAGTTTGCAGCTGTTAGGAGATGTGGAGTTAATTCATTCTCAAAAGACAGCTTCAAACGTACAAGTAATGGCAGATTCATATTGTGTTGGTTTGCCTTTAGGAAAAGTGAGAAATCAACTATTTCATGATGCAAAATTTTTACGATGTATTTGCGGATCGTTAGCACATAAATTAAACCGACTTTCAAAAAATAGTACAATTAATTTACTATATCCACTTGAAAATAGATTGGCGAGTTACATGTTAGCGGCAGGGGAACGAGCGGTGCAGCACGGAAATAGAATTGTATTTAGTGGGAATTTAACGGAAACAGCGGAATTGTTAGGAACGAGTTATCGGCATTTGTTGCGCACATTAAATATTTTTTGTGATAAAGAGATAATAAAGAAGAATGATGGTTGTTTTGAAGTAGTAAACGTGGAAGTTTTGAGAGAATTGGCGGCAGATGTTTATAAATAATATAGTAAAGTGGGGATTTAGATGAAAATAGCAATCATTTCAGATGTTCACGGAAATAGTCACGCTTTACAAGCAGTATTAAAAGATATTGCACGTCGTAAGGCCGAAATGATAATAAATTTAGGGGATAGCGTGTATGGGCCATTAGATCCTTTAGGAACCATTGAAATATTAATGAAGAACGAGATGGTACATATTAAGGGAAACTGTGATCGCATGCTTTGGGAACCTATACAAGAGCAGTCGGCTACACTAACTTTTGTCCAAAATCAATTAACAAAAAATCATATAGATTGGTTACAACAACATCCGTCACAATTTATTATAGAAGATATGTTATGTTGTCATGGTACGCCAATTTCAGATGAAGTGTATTTGTTAGAAGAGATGAATGAAAATGGTGCGATATTAAAGAATGAAAAAAATATAATGGATCGACTTCAAAATATTGAGCAAAAAATAATAGTATGCGGTCATACGCACATTCCTAGAGTTGTGTATTTAACAAACGGAAAAATCGTTATAAATCCAGGGAGTGTAGGACTTCCAGCATACAAAGATGAGTTACCTGTTATACATAAAATGGAATCAGGAACTCCGCATGCAAAATATGTAGTGATCGAAGAGGTTTTGGGAGAATGGATAATTGAACAAATTTCAGTTCCGTATAATTGGGAAGAAGCTGCTCGGTTAGCTACTCAACATGAAAGGCATGATTGGGCACAGGCGATAAAGACTGGGAAGATAGAATGAAGGGGAGCTTACTTTATGGTAAACTGCTCTTTTTTATTTTGAGTACATATTGAATTATATAAAAATAAAATGTTATGATTATGGAAACGTATGAATATATGAACAAGTATTCATATATTTGAGAAGAGGAGGGATTAGAATGAAAGACCTAATTATTATTGGAGCGGGTCAAGCTGGATTAACAATGGGATATTACTTGAAACAAGAAGGGTATAATTTTTTATTACTTGAGGCAGGAAACCGAGTTGGTGATTCATGGAGAAATCGATATGATTCTTTACAGCTTTTTACTCCGCGGCCTTACAGTAGTTTACCAGGTATGGCGTTAATAGATGAAAAAAATGAATTTCCATATAAAGATGAAATTGCAACGTATTTAGAAGAATATGCAAGACATTTTCAATTACCGATCCAATTGCAAACTAAAGTTTTTAAAATAAAGAAAGAAAGAGATATATTCGAATTACATACCCCTACAGAAATTTTACAAACGAAAAAAGTTATTATCGCAACAGGTGGTTTTCAGCAACCGTTTATTCCCTCAGTTTCAGCAAATCTATCATCACATGTTTTTCAAATACATTCATCACAATATAAATCACCATCACAAATTCCTAAGGAGAAAGTACTCGTAGTAGGTGGCGGGAATTCAGGAATGCAAATTGCAGTAGAACTGGCAAAAACTCATGAAGTTACACTGTCTATTAGTCATCCTTTAACGTATTTACCGTTACATCTTTTTAGAAAAAGTATTTTCAATTGGTTAGAAAAATTGGGTTTATTGTACGCCGAAGTAAATACAAAGAGGGGGAAATGGTTTCAAAAGAGAAAGGATCCCATTTTTGGATTTGAAGGTAAGGAACTCATTCGTAATGGATCAATACAACTACAAGAAAAAGTAGTAAGTGCATCAGAAAATAACATTATGTTTCAGAACGGTGAAACATATAGTGCAGAAAGCATTATATGGTCAACAGGCTTTATTCAGAACTATAACTGGATTGAAATAGAAAAGGCAGTGGATGAGAATGGATTGCCTAATCATGTAAAAGGAATAAGTCCAGTAAGAGGATTATATTATATCGGCTTGCCATGGCAGTCTCAAAGAGGTTCTGCACTTATTTGTGGTGTAGGAAAGGATGCGGCGTATTTACTTTCTGAAATCAAAAAAATAGATCAGTAGCAGCGACTACTGATCATCCATATGTACATGAATTAGGAGAGGTCAAACATTTATTGACTTTATTATAATTGATTTTCATAAGAATAAAAACTGAAAATTCTAATTTCGTGTTGAGAAAGTTTTTTGTATCGAAATATATAAAAGAATAGGGGGTTTTAGTAAAAAGAAATATGATATTTATATTTTAATAAATTATGATATAGTTTATAAAGAGTAGATTACATAAAATGTTATTTTATTACATATAAAGTAAGGGGGATGGCTGTGAAGTTTGATGATCAACGCCTACTAGGAGTACGATTAGGTTCTGTACTTGTAACAGAAGAAAATCAATATTTAGTAATAAAGAAAAAAGATCATTATGCACTTTTAAATATACATAATTTAGAATGCACACATGTTGAAGTGCAGCTAGAACATATTGAAGAAATGTTGCAGGAAGATTTCCAAGAAAGTATAACGGAGATTATTGCACCAGAACATATAAAAATTGTTGCGAAAAATGTAATATAGAGAATGAGAGAAAAAGAAAAAACTTCATCTTTTATCGATGAAGTTTTTTTAGTTAATTCGAAGTGAATGTTTTAAAAAATTTATCGCGGTACATGTACATTAGCCATGAGATTGTTAGTAAGGAAATAATACTTTGTTTGTTTTGAATTGGAGCATTGAAAACAAGCCAGCCAACGATATCAAATAATACATGTAGTGTAATTGAAAGAACTACAAATTGTAGTAACGTCTTAAAAAATCTTTTCATAAAGTGTCCCCCTGAAATAAAAGGTTTATCAATAGTGTTGTATATTACTATTATACATTAAATGTGTTTCGTGGTAAAATTTACATAAGTTAGTGAAATAAAACAAATGAAAGCTAGTGAGGAGGAATAGTCATGGAATTTTGGATGATCATACCGATAGCGATCTTTGGGTTTATTTATATCGTCGAAAAGTTAAATAAAATTGAAAAGAAAACGGATGCGCGTTTAAAGCGAATGGAAGATAGGTTACAGCTAATTACGAAAGAAATGGGAATTGTAGATAGAGAACCGGAAATTAATAAAGAGTTGCGGCAGCTTATGGAAGAAGGAAAAACAGTTACAGCAGTTAAGAGAGTAAGAGAAGCTTTTGGTTTTTCTTTACTAGAAGCGAAGCAATATGTTGATAAATTATAAGAAGATCATCCGTGTGGGTGATCTTTTTTCACTGCACCATGCGTGTATTTACATAAGCAGCGATTATAAAGTGTCCAATTATAATGATAGGAAATAAGATTTTTACATTAGGAGTAAGGAAGACGCTACCAATTGTGGTAATAACACCAGCAGTTAAATTATAAAGACCAACTATTTTTGATAACTTCACTTTATCAAGCACGCGGCGTTCATTGAATCCTGATAAGAGCCAAGTGTATTGTTTTACTCCGATGAAATAAGCTAGTGCAAATGAAATGATTGCTAGTATGAATAATGATGGGGAAGCGAAGAGAGTCATTGAGAACACCTCCGTTAAAGGGCTATAAATCAATTATAATATGAATGTTATAATTTAACAAAATATAAGTGTAATAGAAAATGGAGTATGTATCATGAAGGGGGATTAAGTATGAATATTGTGGAATTCCAGAGATATGTATCAAATTTCAGTGAAGAAAAAGGATTTCAAGATACAACAATTGAAGAGCGTACAATGTATACAATGGCGGAATTAGGGGAATTAGCGGAAGTTATATTAAAGCGCGATAAAATACAAGATGCAAAAAGAGAAATCGGTTTAGAAATGTTTGATGTCATTTGGAATATATGTGATTTAGCAAACAAGTTAGAAATTGATTTGGAGAAGGCATTTGAAGAAAAAATGATGATTAATAAAAAACGTGAATGGTAAAAGGGAAGTTAAAAAGCGTACAAAATTTTGTGCGCTTTTTATTAATGGTATGAAAAAAATATGTAAGAAAAGATGGAACAAACACTGAAGGTGAATTGTCTATTATAGGTAATAACTATTTCGTTTGAAAGAAAGGGTGGAGAAAATGAAAAATACATTATTAAAATTAGGGGTATGTGTTAGTTTACTAGGAATAACTCCATTTGTTAGTACAATTTCTTCTGTACAAGCAGAACGAACGGTAGAGCATAAAGTAATAAAAAATGAGACAGGAACTATTTCGATTTCTCAGTTAAACAAAAATGTATGGGTTCATACGGAGTTAGGTTATTTTAGCGGAGAAGCAGTTCCTTCGAACGGTTTAGTCCTTAATACTTCTAAAGGGTTAGTACTTGTCGATTCTTCTTGGGATGATAAGTTAACGAAGGAATTAATAGAGATGGTAGAAAAGAAATTTAAGAAGCGCGTAACAGATGTCATTATTACACATGCACACGCTGATCGAATTGGTGGAATGAAAACATTGAAAGAAAGGGGCATTAAAGCGCATAGTACAGCGTTAACTGCGGAATTAGCAAAGAAAAATGGATATGAAGAACCACTTGGAGACTTACAAAGCGTTACAAATTTGAAGTTTGGAAATATGAAAGTAGAAACATTTTATCCAGGGAAGGGACATACAGAAGATAATATTGTTGTTTGGTTGCCACAATATCAAATTTTAGCTGGAGGCTGTTTAGTTAAATCTGCGTCCTCGAAAGATTTAGGAAACGTTGCTGATGCGTATGTAAATGAATGGTCCACATCGATTGAAAATGTGCTGAAGCGATATGGAAATATAAATTTAGTAGTGCCTGGTCATGGAGAAGTAGGGGATAGAGGATTACTTTTACATACATTGGATTTGTTGAAATAAAAAAAGCGAGGAGAAACAATTTTCTCCTCGCTTTCTTCTAACTATATTTAAATGCGAAGTCCGCATACGTTACTGAGATTTTAATTCCAAGTATACAAATACCAGTACCGTCATAATTGCGATAACAACGTAAGTAGCATCAAGCATAATAAGTGTTTTTAAAGTTTCAGTCATCCTCATTCACCCCTGGTATAAAAAATATAACATAATCTCTTATCAATTAAATCAGAGATTATAAAGATAACAATGTACATGAAATTTATTAAGTAGATTCTATATAAATATATCATATAAATAATGTAAACAATGTTAAGGTAATGTAAATGTATTGTAAAGAAAGGGGCGGTTCATCATGTCTGTAAATCTATTCATTTATAAATGCTATGTATCTCTCGTGTGCCGGATAGAACACAGTTATAACATGTGAAAAATAAATTCATTTTGACAAATCAATCACGATGGTAGCTGTTACTACATTTTCCTCTAATACTTCTACCTGTACTTGTTCATCGTTTCTCCAATTGATATTAAAGTTATCTGTCGTATACATTTCCTTAAGAGTGACCTCTTTATATTTTTCTAAAATGCTACCTCTTTTCCCATAATAGATTCTTACAGTTGAACTGGGACTTGGTCCTTTTGATTTTATTGTTTCTCTAAGCTCGATAATATTTATTAAATTTGGAGATTCACTTTTTTGAAAGGTAAAGGAACTGACCATTTTTTGTACCTTCTTAAAAACAGGACCATTAGATTTATTTGATACATTAAATTCCACAACTTCAGGTACGGATTCTTTGCCTCGTAGTGTTATTGTTGCTTCATAATCGTTTTTCCAATCTACGAAAACGTTTGAGGAATCGAGGCGTTCTCCCTCATTTGCAATACTTATGTCAAAATGTTCCCATAAGCCGTATTTAATTCTGACAGGAGAGGAACCATGAGAAGAGTCTGAATCTATTTTCACTACTTTAATCGTATTTTTATTATTTGGAGAATGACTTTTTTCTAGTGTAATGTCCTGTAAATACAAAATGTAAGACAAACAGCCCACTACTAAAATAATCGAAATTACAATACGTAAGGCAGTAATTGGACGGATTCTTTTCCTTTTTTTCTTAGTGCTTTTACTATCTTGTTCAAGTTCTTTTTCAATACTCGTTTGAACTGTTACTTTTGGCGGGCAAATAAACCACCAAACGAAAGCTATAAGTAGTAAGAAAAGAGGTATTCCTTGAATAAAGAAAAATCCTTTCCAAAAATCAAGTGCAGTACTATATGGAGAATCTGTTGCCATCCCCCCTATAAAAAGTGCCACTGGACTTGCAAGTATATTTATCCCTAAACCGATCAATACGAATGAAAGATTTTTATTCCTAATTTTTCGTGCCCCAGCCATAATAAACAGAAATACTGCAATACCAAGTATAAGAAACAGTATTCCGTAATAAAACATCATATATACCATCATATTGTCCCTCCATAACTTTAATTGTACCATTAGTAAGGAAAAATTTGTGAAATGTTAGGTGGATAGGATATTTGTATTCCTTAAAAGTGTACCGATATATGATGCAAATAAATCATGTGCAAGTATGAATGCCAGGATATAGTAAAAATATTATGTCAACAATATGAACTGTCACAAATCTTTATATATTATTGTGATTGATATCACATCACTTTTTTTCAATGGATATTATGCTTAGGGTGTAATGAATGATTGGGAGAGGGTGGGATGATATGTTTTGTTATCAATGTGAGCAAACCCCAACAGGCGGATGTAAAGTAATGGGTGTTTGTGGCAAGAATGAAACGATTGCGAGTTTACAAGATACGATTGTTTTTGGGTTAAAAGGAATTGCGGCTTATCGTACGCATGCTGCTCAGCTAGGGTATACGGATGCTTTTGTAGATGCTACGACGCAAGAAGCACTGTACATGACATTAACAAATTCTAATTTTAATGAACAAGAACATATTGATATGGCTATGAAAGTTGGGAAATCAGCTTTACGAGTAATGGAGTTGTTAGATGAGGCACATACGAATCACTTTGGTGTGCCAGAGCCTGTTCAAATTACACAAAACCATGTAGAGGGTAAAGCTATTGTAGTTACAGGCCATAATTTATTTGCATTAGAAGAACTATTAAAGCAAACGGAAGGAAAAGGAATTAATATTTATACGCATTCTGAAATGCTACCAGCGCACGGTTATCCGCAGCTGAAAAAATATAAGCATTTAAAAGGGAACATTGGTAAGGCATGGTATGATCAAAGACGTCTTTTCGAAAAATTTACAGGCGCCATATTAGCGACAACGAATTGTGTTATGCCAATTAAAGGATCATACTCTGATCGATTCTTTTCGTATGATATTGCAGGTTTAGAGGGCGTAGAAAAAATTGAAAATGATGATTTTGCACCATTGATTCAAAAAGCGCTAGAACTTCCAGAAGTACATATGGAATCGGATGAACAGTTAGTAACAGGGTTCCATCATCATACAGTATTATCATTAGCCCCAGAAATTATTGAGGCAGTACAAGAAGGAAAGATTAAGCGTTTCTTTGTTATTGCAGGTTGTGATGCTCCAGGAAAAGGCGGAGAATATTATCGTGAATTAGCAACGTCACTTCCGCCTGAAACAGTGATTTTAACGACTTCTTGCGGAAAGTTCCGCTTCAATGATGTGGATTACGGCGTTGTACCTGGTACTGAGATTCCGCGCTACATCGACTTAGGACAATGTAATAATTCCATTTCTACAGTGAAAATAGCGGCTGCTTTAGCTGATGCTTTCCAATGCGAAGTGAATGAATTGCCAGTAAGCATTGTCTTATCTTGGTTTGAACAAAAAGCGGTTGCTATTTTGCTTGGGCTATTTAGTCTTGGAATTCAAGATATTCGCATCGGTCCAAAGGCACCTGAATTTATTTCAGCTGGCGTGCTCGATGTATTACAAGAAACATTCGGTTTGAAATTAATTACAACTGCAGCAGAAGATATGGATATGATGTTATCGTAACAAGAGGATGATTGGTCTTATTCAGAAGAAGAGCTAGCTTATAGCGCCCCAAAACAATAATATAGAATTATTGTTTTGGGGTATTTTCTTTTCTTAGCGGGGTGGGTAGTAGTTGATTTTAGAAAAATATAAAAATCGAGTTGACATTTACAACTACTCAGTCATACAATGTAGTTGTAATAGGTGATACTGAGTAGTGTTGTTTCTTAAAAAACTTTTCACTAAATAATAGGTAATAGCGGATTTTAGAAGAAATTTGAAAATCAGTTGACATGTACCGCTACTTAGTCATACAATGTAGTTGTAATAAGTAATACTGAATAGTGTAGTTTTACTCAAAAGCTATTCAGTAAAAATTCGCCTTAGTACTCTGTAATACTGAATATAAGTCAGACAGAATAGGGGGTAAAGGAGGATCAGAACATGGAAAATTTAACTGAAATGTTGAAAGGTTCACTGGAAGGGTGTGTGCTGGAAATCATTAGTCGCCGTGAAACGTATGGTTATGAGATTACTCGCCACCTGAATGATCTTGGGTTTACAGAAGTCGTGGAAGGAACAGTCTATACTATCCTCGTACGATTAGAGAAGAAAAAGCTTGTGAATATTGAAAAGAAACCATCAGATATGGGACCGCCTCGTAAGTTTTATTCATTAAATGAAGCTGGACGTCAGGAACTTGAATTGTTTTGGAAAAAATGGGATTTTGTATCGTCAAAAATTAACGTCTTGAAGTCAAACTAGCCTCATAATATAAAATGTTTCGGCTCATATTTGGAGAGTTTCTGGTTCTGCTTTATAAAAAAAGGAGGAAAATAAGATGTTGGAAATATTCAAAAAATTAATTGGTGATAAAAAAGAGTACAGAATGATGATGGCACGTGTTGCAGCACTGCCAGAGGACTATCAGTTTGTGTTTAAGAAAATACAAAACTACATGTGGAATTTTTCGACCGGAAACGGGATGGATATGCTGCACATTCAGTACGAATTAATCGATTTGTTTGAAGCTGGTGCAGCGGAAGGCAGACAAGTGCTAGATATTACTGGGGAAGATGTGGCATCTTTTGCTGACGAACTAGTGGCAAACGCTAAAACGTATGTTTCTAAGTATCGTGAAGATTTGAATGAAAGTATTATGAAGAAATTGAGAAAAAAATAAATGCAACAAGTAATACCGACTGATTAGCTGGTCATAAATGTGAATTAACGCCATCGCTATTCAGTTATATTTTTAAACCACTACTAAGTAATACAGATTATCAGTGGTACTAAATAGAGGGTGCAGGTAATTTAATTTTATAAGGGGGAAAAAGTATGAGTAATGCAGCGATTTCTGTAAAAGGGTTAAAAAAAGCTTTTAGAGATAAAGAAGTCTTAAAGGGAGTGGATTTTGAGGTGCAGCGTGGAGAAATTTTCGCGCTGCTAGGCTCAAATGGAGCGGGAAAGACGACAACGATTAACATCCTTTCGACGCTACTGAAACAAGATAGCGGTGAAGGAAGTATTTGCGGATTTGATATTAAGCGCCAACCAGATCATGTTCGTCAAAGTATCAGTTTGACAGGACAATTTGCAGCTTTAGACGGCATGCTTACCGGGAGGGAAAACTTAATCATGATTGCCAAGTTACGTGGTGTTTCCAATCCTGCTCAAGTGGCTGACGATTTGCTTGATAGATTTAGCCTGACAGATGCGGCCAATCAAAGGGCAGATCAGTATTCAGGCGGGATGAAGCGCCGGCTTGATATCGCGATGAGTTTGATCGGGGCGCCAGCAGTTATTTTTCTTGACGAACCAACGACTGGGCTTGATCCTGAAGCGCGCATTGAAGTGTGGGATACAGTTAAAGAGCTTGCTGGTGGAGGAACAACTATCTTACTAACAACCCAGTATTTAGAGGAAGCAGAACAATTAGCTGACCGTATCGCTATTTTACATGGTGGAAAAATTATTACGACAGGTACTCTTACTGAACTGAAAGAGATGTTCCCGCCAGCAAAAGTGGAGTATATCGAGAAGCAGCCTACATTGGAAGAAATATTCCTTGCGATCATTGGCAAAAAGGAGGAGATGTAAATGAAAAGCAAAACAGGGGTATTACTTGGGCGCTTAATGCGCAATATTATGCGTAGTCCAGATACAATTATTACGGTAGCGATTACACCGATTATGATGATGCTATTGTTTGTATACGTATTTGGTGGGGCTATACAAACAGGAACAGATAACTACGTCAATTATTTATTGCCAGGAATTTTGCTAATGGCTATCGCATCTGGTGTCGCTTACACTTCTGTACGATTATTTACGGATGTAAAGAGTGGGCTTATGGCACGTTTCATTACGATGCCTATTAAGCGCTCATCGATATTGTGGGCTCACGTTTTAACCTCTCTTGTTGCGAATGTACTTACTATCTTAGTTGTTATTCTTGTTGCGCTCTTAATGGGTTTCCGTTCCAGTGCGAATATTCTAGATTGGCTTGGAGTAGCTGGGATACTAGGGATGTTTACGTTAGCGCTAACATGGTTGGCTATCATTCCAGGGCTGAAAGCGAAGTCTATGGAAGGGGCGACAGCATATTCGTACCCACTCGTTTTTCTTCCATTTATTAGTTCGGCCTTCGTACCTACCGAAACGATGCCGAAAATTGTTCGTGCATTTGCTGAAAACCAGCCTGTAACTTCAATCGTGAATGCGATTCGTGCTCTTTTATATGAAGGATCTGTTGGAAGCGATATTTGGATTGCGCTCGCTTGGTGCGTAGGGATCATGATCATCTCTTACTTTTTCGCTAGTAAAGCATTTAAACGTCAGTTAGGGTAAGTGAAATAAATCGTCCGAAATAATATATATCTTTGAAACAGCACGGAAAGATTTTCCGTGCTTTTATTATTTGTTGTGCTCTCGCTGTAGTAAATAAAATGATATTAAAAAAGGATATCTACCCAGTGACAATGGCTCACTGCTTATGGAGTGTAAAAGCACAATTGCTTTTGTAAATTCTCTAGTATTTCTTCAGGCATTTCCCTAATTGTAATATCTTTCCCTAGGAAAAGTAGCCAATTTACTATTTCCGTTACTTCATCCGAATTGTTAACATTGATAAATGTTTTTAAAATGGCTGTGGATTGGTAAGGATTTGTATAAGATATTGAAATTTTGAAAGGGTGGTATTTTTTGAATTGGGCAATTGCTTTTGAACCAAGTTCAAGTATAAGGTTAATCACTTCATCCTTCTTACTTAGTTTTTCTAAAATCTTTTTCTTATTTAGCTTTTTTTTCGTCGTGTATGGTTCGATATGGATGAGATGATCGACAGGAAACATTCTCTTCTTTTCTTCTTTTAAGTCAAAACCTTCAATGATCCATTGACTTTTTTCTTGATACAGGTGTAATAGATAAATGGAATAAGACTTGATTTCTTTCTCTTCTTTAATGGAAATCAATAAATGTCTATCCAAAAGAAGGATTTGGATGAGTTTTTCTAACATAGGGTGAGGGAGGTCAGAAAGCTCAAGTAGATCAGGGTTATATGGGTTAGTCCCTTCAAACAGCAAGAGTTGATTTAAAAGAACGATATCATCTTGCTGGGTTTCTGAGATGAGTCCTAACAGTTTTTCGGCTAAAGATTGACGACTTTTTAAATAGGGAAGTTGTTGATTTCTTGTAGCCATAAAGGCAATAAAAAGAGCTTTCACTTCGTTATCAGTAAAGCGAACAACGGGCAGGATAGAGTTATGCATAACAAAATATCCCCCAGTCCTCCCAACTTCAGCAACAAGTGGCATGCCCATAGCTTCTATTTCTCTAATGTCCCTAATAGCTGTCGATCGAGAGATGTTAAATTCTCGTATGATTTCTGAAATTGTAAAGTGGGAGCGATTGTTGATATACCGCATAATTGTATTAATCCGTTCAACTTTTTTCATTTGGTTCTCCTAAACAGTATCATTTTTTGACATGATTTAAAGTTATTATAAACTCATCAGATGAAAAGATAAATCATTTGATTCATTTTAAAAGAAGGAAGGTTTTGAATATGAAAAATTATACGATTGAAGAAAAAGATAGCTTTATTGTGTTAGGTATTGGAACTGAAATTAAGAGTGAATATACAGATTTTGTTGGAATAAAAAAAGAAAAGGAAGACTTTTGGTCGGCTGTTAAAGAAGATGGAAGGTTGGATACTTTAAAAGCTCTAGCTACAAATGATTACATTTTTTCTGTGAGCGAAGCGGTGAATAACAAGATGATGTATTATGCGGGCGTCATGACAGAAGCACAAATAGAAGAAGAATCTAGAGTGATTCAGTTTCCTAAGGGAGAATACTTAGTAGTAAAAGGGGAAGACAAAACAGCTGAAGAGCTAAGTAATAAGCTTACTGGTATCGCCTTCGGTCAGGCTTTACGAGAAGCAACAGATTTTGCTTATGTTGGTGGACCAAATACGACGGTTGAGATGGGGAAAAGAAACGGTTTAGTGTTTGGTGAAATGTGGATTCCGGTTGTTAGGAAGTAAATAGTTAAAAGGAGAGATGAAATTGTCCTGTATCGTTGATTTTAAAAATGTAACTACAGTTGGTTTAGAGTCTTCACCTATAGTAGAAGCGCTAGCTGGTTTACGTGCTCATGAAGCCCGTTACTTTATGAATAAATACAAGCATGAATTTATAGTTGTACCAGCTAGTGCAAGCCAGAAGACTCTTGATTATGTGAACCGCATTTTGAAGGAAGAACGTGATATTGAATTTGCGGCGAAACCTTTAGAAACATCGTATTTTCAAGTGGAAAATATTAAGTTTGCATACGTCTTTTATGAAGATGGTCTTGTGATTAACGTCATGTATACATTGGATAACCCGAAGAAGAGGGCTGTTGGATTTAAGCTTTCTGATGGAATGGAGGTACCAACAGAATTGGCAGAGAAATTTAAGTTTGCTAGGCAGAAGTCTAAATTAGCTGGAACAATTCGGGGTTCGTTTTTTGTAATTAAAAGAGAATATAGTGTAAGTTGAAGAATCCAGTCGTTTGTAGTATTTTAAAATGCACGATTATGGAATATGGAGGCTAACAATCTTGAATTGTTGGCCTTTTTGACGTGAGTATAATATTCATATACTACTACACATTATGTTCTGATAAACTGGAATGAAAGGTAATTATTGTAAGGTGGTGGCGGAGTGAATAAAAAAAGATTATTTGAGCTATCCATAGTAACATTTGTTTTTCTTTTCCTCCATGTAAGCACATTTACTAATGAAAAATTTAACGATAAATTGGGATCCTTTACTTTCATTGTGCTATTTCTTATGCTTTCTACTTATACCGCATTTATAGAAAAGTATTTTCATGATATACAAAAGTGGATTCGAAATATCACATTTTGTTTTGCTTTGTTAGTAGTAGTTTTAGTAGCTTTATGGATAGGTTACTTTTAGAACTTTACTTCTGGGAAAGTTCATTTAGTGCCCAATATTTTGTCCATCTATAGGGAAAAGGAGATAGGTAATGCTTTAAATGGAGAAACCAAAGTGGATATTTTTTAAAGTAAAAAGAAGAGGTATGTGAAAAAGAGATTGGTAGTATGTATAATATACAACGTCAAAAAAACTAATACCCTTCTCATAAACAGTAAATACTTTTTATGGGAAGGGTATTCAATTTAAGTCTATAAAAAGGAAATGCAAGTTCTCACTTATTTAGAATAAGAGAAAAGATGATGTTTTATTTGTTCAATAAAATAATGATGGTGTATATTATCGTTAGATACACGACTTGCCATAATAGCGCCCTCCATTGAAGAGGCAAGGAAAGAAGCGAGCGAAATAATGTTTATCTCTTCTTTAAGTTCTTGTTTCTCTATTCCTTCTTTTATGAGAGAAGCCATTAACATTACTGTATCATCATAGCCTTTTGCTGCTGCTTTTTGTAATTCTGGAAATACTCCAGTACTTTCAATTGCGCTATTAAGCAATGGACAGCCTCCAGCGATAGGGGGGTTATTAGCTGCATCTTGATATACAAGGAAAATTGCAAGGATTTTATCGATTGCTGTCTTTTTATTTTCCATTGCTTTATGAAAATGACTCCACATAATCTCACCACTTTTGTCGTAGGCAGCAAGAACAATTTCTTCTTTATTTTTGAATCTACGATAAATAGATCCTTTCGGTAGTTCAGTGGCTGTCATTATATCC
>WPCI01033729.1_pt1 | contig 50357 bp, 34 predicted proteins | sample 5399871 | NCBI WGS metagenome assembly WPCI01 (sample SAMN12869469, study PRJNA574797) | sludge metagenome | isolation source: wastewater treatment of pH7 | place: China:Beijing | collected 2019-05-20 | reverse complement strand
AAGGGTGCTAAAAATACTATTAACGTAACTGACGAAGGTGCTTTGGGAGGTATCGTTTTTCATCCCTCTATCGCTGAGCAACAAGAAATTATTGACTTTTTTACCGCTCTCGACCACCTTATCACCCTTCATCAGCGTGAGCTTGGGGTGAAGTCATGCTCATATTCCCTGTCTATTTTGCAAAACAAAAAAAGCCGGTGCAGCCCGAAGACCACACCGACCAATTCATTATCTTTCTTGTCCTTTATTTTCTTTCTTTGCTAAGTCGTTACTCTTATCATTCTTCTGATAATCTTTGATTGCTCCTAGAATTGAAGTCTTTTTCTCTTGTTTCTCAGCCTTCTCATTCATCTGTTCACGGCTCTTTAGCAACTTCGATGATAGGATACGGACATCGGAATGTTCTTTGCCATTCTCATCAACTGAGGTTCTAAGCTGACCAAACAGCTTTACAAAGTCGCCACGTTTGAAGTCTTTAGATATTTCGCCTTTTTCTCCATAAGCAGAGCAGTTTGTATAAGTTTTATTACCGTCATCATCTTTTGAAACAACAGAGAAATTGACAACCTTAAAAGCTGTGCCATCCTTATTTTCTCTATCTACAACTTCAACTTCGCCAACGACATTACCAACAATATTCACTAAATCATCTTGATCCATTTCAAAGGCATCGGGCTCTTTTAATCGCCCTTGTTCTCTAAGATTTTCAATCGAATAATCAAAGTCCTCATGAAGTAAGCTTCCGTTATCACTTGCCATGAAGTCCTCGTACACAACATCCAAGGCTTGATCATCATTAATTCCTTTTTCAACACTCACCAAGGCTTTTATAAAGTCCTTATAGTTTTCATCAATCATCTGGTTAATCGTTTGTTTCATTTCATCAAAATTCATTTTCTATTCCTCCTATGTGCTACCGATTAAGAGGTAGCACAGAGGCTACCTCTCTTTTTCTTGATTCTTCTTTTCTGATTGTTCTTCGTTTTTCTCGCTAGATTGATAGCTTCTAATTTGACTTAAGATTGATGTTTTTTCTTCGTTATTTTCAAGGTCTCCTATATCATCAACCGTGCTATCTCTGAAATTTGCATCATAACGGTCTTTAACTCCATCATTATCCATATCTTTATCAAGCGGATCATACCAAGTCCCATCCTCATCAATTCTAACCCCTGTTTTAGCCTCTAAGTCATCTTCAACGACAAATACCATATCAGAGAAAGTCATGTTCTCCACATGGCGTTTTAGGGCTAGTAAGGCAACCTCTTCATCCCCTTGTTCCATAAAGCTACCTGAACTTATAACTTCACCATCTACTAACTGAGACCAGGAATAACTTTCCAAATCGAGTTCATACTGGATCTCATGGTTTCCATCTTCGGATTCTGTGTAGGCAATACCAACATGTCTTAAATCAGGATACAAAGCATCGAATTCTTCGTACTTATTTTCCTCGTCATATTCTTTATTACAGAAATCAATGATGACACGCTTTACATCTTCTAACAGTGGATATTCATTTACTTTTTCTTCTACTTCTCCCATATCCAAGATACGATTCAGTTCCGCTAAACGCAGAACTTTATCCTTTAGCTCTCCTGCTTTCTCAAAAGGTTTCTCTACTTCTACCTTGGCAGTAATTAACTGATCTTTCGTTACTTCTAGCTTATCTTGTAAAGTCTGCAATCTTTCACCCATCTTATCTAGGACATTATCAAGGCGTTGAATATTCCCATCAGCACTCACACCAAATTCTCCTTGATGTTTTGCTTTTCCCTGTAAAGTGAATTTGTATATGTTATGGAAGCTATCATAAGATGCTTCTAAATCAAAATTACGGTACTTTCCGATAACTTTACTATCTCTAATACCAACAGACTTAACAGACTCTAACAAGGCTTCTCCAGCGTCTTTTTTATCTGTGTACCTATGACCATCAAGCGTTAAGGATGTGAACTTATCCTCACCCAACGCCCTTGGTTCGACTACCGCTAAGTCTTGTTTAATGTTATCTATCAGACTCTCAAGCCTTGCAATTTCATTTGGATAGGACTTTAGAATTTTATCCTCCAGTCGATATTGATTTGACTTGTAGTTGGCTTCAAGCATTTTTAACTTCGTCACTTCATTGTCCAGATCCATCTTTTCTTTAATAAGGGGATTCCCTGTCGCTAGAGCCTTAATTTCTGCATAGCTCAAACTTGATTCATCAACGTCTTCAGCCACACGAACTGGGGTCTTAGAAGTCATAATCTGTGAAATGAACTTTTGCTTGTTCTCGATGGTCTGCCATAAATAGCTGTCAAAGGTATTTTCAGTAACGTACCTAAAAATATTAACTTCCTTGTTTTCATTCCCTTGACGCACAATTCTTCCTGCCCTTTGCTCTAGGTCAGAAGGTCTCCAAGGCACATCCAAATCATGGAGTGCAATCAGCTTATTTTGAACATTTGTGCCGGCACCCATCTTTTGGGTCGAACCCATCAAGATACGAACTTCGCCACTTCTAACTTTGGCAAAGAGTTCATCTTTTTGTTTGTCACTATTCGCTTCATGAATAAAGGCTATTTCTTCTTTTGGAATTCCTAGGTTGATAAGTTTCTCTCGAACATCATCATAAATATTAAACTCACCATCACCTTTAGGAGTAGACATATCCGAAAACAAGAGTTGTGTTGAACGTTCCTCAGAAGTTTTTTCCCAAATAGCAAAGACATTCTTTACGCATACATTTACCTTACTATCAGGATTATCTGGTAACAGAGGATTAATCAGTCGTTGGTCTAAAGCAAGCTTCTTTCCGTCACTGGTAATTTTAAGCATATTATCTTCTTCAGGTTCAACACTTCGATTTCTCACCTTATCTGCACGTTCAGATAGACTCGCAAGGATTCCTTTTTGTTCTTCCGATGGCAAGGTTTTAAGAACTTCAAATCTTGCTTCTGGTGTTGGCAAATTCAGCATATCGGCTGTTTTGATATCCGCCACTTCTTTAAACATATTCATGAGTTCTGGAAGGTTAAAGAACTTAGAAAATCTGGTCTTCACTCTGTATCCTGTTCCTTCTGGTGAAAGCTCAAAAGCAGACACCGTTTCACCAAAGTTTGCTGCCCATGAATCAAAGTGCTCCAGTCCATTCTTTTTTAAATCATCAAATTGAAGGTATCTCTGCATGGTATAAAGCTCTGTCATAGAGTTTGAAACGGGTGTACCAGTCGCAAAGACGATCCCTTTTCCGCCAGTCATTTCATCCATGTATCGACATTTCATGTACATATCAGAAGACTTAAATGCTTCCGACTGACCAATACCAGAAACGTTTCTCATCTTTGTATGAAGAAAGAGGTTCTTATAGTTATGAGCCTCATCAATAAAGAGCTTATCAACTCCTAGTTCTTCAAAAGTAATCACATCATCTTTCTTAAAATCATCTGTCAGTTTCTCAAGCCTTGTTTGAAGTTTCTTCTTTGTCTTTTCTAATTGCTTAACGGTGAAGTTTTGATTTCTATCGTACTTGTAATCATTGATATAGTTGATGATTTCATCAATCTGATCGTTAATATGTTTCTCTTGATATTCCTTACTCATGGGAATCTTTTCAAACTGTGAATGACCAATAATAACTGCGTCATACTCACCAGTGGCAATGCGGCCGATCAGTCTTTTTCTTTTCTTTGGTTCAAAATCCTTTTTGTCGGCCACCATGATATTTGCTCCAGGGTATAACTGCATGAACTCACGACCTATTTGCGAAGTTAGATGGTTTGGCACTACAAATAAAGACTTGCTACACATACCAAGTCGTTTGCTTTCCATCGCACTTGCCACCATCTCATAGGTCTTACCAGCACCAACAACATGGGCAAGCAAGGTGTTACCACCATAAAGACTTCTAGCAATGGCATTCCTTTGATGTTCTCTTAAATCGATTTTTGAATTCATCCCTTCAAAGGTTAGGTTACTTCCGTCATACTCACGATTGCGAATGGAGTTGAATCGCTCGTTATACATATTTTCTAACCGATTACGCCTATCTGGTTCTTGGAAAATCCAATTTTTAAATTCCTCTTTCAGAAGTTCCTGTTTCTGCCCAGCAAGGAGTGTTTCTTTTTTATTGAGTACAGAACTTTTTGAACCATCAGGATTGATAACTTGGTCAAAGACTTTCGTTTCCTTTAGATTTAGTGCATCTTCTATGAGCTTGTAAGCATTCACTCGACTTGTACCAAAGGTCAGTTCAGCAAGGTCATTGCCTCGATCAACGCTTTTGCCTTCAACATTCCATTCACTGGTCATTGGTGAAAATTTCACTTTGATATCCCAACGATTATAGCCAGCTGTTTTTAATGTCTCAAACATAAAATGCTCAACATCTTTTGTTGGAATCCATGTCGCTCCTAAACGCACATTGATATCTGAAGCAGTAAGTCTTTCAGGCATAACCTCTTCAAGCTTTTTATGCTGGTATTGAAGTGCCATATATTCTTTTTCCAGTACTTGTGCTTCTTTTTCATCAATTTCAAATCGTTCGCCTTCCCTAAAGTAGGAACGCTTTGATAAAAGATTTGAAACATAGGATTCGTACTCCTTGATTACATCAAGCTTTTCTCTAATATTTCCACTCAGATACTCATCTGCTGACACGTAGTTAAAGTGATACTCTGAGTCATCAATCACATTCTGGAAAGGTTTATTATTACCAAACTGATCGAACTCCTGAATATCCAGATAGATTTCGCCATGCAGTTCTTGAATGAGCGTTTCTTTGTCCTTGCCAGTTAATTCAGACATATAGTCAAAGTCAACTCGTCCTCTTTGGGATATTGATAGAACTAAGGCTTCCAGTGATGTATCAACATGGTCTATACTCTGTGCTTTGATAATCGTTCTCTTGCTGAAAATATCACCTTTAGCTTTGAAGTTTTCTTCATCATCAAGTACCTCGATGGAGGATACTAAGGGGAAGTTACTGTCTTCTTTTAAGGCTCTGGTATTAGACAAAGAGTTCAAATAACCATGCTTTTTAGAAAAGGCATCATAGATGTCATTTAGAATAACTTGCTTATTTTCAATGACCTCATCACTAGCTCCTTGAGTTTGTGCTTCTATTACGTCTTTTAGAGCCTCTGTGACTTTTAGATAATCTCCGATTTTTTCTTTATTCTTCTCTGTCACTTCTTTTTGAATGAGAATGGAATTTTCTCTAAAATAAACCTGGCCATCAATGATGGTATAGGAGAAGTTTTTAATATCATCCGTTGCCGGTAGCGTTACTTCTTCATTAACATCAAGTTCAATTTCTTCATAGTGGTTTTCTCTTGCTATTTTCTCTACTGCTGTCTGTAACTGAAGTTTCAAATCTACTTCATTTGGAATACAAACGACCCTATTCCCAAACGGCCCACTTTCCTCGGTCATTTCACCTAGAACCATTTCGGAATTTTCCACAAAATACTGGTTATAGCTTAGTCCATTCTCATCGCTTGCTAGATGAATCCAAGGTTCATCCCGATCCCGAACGCTATCTCTTTTCTTTAGAAATATAATGTCGCTGGTTACTTCTGTACCTGCTTGCCCTTTAAAGGTGGTGTTCGGAAGCCTTATCGCTCCAAGAAACTCAGCACGAGCAGCAAGATACCTTCTGACACTCTCATCCTTTTTATCAAGCGTTCCACTTGAGGTAATAAAGGCAACCACCCCACCATTTCGAACCTTATCTAAAGTCTTGGCAAAGAAGTAGTCGTGAATCAGAAAATTGTTTTTATCATATTCTCGGTCATTCACCTTAAAGTCGCCAAAGGGAACATTTCCGATAGCAACATCAAAGAAGTTGTTGGAAAAATTCGTTTCTTCAAAGCCTTTAATTTGTATATCACTCTTTGGATAGAGTTTTTTAGCGATGCGGCCACTAATGCTATCTAGCTCAACACCATACACTTTTGAATCTCTCATGGAATCAGGAATACTACCGACAAAAGCACCAACGCCCATACTAGGCTCTAGGATATTCCCATTTTTAAATCCCATTTGCTCTAAGGCCGAATAAATCCCGTCAATTACTTGTGGGGGAGTGTAGAAGCTTGTAAGGGTACTTTCTTTGGCACTATCGTATTCTTTGGAAGTCAGGGTTTCTTTTAAGAACGCTCGTACGGCTTGCCATTGACCAGTTTTGTTTTCATCAAATGTATCTGCAAGTCCACCCCAGCCAACATAACGACTGAGCACCTCTTGTTCTTCATGTGTCGCATTGCGATTTTCTCTTTCAAGTGTGAATAAAGTTTCTAGTGCTCTTTGGTTATTATCAAGCCTTTCTGATGGCGTAAGAGTCTCTTGAAAACCATCTGTAGGGAGTTGGTAGTTACTTGCCACTGGATTTGGAGTAGTTATATCTACTTCATCAACATCTACAAGTTCATCTTCATGCATTAATTTTAAAATTGCATCTAAATCTGATTCTTTACGATAGACAACCACTTCTGAGCCAGTGATAAAACCTCCGAAGAATTCTTCATGGTCTTTTACTGTCACCGTTTTTAGATCGCCCACCCCATCAAAGCCAGTGATTGTCCACACTTTCTCTTTGTAAAGAACTTCATCGCCAACCATAAAATTCGGTCTTTCAAGCTGAATCTTCTCGAAAAGTTCTGTTCCATTTTCAAAGCTTACAATTGGAACTTTTAGGTTCTTTTCATCAACTGGTGAAAGCCACAAATCATGTTTCTTTGTAATTGGATTAATAGCAGCTTCTCGCCTTACTGTATATGCTTCATGGTCATAATAAACGAGTTGTCCAACCTTTAAACTTGGTAAATAATCTTCATTTTCTAAATCAAGTGAGATTTGCTCATTCGTTTTATCTGGAATAACTTTTTCATTTGTTTTGTTAAACTCAAGCATTTCATTGCCTTTTGCTATGAGTTCAAGTGTAGTCAGAAAGCCTTGGTTTAACTCATTAATTTGTTCAATAGAAATGCCAGCTTCTACATAAGAGCGAAGGATATTAAAGTCACCAACATCTAGCTTAGAAGCACTTAAAGCATTCGATTGCTCTACAGATATTCCTTTTTCTAGCGACCAACGAGTCTGCTCCATCTGCCAAGCAGAAATCCCACTTTTGCTATAGCTTAAAACTTGGTCTAAGGATAAAGTCTCTAGTCCTTTTTTGATTTGTTCTTTTTGCTCATCATTTAAATTACTAATATCAATCGGAGCATGGGTTATAAAAACATTGGAATCACGCTGTGTCTCGGATATTCTGTCATTACTGGTATAAGCTATAAATTTGATTTCACCGGCAATTTCTTGTGGCAGATTTTCTTCATAAAAGATGATATTTCTGTTTTCTTCAATTAGAGCAAGCTTTTTGTAGTCTCCAGTTTCTCTATCTTCCTCAAGTTTATTACTGACTACATAGCCATTGCCCATCGAGTAAAATCCCAGATCATACTCAGCTAGTTTCTCATCTTGTTTCTGCCAATATTTTGGACGAAAGTTATTCCACCATTCCTTTGAAACTTCTTGGTAAATATCTTTTCTGGCAAAGGACTCATCAAGCCAGTTATATGAGCTACTTTCACCATCAATTTGAGCGATTAGCTTTTCATCTCCTAAATTTCCATCTGAGTAAAAAACATCCAATCCCTTATCCGTTTCTTCATAGGATAGCTTTGGCAACTGGGTATCTTCAATATTTTCTACTTCTAAATTCTTGGAAAACACCTCCGAACCAAATAAGCTTACTAGCTCATCACTAGTTAATTGTTTCGAAAGTTCTGTATCTAAAAGCTCTCTATAACTCTTAGGGAAGTCCTCTAGAATCAACCTTTGTGCTCCAAGGCTCTTTAACTCACTCAAATTAAAGTATCCAAGTTCAGGCTCGATGCCAGCTACCAATCCAAAGGCATCACCAGACGCTTCATCATACTCCGTCATGTACCAGGTCCATGTACTCCTTAACGGAATAACATAGGCTGCATGAACCACTTGATCTATAAGTTGTGTATGTTCTTGCCCATAAAGTTTTGGTACATTATCAAGAATTTCTTTTGGCATTAGCTCATTGGGATTATCTTTTGAGTAAAAAGAAAAAGAAGCCGATTGTGCGACTTCCTCACTTTTGCTTCCTTCTTGATTTTCTAAGCTTCGACTACTTCCTTGATGATGATTTCCTTCAAGCTCGAAATCAGATTGTTCATCTGTCCCTCGTATTCCTGTGGCTTTTCGGTCTTCATTTCCTCCGTCAACTCCCAAGTTTCCATCATTCTCGGTTTCTCGGCTCTCATCATCTGGATGGCTCTTTCCTGTGTTTCCATCAGGTGTGGCACTAGTTTCTTCTCGTAATATAGGTCTGTCAGAAGTTCCCACTGCTCCTGATTCTCGCTCTCTGTTAGAAATTCCAGTCTCATCACTGCGTATATCGGATTGGGATACTTCGCTATGAACTCCTTGCTCTCTTCTAGCTGATTCAGTGTTTTCTCCTTGATTCTCTCGGCTATCTCCTGAGTTGTTGCCAGATCCGAGAACTCGTCCGTCTTGGTTAAATCTATCATCGGTATCTCTTCGAAATACATTATCTAATCCTCCTTCATTTTCGTTACTTTTATTATATTCGGCTGCCCTTGCATTTGTCAGCAGCCTATTTTTCGTTTGCTCATTACTTTTTGTAATGACTTCTTCTAAAATCTCTTTGTTAAGCCTTGTAAGCTCGTCACCTACTTGCATAAATGAGATACCATCTAGGCTTTCTAATCCCTTTTGAAAAGCTACATAATCAGTTTCAACTGATATGCCTAACCTTGTCGAAAAACTTACAAGTGCTGATTGTTCTAAAAACTCTCTGAATACACCCTGGTCTTCTTCCTGAATTCTCAAGTCATTCATCAAAGAACTAAATTTATTTTCACCTTTTAATTTAATGAGTGTATTAAGATCTGCTCGTAAATCATCTGTTACTTCCTGACCTTCTGATAAAATCATTTTAGAAATGATCTCTTGATCCTCTTCTTTAAATTTCCATAGACGAACTTCATTGACCTCTTTATTCTTCGATATTGTTTGTGACACATCAAAGATATGGTCTACTTTTTGGTAGTACCCATAATCCTCAATGATTGGAATTCCTTTTTGCCCCATCATCACCGTTCGGTTCAAATTCTGTCTCCAGAAATCAAACTTCGCACAAGCAATGGCTTCTGGATTTTTATTGTAAATGCTTAATTGGTTTATAAAATCATATCGCCAGTTATTGCCCATCGTTTGCAGAAGCTGAACATAGTTTTTATCATCGTTCAGTACTTCTTGCTTGATGAGTTCTATCTGATGTTGAAAATCATTAATCCTCATGTTTTCCTCCTTCTGTTGTTTTATAAGTTCGGTTCATGCCTATCTTTCTTCTTATCTTGAAAGAACTTTCCCAAATCAACTTCAAATCCATAATTATCAAAAGCCTCAACCGTTACTTTCGTCTCAACCAGATGATATTCTCCTAATCTCGTATAGCCTTGACCATGAACCAGAAACACTAAATTCTTATCATCGATAAATACATCCATTCCGTTTTTAAGGTCTGTACCTTCTAGGATGTCGTTTAGGCTTTGTAAGTCATCAATTGTTCTACGCTTTTCCCGATGCTCTTTGTGATACTCGTCCACATATTCAACGGTATAAATGCAGTCATAATTCTTGATGGAATAGATTTTTCCAAATATATTTTCTATTTCCTTCATATGATTTTCGTGTTGTGCTTCATCACAATCTAAAATGCTAATCTTGTTTAATGCTTTCATTTTCTTCTCCTTTTACGATTTCTTTTAAAATGCTTTCAAGAACAGGAACAACGATACTGTTGCCTGCTTGCTTATATAAAATGCTTGAAGTTGTTTTTTCTTTTTCTGGATAGATTTTTCTTAGTCTCTTGAAATCCTCATCACTAAACCCCATGAGCAAAAAACACTCTTTCTCAGTTAAATAGCGATACTTGCCATTTCCTAAATCAACTAGACCAGCATTTGGGATTCTCATTTGCTTGGTGCTAACCGTGTAAGCAAAATCACCAATAATTTGAACTCGGGCTTTAAAGTCTCTTCGGTAGTCATTATTTGTATCCATGATCTTTAGCATGGAAGGCTGATGCACGAGGTACTTCTCTGAAACATCTTTTTCGAGTATTTCCTTGATACTGGGAGCTTGCTGTTTTTCAAGATTTTCAAATTGAAATACATTGTCTTCTAAGCAACTCACGGCAAAAATTCGCTCTCGTTTTTGAGCAATGCCAAAATCCATGGCATTTAAAATCTCAAATTTATTTTGATAACCGAGTTCCTCAAGCTCTTTCAGGTAATAAAAAAAGGAATCCCGCATATTTCTGTCCAGGACTCCCTTTACATTTTCCCATATGACCCATGTGGGTTTTTCTTTCATCTCTTTGATGATTCGTATCGTTTCAAATAAGAGACTGCTCCGTGTGCCACTGCCAACCTCTCCACCTTGTTTCATACCAATTCGACTAAAATCTTGGCAGGGACTGCCATGCATAAGAATATCAATCTTATCATCTGGTGGATGATAGTCCGTTACTGACTGAGGTTTATAGTCTTCTCCATAGAGCTGGTTATAGCTTTTCACGCAGTTTTTATCATTCTCGATATAGTCAATGACCTTATATGGGATTCTCTGATTTATAAGTGCCTTTCTGATTGCTCCAATTCCTCCAAACAGTTCTAATACTGTTATCTGTTCGATTGCTTTCACCTCCTTGAAACAAAAAAGAGGGACAAGTTTTTATACTCATCCCTCCAAAATCTGCTTATATTCAATTATTTCTGGTACTGATTTACCAAGCTTGAAATATCTCTTTCAATATCCTTTAAAAAATCATTTGAACTCTCTTTTCCATCAGCAATCTTTGATAGCTTCATTTCCCATTCAGCTGTTGTTTTCGGGGAACGAAATTCTTCAGATACAATCGTAATTAAGCTAATTCCCTTATGCGTTGCAAGTAGATTCTTCTTATCTCTTTCAATGAATCCTTTATAAATTAGGTTCTCAATGACACCTGCTCTTGTTGCTGGTGTGCCAAGCCCTTTACGCTCAACCTCAATTCCTTTTTCAATAGCCTCAGCTCCTGCAAGTTCCATTGCTTTTAGAAGCGTTTCTTCCGTAAAATGCTTTGGTGGCTGCGTGAATTTTTGTCTGACAATGCTTCCACTGATGGGAAGAACATCACCTTCACTAACTTTAGGTAAAATTGTTTCTTTCTTAGTGTTGTTCAAAAACGGCTTCATGAACTCAAAAAAACCTACTTTAAGAACAGTTTTTCCACTCGCTGAAAATATAAAACCATCAAATTCTACCGTCACTTTTGTCGTACTTTCAATCAGATTGGGACTCGCACACATCAAGAATTTTGCTCGTATCAGGTCATAGAGTTTCTGCTCCGAAGAGGGAAGAGCACCAGGACCATTCTTCATTGCTCCTAGCGTTGGTAAAATAGCATGATGGTCGCTTACTTTTTCGTTTCTAAAGATAGAATCTAAATTTTTGGTATCCCTTTTAAATTCTTCACCAACTGTATCTAACATCTCATGAACTGTTTGCTTCATGTCCTCGGTTAGATATCTGCTATCTGTCCTTGGATAAGTCACAAGCTTCTTTTCATAAAGGCTTTGAAGGTAATCTAGCGTTTGTTTTGCACTGAACCCAAAATATCTATTCGCTGCTCTTTGTAAGGCAGTTAAATCAAACAATGGCTCAGGTTTTGTAATTTTCTCTTTATTGATCACTTCAGTAACTGAAAGTTCTTCTGGCACTAGATTCGAAAGCTGATAAGCAATTTCTTTTGAATCAATTCGTTCTGTCGTGAGCAAACACTCATCGGATACAATCTCAACTACATAGTATGGTGCTTTGATAAAACCTGTAATCTCACTATCTCTTTCAACAATCATTGATAGCGTTGGTGTTTGTACTCTTCCTACCGAGTAGTTTTGATTATAAAGGCAGGAGTAAAGCCTACTAAGGTTCATTCCCACCAGCCAATCGGCGATGGCTCTAGACTTTGCACTTTCAAAGAGATTCTCAAAGTCTTTGCCACTAGCAAGATTTTCAATCCCTTTTCTGATTGCTTCATCTTCCATAGATGAAATCCAAAGTCTTTTTATCGGTTTATTGCATTTAGCTTCTTCATAGACTAAGCGAAATATCAGTTCCCCTTCACGCCCAGCGTCACAAGCATTGACAACTGTATCGACTTCTTTTAGATGAAGTAGCTTCTTGAGAATTCCATACTGCTTTTTCGTATTCTTCGAAACCTCATACTTGAAGTCTTTCGGGAAGATTGGCAGATCATTTAAATTCCATTTAGCATACTTTTCATCGTATTTATCTGGACTTGCCATTTGAATCAGATGACCGACACACCAACTCACCATATAGCCATTTCCTTCGACATAGCCATCTTTTCTACTTTTTGCTCCAACAACTTTTGCAATGGCTAAGGCAACACTTGGTTTTTCTGCAATTATTAATTTCATTGTTCCTCCTTATAAAATACAAAGAGCAGCCATTTCTGACTGCCCCTTGCGTCCTCTTAAATTTTTAGATCTTAAAGAATGATGTCCTCATCATCTTCATCATTTGTTTCTGATGCTTCTTCTGATTCATATTCTTCATCTGTATCATCATCGTTTGCTTCAGATACATAATCATCTGGTTCTTCTAGTTTTTTCAGTTCCTCTTTTTCTTTTCCTTTCACGACTTTAAAATAGTATCCGCCAGCGATTACACCACCAATCACTAGAATCAAAATTAAGTAAGTTCCAATATTACTCTTTTCTTCTTCCTTGACTGGCTCGATTTCTGTCTCCGTAATTTCAGGCTCTGGCTCTTCCTTAACAACTTCTTGTACAGGATCTACGACTTCCTCTTTTTCTTCCACCATATGCATTAAATCTGATTCTGAAACCTCAGTAAGAAGTAGGACATTTTCCGATTCTTCATCATGATTGATGATAAGATAAAAATTCTTTCCCGATTTGGTTTGGAAGGTTACAAACTGTCTTGCATCCGCACTATAAATTTCACTAGATTCATCTCCGTGATGAACTGGATATTCACCATTCGCATTATCGACATTTTCAGTCACACTGGCACTTGCACCGCCTGTACCAGACTTTTCAGTTTTCACTGATACTTGGTTATTTTGATTGGAAGTACCGTAATAACTATCTGCCGTTTGAGATGTTGATGTTCCCGTTGTTGAAGTTTGTCCTGTTTCTTTTGGTGTTAGCTTATTGGGATACCTGATTTGAACTTCTGTCTCAGCTGCACTATCACTTGATGATTCTTTGATTGGTGTGCTAGAAACAGTGCTATTTCCTGATGTTGCACTCGTTGTACTGGTTGTACTAGTCGAATTCTTAACTGGAGATGTCGTAACAGACTTTATTTCTTCATTCTTTACAGTAGTTTCTGAACTAGTCGTATTTTTTTGACTATCCTTTTCTTGAATGAGCTTTTTAAGTTCTTCAAGTTGCTTACTCATTTCATCATATTTCTTTTGAATGGATTCAAGCTCCTTAGAAGTCTCTTTGTTTTCAGCTGTTTTCTTAAGCTCATCTATCTGTTTTTGAAGATTCTCCTTCTCAGACTGTAATTTTTCAATTTCTTTCTTTTGTTCTTCGTTGATAGAATCTTTAGATTCAGCTTCCTTATTACTTTCCTCTATTTTCTTTGAGATCTCATCCAGCTGCTTTGTTAGCTCCTCGATTTTTTTCAAGCTCTCATTTTCACCATTGATTGTGATTTCAATCTTGCAGCACTTTTCAGCTTCTTTCTCTAGAGCTTCAACACGTTTTTCAAGGTCTTCTAATTGTTCTTGAAGCTTGGCTGTTGCTTCCTCTGCTAGTTTAAGTTTTTCTTGAACTTTTTTGTTTTCCTCAGCCAGTAGTTCCGTTTGCTTTTTCAGCTCTTCAATTTGCTGATCCTGTTCTTCATTGACTTCCTGTTCTGAAACAAGAGTTTCTTCAATCTTTTTTAGACGTTCATCAAGTTCAGCGGACTCATCTTCAAGGACTTGAATATCATCCACTGCTAAATCAGTTTGTGCTTTTTCAGATGTGACTTCATCGGCCGCCACAGCCATGATTGGATAACCAACGATACCTCCTACAATCCCTGTCAAAATAAGTACTGTACTTAGTACTGCTGTGGTCTTAGACTTCCATGTTTTTTTCATAAGTTTTTTTCTCCTTCTTTTCCTGTTTTAATTGCTTAAACTGTTCCATCACTTCTTCTAAAGTGATATTGGCTTCACGGAAAACGACAATAACTTCTTCGTTTTCAAGCTCTTCTTCTCTTAAAGATAAAAGCTCCAATCGTTCATCAATCAGAGCTTTCTTTTCTAGTAATTTCTTCTTTTTTTGTCTAACTTGTCCTAGTTCTTTTCGCATAATTCTCCTTCCTATGGTGTCACCACCGATGCATCAAAGTCTTTGTACATCTCATAGTAAGCATGAGCTGCACTAATTCTTCTCTCGTAGTGAGCGTAATTCACATTTGGTCTTTCAAATAGCCAACAGAATTGACTCGTTGCTTCTTCAATGCTTGTAAGTCGTTTAAAGCCATTTACGCCGCCTGGGAATACCGTTCCTTCTGCTCCATTCATTTCATAATCTAAGAAAGCAATCTGAACACCAATATCTGACCAGTGTTTGCCTTGAGACTGAGCAAATGAAATCAATTGTGCCTTTCTGCCAAAACTCCACTGTATTAGCCCAATTCCTTCTCCAGGATTTGTAACAGAGCTTTCTACTGCTGAGGTATTAAAACCAGATTCGGCTTCAATATTCCCCATAATTCCAGCTGCTGCTTCTGGCGTATAACCATGTGTAACAAGATATCCCCAAACCGTTTCTTGAACATCTCCGCCTTGCCAGTTAAAGGAATTAAAGCTAGAGACACTCGGTCTTGTGTAACTGTTAAAGTCTTCTTCTGAATAAAGATAAAAGTATGGATTGACCCTTGTTCCATCAGCCAAATACAGTTCAAAGTGCAAGTGAGAGCCAGTGCTATTGCCAGTAGTGCCCATCTTTGCAATCTCATCACCTTTTTTGACTTCTTGACCAACTCTAGAACTAATAGAGCTTGCGTGAGCATATCTTGCCATATTACCGTCTTTATCTGTAAGCTCAACATAATTGCCATAGCCTGAATCAGAATGTTCTGTATAGGTTATGACACCATCAAAAACAGCTAGGAGAGGAGTCCCTTCACTATCTGCAATATCAATGGCAGTATGGAACTTCTTTTCCCCTGTAAAGGGATCGGCACGATAGCCATACATACTTGTAACATTGTTTTTCCATTCACCTTGAATTGGGGAATGAAGGTTCATAAAGTTTCCTTTAGTTTCATTCAGAACTTCATAATGTTCTTGTTGTTCTGCGTTCAATCTGCCATCAAGTACATCCTCCAATCTTTTTGCAGTCAGTGTTGTAATTAAAATTCTCCTTGTCTTTTCCACCTCAACTTCCTCTGATGTTGTTTCTCCAGTCTCTGGATCTGTACTCGTTCTGGTCTCAGTCACCGTATAGGTCTCAACCCTTTCTTCAAGTTTTAGTTGATACATGCTCTCAAACAGCTGATGAATTTCACGCTCCACTTCTGAAAAGCGATACTCTCCATACTTGGCTGTTAAATAAGCAATTAAAACTTGAGGGTCATGCCCGATAGAACCCACCTGATACTGATAACTGTCATAGCCTGGATGATCTTTTGGGATATTTTGTATTTTGATGATTAAATCTGCTTCGAGTTCTTGCAGTAGTTCATCTGACACCGTAATTTCTTTATCGCTTGTCAAATACGAACTGGAAAGAATCATGCCTGAAACTCCGCCTAAGCCACCCAGTAGTGAAACGGCATTTAAAATAACGGACAGCAAAATTAGAATGCTAACGATAATTACGCCTATTTTTCCCGCTTTTTTCTTAATTAGTTCTTTTGTGCCTTTGATAGCACCGATGAAAGCCTTCTTTATTCTCTCTTTGATTCCAACATCATTTTGCTTATAGATAGTTGCCTTCATCTGCTTTCGCTTTTGAAATTTTCTATAAGCAGATAACTTCTGATATGACTCATTTACCTTGGCAGCCTTTTTAGCATCTTTAAATTCCAACTTTGATTTTCTAAGTAGAATCTTGTCATCATACTTACCGATTGCCTTAACTTTTTTATTCTGTCTTTTAATTCGGTAGTCTTTGATTCCATGAACGAGCTTCGAACTTGCTCCAAGGGATTTTTCACTGGCATCCACACCAGCATTATCATCATTTTCTTTTTTTAAATACCTTTTTGAGGTTTCTAAAACGGCACCAGTGGATGCTAAGGCGAGTGAATTTTTCTTCTTCAGATTACCTTTTGAATCTTGAACTTTAGAAAGGTCTTTTCTTTGCTTACTTTGAACTCTTTTAATTTTCCTGTCATCAGGTAAATCTTTCAGCAACTCCTCATTTTTAGTCCTTTTTGTCTCCAATACAGGTTCTTGAGCTTTACTGCTCCTATGAAACTCTTGTTTATAGTTTTTCCTCTTATAGTTTTTCTCTTGAACCAGCTTTCGATCTTTTTCCTCGTAGCTGATAGTCGAATCTCTAAAATCATTGTCATAGCGATCGATTACCCCATCATTATCCATATCTTTTGAGAGCGGATCATATATTTCTAACACATACTCGCTTTTTTGCTCGATAGGTGTTTCATGTTCTAACTGAGCTTCTTTTTCTTTTTGAATCTTTGCTTGCTGGCTTCTTTGTTTAGTCTTTTTCTCTTTTGGATTTTGAGTAGATTCAATAGGATTTGCTTCATTTCTTCGCCCTCCCGATTTATTCTTAACTGCTTTCATTTCAGTATCTGGCGAGTATTCACTTTTATAATCTTGCTTGCTATATCCAAATATTTCATCCTTTGAAGGCTTATTTACCTCATCACTACTTCTTTGTCTTTTTCTTCTACCACTCTTTGCAGTTTCGTCAATCTCTCTTCTACCAGCTCGATTACTTTGCTCCTTAACCTTCTCTTGAAAACGCTCAGATACTTCCACTCGCTTATTACTGTAATCATCAGAATGTTTGAGCTTGCTCCTTTCAAGCTCCTCTCGCTCAAGGAGTGGATTATCACTTGTTCTTCTAAGAGGCTTTTCCGAAAAATCTCTTCTTCTTTTGTTTGACATAGAGCACCTACTTTACTTCTTCAGGCTTTGTTGTCATTTTCTCGTAGAGGATGGTATCTTTCGGAAACTTATCGACAAATGGAACAATCGTATTGCCAAAGACTAGCAGTCCTTCACCTGCATTGGAATTGGTAACGTAGTTCAACTGAAATGGCGATATTTTGAGCTTCTTCGCTAAGATATCTCTATCACCACTGGCTTGATTGAGCATGAGTACAAAGTCTGTGTTGTCAAAGATATTCTCAATTTCCTTGCTCATCAGAAGGTCTTTTACATTTTGGGTGATTCCTGTTGGAATACCGCCCCATTTACGAAATCTCTTCCAAATTTCCACCGAATACTGAGCTGTTTGCTCATCTTTTAAAAGCAAATGGAACTCATCAATATAGTACCTTGTCGCTTTACTTCCTCTGTTGAGTGACACCTTGTTCCATACCTGATCTTGAATGACCAGCATGCCAATTTTCTTAAGCTGTGTTCCAAGTTCTTTAATATCGAAGCATAAGAGCTGCTTGTTCAAATCTACATTGCTTTGATGATTAAACACGTTGAGCGAACCAGTCACATAGATTTCCATCTCCGTTGCCAATTTTCTTCCTACATGTTCTTCTTGGGTCTTCAGCATATCGTATAAGTCTTGTAGGATTGGCATATTCTCAGCTTTTGGTTCATTAAAATAATTCTCATAAATCTTTGGTAAACAGCGGTCAACGATTGATTTTTCTTCGGCTGTCAGTCCTGTTCCACCCACGACTAGCTCAAGCATTGAAATAATGAAGTTGGCTTTATCTTTTAAGGGAGCATCCCCATCACCATAATTCATGTTGATATCTAAAGGATTAAGATAGTCTTTACTCTTTGCCGAGACTTTGATAACTTCACCTTTAAATTGCTTCACAAGGTTTCCATATTCACCTTCTGGGTCACAAATAATCACATCATCATCCGTAACTAAGATGGCATTTGCCATTTCTCTTTTGGCACTAAAAGACTTCCCAGAACCGGGAGTTCCTAGAATCAGTCCATTTGGATTTTTAAGAAGCTTTCTGTCGGCCATAATCAGGTTATGACTAAGAGCATTCAGTCCATAGTACAAGCTGTCTTCTGAGTTAATAAAAAGCTCCTCTGTTGTAAATGGAATAAAAACCGCCGTTGAAGAACTTGTTAGCCCTCTATTAATTGAGATCTTGTTTACACCTAACGGCAGCACGGAAACCAATCCTTGTTCTTGCAGATGATCTAGCCTTTTAATCTTGCAGTTATGACGATTGGCAATGGATGAAATCTGGTCTATGGTGTTATCTATCTGCTGTACCGACCTTGCAGAATTCATAATCACAATCGTAACGATAAACATTCTTTCATCCCGATTCTGAAGGTCATTGAGGAGCACCTTAATATCCGTTCCAAAGGTATTGATATCACTTGGAATAATATCCATGTCATATCCCCCTCGAAAAGCCTTCTGCTGTTCTTCCATTTTCATCCGATCAACATCCGAATTCTTGCGTTTCACCATCTTAATGGCTTCACTTTGCTCTACTGAATGAATATGAAATGAAATCGTGATGTTATCATCGGTGTTTAGCAGTTCCGCAAGCATTCTATCTGAAAGTTCACTGGCGAGAATCTGAAAGTGACTCATCGCCCCCATATACTTCCCAAACTTAAAATACTGAGTAGGAGAGAAGTTAAAGATATCAGGGACGATATAGCTCTTGGTGGTTTCCTTTACCTTTAAGTCCCTATATGAAAATTCAAACACATCATCGGGGTTTAGCATATCGTGGAGAAGTTTGAGTCTTTCTTCTCCGTTTAAGCTTTCTGCTCTTACTCCCATACTTTTTAAATTAGATAAAATATCAATCTCTAATCGCTCAAGCTTTGACTTCGCTTGGTTTTGGTTCTCTGCTTCAACGGTAAAGGTAATGTACTTGGACTTTTTCAGTCCGTTATTGCCTTTGTTTAATTGATCTTTGAGCATTCCTCTAAATTCTTTACGAACATCATCATAATCATCCCCTTTGTTTGGAATTTTAATTGCATTCTCAAGCTCTGCATTTCTTCCTAATTGATTCACATAGGAGAGTTGTAGTTCTACCGATGGATCAAAGGAATTTAGGAAGTTGGCATATTGATTAAAAATCAAGTCTCGATGTTCCTCGAGTGCCAGTTGATAGTTGATATCTTCAAAGGAAATACACTTATTAAAATGCCTTTTATCCACTTGGCAAATTCCAGTTCTAAACATTTTCAAGTAGGGAATGGTATCTTCTGCGGTAATCCTTTTTTCTTCTTTTTTGAAAAATAAACCAAGCAGAGGAAGTGATACAGGTAACTTATTGTCTTTTCTTAACTCTCTTTTTTCTTGTTGAAGCTGCTTCCTTTGTTGTTCCAGTCGTTGTTCTTGCTGTTTTTGTTTTTTCAAGATTAGCCTCCTTTCTTCGCTCATGAGTCTGGTAAACCTTATGCTGATAGATGAACTTTGCGTATTTCTCAAAGGGCAATCCATCTTTCTCATAAAAAGTTATGAAAAAGAACGGAAGCGTGGCACAAATCATTAAGATGACTGCCACATCACTTGGAAATAAGTCCTTACAGAAAAAATAGGTTGGAAATCCAACCACTCCTGCTACACAAAAGCCTATGATTTGCCTTTTTGTTAGATTGAAGGCAACCTTCGTCTTTACCTTCTTGAGGTCTTTGGGTATTTGTACATAAGCCATAATCCACCTCTTAATCTAGTTTCTTTGCAAGACATTCAATATGCTCTAGGCTCGAGATAATCTCTTCATAATTCGCATTAATCCGTTCATCAAAATCAGCATCGACTGCTACTTGCAATTCACAGAACTCGCTAATATAGTCATCCGCATTACGAATCCTCTCATCGATCTTTCTTATTTTTCTTCTGATGCAAATGGTAGAAATAATCCCACCAATTACACCTACAGTGCCTATAACAGCACCAATCTTTATTATTTTTTCTTTATCTTTTATTTTTTTCATTTATGTCCTCCTGAAATTTTAATGTGCATTTAATATGCTTTTTGCAAGTGTTCCAGTTTTTAACATCGTTAGTCCTAATAAAAGTGCATAGGCTAACACCATGAAGATGCTTGTATGGATATCGGTAATTGAAATCGTCTTTACAAGCACAGCGTAAACGCCTAAGCAAATGATTAAAAACAAACCTTGAAGTCCTAGGGCAAATAGTCCCTTGATGTAATTGTTGCCAATTTGTCCCCATTCCTTATTGCCCATCGTGGCAAAAGGAATAGCAGACACTGAGCTGTAGATATAAATTTCAAACATACGACCATATACCACGACTGTGATAATTAGGGAGATTGCTTGGATTGAAATTTTCACCAGAGACGTTTCAAGAAGAATCATAATGAGTTCTCCTATCCCTTTATCAGCAAGCAGTGCAACCATCTCTGCGACTTGATCCACTGAAACTACTGCACTGGTGTTGATTACTCCTGCTGCTTGATTGACGAGACTCTGGGCAACATCAAAGACTGCCATACTGAAATCAAAAGCATGGGTGACAAGATAGACTGCCACCCACATTTTGATAATGTACTTGAATAACTCAAAGGTATCAGAATCATGCATGTTGTTTTTCTGCATCACCAGATTAATGAGCTCAATACAAAGTACAGCTGTGATTATCAGTCCTGCAATCGGGATAATGACATTGTTGTTGATCGTCTTAATGAAATTAAAGACTTCTCCATTCCATCCCATAGGTGTTTGCCCTACATCGCTTGCGACTGACGCCACTTGATTGTTGATATCTAAGAACATCGATTCAAGGTTTGCTTGGATACCTCCGATGAGTAGTTCCTTAAAGAACTCTGTAATTTTATCGAAAATCCCAAACATAAGTTACGCTCCTTAGTTCAATACATCTGCAAGTAGTGGAATAAGTTTCATTGCAATCAGTGTGATACCTCCACCAGCCATTAGCTGTTTAATACCTTGTGACTTTGCACCAGGGTTATCATTCCCGTAACCTTCCATAAGATTGATAACGCCCCATGCTCCAAGACCTGCTCCTAGTGCCATGACTAAGGTTTTTAATACGTTAACGCCTTCTACAAAAAATCCCATTATTCTTCCTCCTTGTTTTCTGTGATTTTGTTATATGATTTGACGATGAAATTTTTATAGGTCTTATCGCCCTTGACCCTCTCTTTGAAGTAACCAAAGACATGAACGAAATCGCCTGGTCTAAGCTCTCTTGCGAGCTCTACCTTCTCGCCATAGGCTGAGCAATTGGTATATTCTTTGTCCTTGCCATAGTTTTTGACCAAAGTGAAGTTCACCACTTCAATGGTTTCTCCGTTTTTCTCAAAACTACTAAAAACTGGTTCTTTAACTAGCTTTGCGTTGATGTTAATCATCTCTAAATTCATTTCCATTTATCTTTTCTCCTGTTTTCTTTGAAATTTAAAAAGCGACTGGAAGATTTCTTTCTCTTTCAATCGCTTAACTGATACATTCTGCTATTAAATTTTTAGTGGGACTTCTTATCCTCTTCATTTAAGCTCCTTTCTCCTGAATCAGCTTATGGTGTTTAACTTTGTATTGGCTGTGACCTTTGCCTTACCGACTCGCTTCATATACTTCTCTACATCAAATAAATTTTTCTTATCGTAATCCTCCAAGAGCTTATAATTCTTGTGCTTGGTGATATCAAATTTATCTGACAAGAACGGGCGGACCCCTCTTAACTGAAAGATGCATTTCCCACCATCCATCACTGTTATTTCATCTTGGCTCATCAGCTCTTTACCAACTTTTTGATAGTTGAGACCAAAGGACTTTTGATTGCTTCTGGTTTCCGATGTGTTATAAAGGTCAATAGTTTCTTTCCCCAGTGTTTCAGAGAGTTCCTTGAGTGTCGTTTTCTCTTTTCCACCAAGGAAGAGCATGCTATCACAGTTACCAATAATGGTATCTGCATGATCCTTATAGATTGCTTTGAGCTGTGATTGAGATTGTAAGATAATACTTGCTGATATTTCTCTTGAACGAATCGTTGCAATGAGCTTTTCAAACTTTGGAATTAATCCAATATTTGCAAACTCATCAAGCAGGAAACGAACATGAACAGGAAGTCTGCCACCATACACATCATCTGCCTTATCACACAGAAGATTAAAGAGTTGAGAATACATGATGGATACCACGAAATTAAAGGTGTCATCCGTATCTGAAATAATGACAAAGAGTGCCGTCTTCTTATCCCCGATGGTATCCAGTGCCATTTCATCTTCACTCATGAGATCCCTTAATTCTTCAATATCAAAGGGAGCAAGCCTAGCACCACATGAGATGAGAATGCTCTTTGCTGTCTTTCCTGCGGCAAGCTTATATTTTTTATACTGCTTCACTGCAAAATGTGTCGGGTGTTTCTTTTCTAAGGCTTCAAATAGCCGATCAATTGGGTTCATATAGCTTTCATCATCTTCACGAACTTCAGAAGCATCAATCATATCTAGAAGCGTCTTGAAGTTCTTTTCTTCCCTTGGAGCTTCATAATAGATGTATCCAATAAGGGCTGTGTAATACAGCTTTTCAGCTTTTACCCAAAAATCTTCACCCGCTTTTTCTCCTTCGCCTTTGGTATTAGCAATAATCGTTTGAACCAGTTTCAAGATGTCTTTTTCACTTTTTAGGTAAGCAAAAGGATTGTATTTCATGCTTTTCTTGAAATTGATAGTATTGAGGATTTTTATCTCATAATTATTTTCTTCAAGCATTTTTCCGCACTCTAAGACAATCGTACCTTTCGGGTCAGTCACCACATAGGAAGAATGCATTTGCATGAGGTTTGGTTTTACAAAGAATCTTGTTTTACCTGAACCTGAACCACCGATTACCAGTACATTCTTATTTCTGGCATATTTGGGATTACTGGGTCTACCATTCATGGTGAGACGCTCCGTGTTGGTAAAGAGCACATTGTTATCGTACTTTTCATCAATATAAGGTTTGATGTCTTTAGCGTTTCCCCATCTAGCAGAGCCATACTCTTTTCCTTCTCGAAACTTCTTCGCTTTCTTACCTTTGGTGTAAACAATGAACTTCATGAGACCAGCAACAGCTATGCTAATTAATAAGTCATTTGGATGAAAACTAGGAATAAACTTCATTGTCTCCAGTTCTACGATTGCAGTCATAATTCGGTCAATGATATCGCCACCTTGGTAGGCTCTTACATGAGCTGAAAAGATATTACCGACATAGAAAAAGGCAAGATATGCAATGTTTACTTTCAGTAGTTTCTTCCAATCCTGCCCGATAAATACAGACTTTATATCTTGAAGTATTTTACTAATCACAAGTGACATCACCTCCAATCAGAACCAGAAAATGCTCCCGACCTTTTGGTGTTACCATGGTTTGAATCCCAACTAAATCATTATAGAAGTTGTACCATTCTTTAATCTCGAAATAGCCCTTGTTCTTTTGTGCATAGGGAAGAAGCCTTTCATACTTATCTCGATAGATATATTTATTTTCCAGTAAAAACGCAATGAATTTATTTTGTGGAATTTTTAGCTCCTTTGCTGTGTTTCTTAGGTTTGTTAAAAGATTTTGACTCACTAGCTGATCATAGTAATCTGCTTTTGGTTTTAACTGCTCGATTGCTTGTTCTTTTTCCTGAATTACCCTTTGAGCAACAAGGACTGCACTGGCAAGAATTTCTTCATTTGATTTATTTTCTTGATTTCCAATATAACCACCATGTTTTCGAATGCTTGGTAAAACTTCTTTCGTCACCCAGTGTTTAAAAGCTTTTGCACTCGGAAGCTTTGATAACAAAATCAAGCTATAAAGTCCTGATTCGTTGATAATGGTTACTCCTCTATTTGGTATATTTTCAAAAGTACCGTTTTGGTAGTTTTGAAATATGCACCGATCTTCTTCATCAACATGCCGATTTACATCTCTGCTACCATTTTTATATCCCAGTAGTTCTGCGACTTCTTTTCCTATAAAGAAAAACTCACTATCAATTTCTATGACAGTGAGCTTTCCAAAATGTTGATTCTGAAATTGTTGTATTTGATTTTCTCTCATAGACTTTGCTCCTTTTGCTTATTTTTCACCTTATCCTTCGTGACAGTATCTTTCATCGCTTGTTTATATTTATCGATTGATTGAATCACCGAATCTTTCTTCGCTTCCTTTTTCTCAACAGTGGCTAAGGTATTACGAAATGCCTTTTCCATAACCGCCGTATCTTTCGCTTGAAAGAATACCGAGTGATTTCCTGTTTCCTTATCTTTCATCACCGAAAACTTCACTCCATTTTTATTGAGTTCTTTTTTCAGTTCCTTTAGGTCACAATCTTTAACCTCTAATTCTTCCAGTTGCCCCTTTTTCACCATATCTTTCATGGTGACTTCCTTTGAGGAACTTTTTAAGTAGCTATCAAAGCTCTGCTTTTTCTGGTCTAGCTTTTGCATGAGATCCTTTAACAGTTTTTGTATTCCCTTTGCAGTTACTTTTCCTGCTTGCATTTCCATGTGCAAGGTCTTATTACTGGTTTCTTCGTTAATCATGTTCATCACCTCCTATAAGAGCAGCTCTCTTGATTCTTGTATTTTTCTTTTATGAATTTGTTCTCTAATATCTGCTCCGCTGACTAAAACGGGAATACACATTTCCATAACTCTGGAGTAAATCCTTTTTAGCTCAATGCTTTCAGTATGGTTTTTGATATCTTCGAGACTTAAATTGGTAGTAATAATGGTTGGCAAGCCTTGTAAGCTTCGACCATTGATGATGTTGTAGACTTGCTCTAAAGCATATGGTGTATTTCTCTCAATCCCTAAATCATCAAGGATAAGAAGTGGTGTTCTGACCAGTGAATCAATATATCTGTTTTTATCTAGGTCGAATCCGCCTGACTGCAAATCATTGATAATCTGGGAGAAGTTACGCATCTTACAGCTAATTTCATATTCTTCCATCACTGCATTTGCTATCGCTGCAGCCAGATAGCTTTTACCGCTACCAACTTCACCAAAGAAGAGAAGACCCACATTCTTTTTGCGAACCTCGTCGAATTTCCTAATGTAGTTAGAAACAACACCGATTGTTTTTTCATTACTGATAAGACATTTATCTAGCGTGTAGTTTCTTTGTTTAGGATTAGTAAAACAGGTGTCCTTTAATTGATTTACCCGCATTACTCGCTCCCGTTCCTTCCATCTTTTTTCTTCTTTCTTTTCACACTGGCACTGAATTCTGAAACACATCCAGGTGCCCATCATGCTGATTACTTCGCCATTAATCTGTTCATGGCATGTGTTGCAATAGACATTGCCGTTTTTCTCATAGGCTGTTTCTGGAGAGTAGCTAAAACTTGCTTCTCCCATTCTAATTTTCTTCATTTCACTCATCACAAGTGTTCTCCTTTGTCATAATCATCGTAGCTAAGTACGGTTGATTTCTTTTTGAATTTCTTTTCATCCTGTAAGTACCAGGATAAAAGCGTTGCTTTATGGTTCTTATAGGTCTTTCCTGTTGAAGTCATATAGGCTGATAACCGATCTATTAAACCATCTAAGTCTTCAACAATGGTTCTTGAGAGTTCTTCATAGTCTTCTTGAGTTAAGATGACATTTTCAAATAAGCCAAAAAGTGATGCGTCACTCCTCATATCATTCTTTTTTAAATCAGGCTTTCTAATATCTATATAGTTAGATTCCGATTTACCGAAGTCTTGATTTCGGTTTTTCCGTATTCCAGAGTTCGGTTTTTCAGAAGTCTGGACTTCTATTTTTTCGAATTCTTGATTCTTGAAAATACTCATAAAATTTTTCACATAAATAATTGTCGGCTTTCCAAGACCTTGCCTTTTCCTCTCAATTAGTCCTATACCTTTATCATCGAGCTCAGCCATAATCTTTACTGCTTTATCTGATTTACATCTAAGTTTTCTCATGACCTCTTCCATTGTGAAATAGATATAGATCCTTGATTTTTCATCAATCCAACCGTTTTTGAATGATAGACTTATTCGATTAAGCATCATGGAATACAAAACAATGGACTCTAAAGACAAACCAGAAAATTTTTCGTGTTCTAACAGGATGGTTGGCAGCTGAATATATCGAAACTGATCGCCATCATTATTGTGGTAATATTCAAATTCCACGCCTTTCCTCCTTTCTTTTAGGCATAAAAAAAGCGACTAGATTTTTATTTCTAATCGCTTATACATCCATATTTGATTTTTAATTTAGGGGTACTGGTATGCTGCTTATGGCCTTATTTCTTAGGTAAAAGTTTGAAGCAGCACATCAATTCATCGTTTTGTGACTTTATAGAAGCTTCAAAATCCCATTAAATACAGCGTTTTTACCCTTTGTCACTATTATGACACCAGGGGCAAACCGAGTTTAAGGATCTTCAAAGCTGTCTTTGATGTTATTTTAAGAAATTAGAGGCCTCATTTTTCTTCACATTTAATAAATAAACGCAAAAAGAATCCAATATCTTTCTCAGTAACAGTTGACTCTGTAGATTAAAAACCTTATTTTGTTTTATGGTAATAAGGCTCTGAATACTCTTGTTTAAGATCCATTAGTTCCAACTTGTGTGTTTTTAAAAAGCGTTGTAGAGATTCATCGCTAATATCACTTAACACGAATGGAGACAATTCTCTTACAAATCCCTTGATATTCTTTCGTAAATCTCTAAGTTTCCCTTTTCGAATGATTTTGACATCATGTGTGAAATTCCCATAGTATGAAAGGTTTTTTGTTGGAATTATGAGGAAACGTTGTACCCTAGCGTTCGTACCATATTCCTCTTCAAACCAAGCACAATGGCTGTTCATTTGTCCAGCTTCATGTTTGTTAATTTCTCCACGGTTATCATCAACTTCATTTTTGCATTCAAAAATCAAATACTGATCATCTACTCCACACCAAAGATTATCTGGACCTTTACGAATCTCTTTGTCTGGTCGCTGACTTATAAATCCTAAAAACTCTCCTACACTCTGTAATGCTTCTTCAAATTTGTCTGATTCAATACCAAAAGATAGGTTGTCAAGAATGGCATTTACTTCTAATTGCAATTCATCAAAATCCTTGAATTTGTTGATGAAGGTCTTTATCCTGTTTAATCTGTTTTCGTTAATATATGAAACTTTAGTATATTCAATACCTTCTTTGGGTTTAAGCAATTGTTTATTCATTTTAAATGCAGCTTTTTGAAGAGTATTAGAATGGTCTTTCTGATATATATATGTATATCTAGCCAATTGCTGTAGGTACCATCCTTTTTCTAGTGGGTCATCACAAGATTCATCAATAAATTTTTGCATTGCATCACATGCTATTATCACTTCTCCATTATAATAAAGTTGTTCAATTTTCCGCTCTAAAGACAATTTTTCATAGATAGTTTTATCTATTGGTATTTCCTGAATTCCATCCATTTCTGAAGTGTAATATGCTTTCCAACCCTCATCTCTATTCAAACTTTGCTTTATCAAAGAAACGACTATTTTTATTGGTTCGACATTTTCTTCTTGGTCTTCCCGTGCCATTTCAGCTATTGATAATCCCAATTCTATTTGTTTTTTTGTTTGTGCTGAGAAATATTTATTCGTTGCAACACTCCTCATAAACTTAATAATATCAGCACCTATAATTAACAGCGCACAATAGTCTTTTTCACCACGAACGCCTCTACCAATCCCTTGCTCAATTTTTTGTGCCAACTTTTTATTTATAACCTCACTATTCGGTCTACAGCGTTCTTCGTATCTATCTGAAAGATCTTCAAAGTAAGGCATAGAATCAATTATAAGCACTCGACATGATTCATCTGGCAAATCAATACCATCATAGCGATTATTAATGACTACTACATTTTCAAATTCGCCTTTTTTTAACTTCTTTATTTGATCGAAAATATCTTTTTTATTGGCAACCGTAGCTCCTAAGTTTTGGTATTGTGCAGCTTTTTTTGTACTAGGGACTATTGCAACAATTCCAAATCTCTGAGTTTTCATTTGACTGAATTTTGTTACAATTAAATCTCTATCACATTCATCATCAATCAGGGAAGGAAGAATTATCATTTTCTCGCCAGACCATTTTTGTTGGTCGTTTTTCAGTGGCATTTCAACAGCTTCTACACTGAAGTCTAACCCTTTAACAAAAAAGGAATCTTCCTGTGTGGTCGCAGACATTAATATTCGATTTTTGGATTTTGAAAATGAGCTAAAAACGTCTATGTCTGTACGATATGGGCACAATTCAATTTTATTACCTGTAATGTAGCAACTATAATTATCTATAGAATCTTTTAATAGTGGCCAGGTATATTTCACCTGTGCATCCTCTAAGTTGCTGGATAGGAGTTTAAGTACTTCGGTTTTTTTGTCATACCAGCTCCAATATGGCACTGCCATCAATGTATCGTAATTTTCTGTTTGAATATCAATGAAACTCCCTTCCCCTTGATCTCGCAAATCATCTTCAAAAAGCGATAGAATGGAATTATATAGCCTTTCATTTTTTGTTTTTTCTATCTGTATGGAAAAGGCATCTTTTATAACATCAATACAAGCATGAGAATCATCCAAAATAACAGTCCCAACTTTGGTGTATTGATTGTTTAATCCAAAAACCGACATTCCATTAAAAACCTTATGTGCATGAGTAATCAATATTTTTTTACCAGATAAAAAGTCATCTGGTATTTCGTTACTATTAGGAATAACACAATAGTTAATACCGAATTTCTGTGCCTCTTCACATACCTGTTGGACTAAGTAAATATTCGGACAGATGTATAAACACGGACCTTCACCCTTATTGAGTTTGGACTGTAGAATTAGTAAACCAATCAAGGTTTTTCCTTCACCAGTATGAAGTTTAATAACCAAGTCTCTTTTATCCGTGCTATCTTGATACCATTTCTCTAATATAGATCTTTGGGCGGGTCGTAATGGTCCCGTTTCACTTCTTCTATCTAATGTTTCATAAATTTCTATAGGATTTATTTTTTTAGAAACTTCCTTTGTTCCAAGTTTTTTTGTAAAATCAATCATTTTTAACACCTCTTACTTATTCAGTTTTTTATTTACAAAGCTTTATGATTTTATCCACCACATGTTTCTTATACCATCTATCTCTGGTTTTTAATATCGCCATGTATTTCAATTTACATATCATATATTCTCAGTATCTAAATAATATGCGTGAGACTAGTGTAATGGCTATAACCCATATTGCTTAAATAAAAGGGTTATTTTTGTTATTCGTTTTTATTGCCACCGCGTGTAAAGGAATCTTTTTCCTTCCATATCAAGCCTTCATTTGTATGATAATGCTGTCCATGAGGTTTTACCACGTGTTCCCCAGGTAAAGACCGTTCTATTGAATGAACGTTTTCAGATATATCATCATTTAATATATTCTCATATGTGTCGTTAAATGAATTATAGTCATGATTCTCGGATCTACTTTCAGAGCTAGAATTACTTCTGTTTGAAACAGCTTCAGCCGCAACAGCTAGCCCAACAACTGCACCACCTTTGACTATTTTTGTTAATACAGGGTGTCGACTAGAAAAATCAGTTACCCATTTAACAGCACTATTTAATGTACCACTAAAACTTCTCGTTGTTTTAGAATGTGTAGTTTTATTAAGTGCTTCTTTTTTATTCTCTAAAACTGTTTGACTTTGAGTTACTTTCTTTCCCTCACCTTCATTCACAGTTTTCGCAACTTCAGTCTCTGCATTTTCTATATGGGAGTTAAGCTTCAATACTGGCTCAGACAACCGAATTATTTTACAAGGAATATACTTCCCATCACCAAAGTCAATTTTATCTTTTGTGGCTGGATTGAAATACCAATTTGTAGGATTCCTCCAATTTCCGTTATGAGCTTCCAGATGCTCTGCCTTAGTTAAGAACTGAATATTTCCAGGATCTCCTTGATATTCTGGATATTTTTCTGCACTCTTCATATGTTGACCTTCAAAAGCAAAACCCTCATCATCATAAGCCTTACCTTTATTAAGAATATCTTGCTGTTGTTGAGGAGTCCATTCTCTTGTGCCTTGCCCTTCTAAAACAAGTTCTTGCTCCTTGTTCCAGGCTACACGTATTGCCTTGCTAGATTCCGCTGTTCTTCTCGACATAGAATTAATCTCCTATGCCAATCAAAGCATCTAAATCATTTAAGAAAGCTATAAAATCAGGATATGTCTCATCGTCTTCGATTTTTCCTGATTCTTGATTGTAAATAGAAATCCTTTCTCCTGCTTTTTCACATAGAATTGGGTCACCAGATGCTAATGCACCAATAACAATATATTCCTCATTGGGTCTATCATCATTGTCAATATTAATTAACGGCTTATTTTCAACACCATATAATTGAATTCCCGCTGGTAAGAATAATTCACCACCATCGGAAAACAACAACCACTCCTTGTATTTTTCTGGTATCTGAACATTCTTTTCTTTTTCGAATCTAGATATCTTTTCTTTTGTTGTTTCTGGAAGGAAACCCATTTTTCCGTTTTCATTTAACTTGTCAACAATTGTTTTTAATTCTCCTGATATCATATTTACTCCCTCCTCCAAACTCAATTTTCCCATCTCAGATATAATTATATCAAGCTAAATATAGTATGCATATATTTTAATCATCAAAATTATAAGGGGCTTCTGGTGTACTGCTTACAACCCTTATTTCTTAGATAAAAGCTCTAAGCAGCACACCAATTTATCGTTTTGTTACTTTGTGGAAGCTTCAAAACCCTTTTAAATACAGTGTTTTTACCCCTTGTCACTATTATGACATCCTCCCCGCATGCGGGATCGTACACTCTGCCCTTGAAGGGCTTAAGGATTGCAACTATTGTTTTTACAATACTGGATGGTGTATAAAATTCTCCACCATTCTTCCCTTCCAAAGCGGCAAATTTCTCGATGAAATACTCATAGGCACGGCCTAACAAATCTTGCTCTTCATTTTCACTGTGCATTTCAATATTTGTAAAGATATCTACTACATTGCCTAGAACTCGTTTGTCAATATCTGGGCTTGCATAAATGATAGGAAGTACATTTTTCAAAGATTTATTTTCTTTTTCGATTGCACGCATCGCTTCATCAAGTTTTACACCGATTTCTGGCGTGTGAGCACTACTTGAAATCACGCTCCAACGTGCTGTTTCTGGGACAAAGAATACATTTTTCTCAATATAAGCATCTCTATCTTCTTCGTCTCCCTCATAGTAATCCTCAGCGTTTAACAACTCTTGATATCTGAAATCAAAAGCATCTGAGACATACTTTAAGAAAATCAATCCAACTACGATTTTTCGATAGTCTGAAGCTGATACATTTCCCCGCATAGCATCTGCTGCCGCCCATAATTCATTTTCAAAACCAATTTTTGCATTTGTCTGTTTTGCCATTCTATATTTTCTCCTACTTGCTTATTTTTTCTCTGGAATAATCTCAAAAGCATCTGATACTGGCAACTTCTGATAAAACGCTCTCTTTATATTATATTCCTTTTGTCGTAATTTCTCTAACTCTGCTTGTACTTCTTCTAAACCGATTTGATATTCTTGTTTAGCCAGTTTTTGCTCCTCAAGAGTCAACTCTGGGATAGGGAAGTTCTTCAAGTCCTGAAGGCTGATTTGCCGAATGGTTGTCCCTCGTGAAATCCTTTCTAGCAGAACTTTTGCCATAGGACTTTCTAGATAAATTTTTAACCATTCAGGGTCTGTAGTTCTATTTGCTCTAATTCTGATTAGGTTGGCATTGAACAGCAGCGAATCATCATCTTTATCTACCATTCCGATTTTATTTGTTGTACCACGAATACTTAAGAGTAAATCGCCTTTCTCTACCCGATAATCATCAACATTCTTTACATCTGACGAAACCCTGACTAACTCATCATAATTGATTCCATCTTCTGTGATGTCTGATATTCTAATGACTTGGTACTTTCCGTTTTCACTTTCAGTGGCACGTGTGTTGTTAAAGCCTCTACTTAAACTTGCTACCTCACTCAGTTTTAGAGTTTTAATTTTCTCTAGCTTATTGAAATCTGCTTTGACCTCAAGGTCATCGAAATGATAACTATCCTGAACAACGTATGAATCTACTACAAGGTCGCCGTTACGGACATCTTTTAGATTAACAGTCTTCGAAAATCCTTTAATTGACTCCTTGTTTTCATAAACAGCAGAGATTTTAGAAATCAATTCCTCCGACAAAACCCGTTCACGGCGATTGACGACCGTCACCATGTCTTCGGTCACTTTGATGAACTGAACTCGATTTTTTGCATTCTCCTTCTTATGGATGTTTAAAACCAAGATAGCTGTTGGAATCATAGTGTTGTTAAACATACCATTAGGCAAAGAAATGACGGTTTCAATAAAATCAAAGTTAAGAATAGATTGGCGGATGATTCGATCTGGCCCACCTCTAAACAATGCTCCATTTGAAACAACAATCACAGCTTTTCCATTATCAGGTTTAAGTGCCGATAGAGCGTTGCTAACAAATGCCCAATCCCCTGCAGAACGTGATAAGGGTCCAAATTTGAAACGGTCATCATTTGATAAATCAGCCTCTACTTTCACCCCAAATGGAGGGGCTTGAACGACTTTGTCAAATTTACCATATTTGGGATACTCAGGATTTTGCAACGTATCTCCTGATAAGATAACCGACTTTTCAGCACCATTTACAATTAAATTAATGGCAGCAAACGTACTTAATTCTGCGTTAATTTCTTGACCGACTAATAGTGATGGCTGATGTTTGATAGCCTCAACAAGAGTTCCTGCTGTTCCTGCTGTTGCATCCAAAACCCTATCTCCAGTCTGGATATCAGCTAAGGAAACAATCAGTTTATTCAGACTCTCCGAGTTAATATGCTCTTGATTTCTCATTGCCTCAAATCCAGAATTTATTAACATCTTAGGACTGTAATCGTTAATCAGTTTTAGTGTTTCACGATATTTGCCATCAGGGAGCCTTTCAATTAATTCTTTTGTTCTGCTTAAAAAACCATTTAGTTCTGGGATAGTATCTTCTTGCATCATTTCATGTTCCAATGAGTTTAAGAAGGCCATTTTATCTTGAAGCATTAGAGTTTTAAAAATGTCGTTATTTTTGTATTTCAAATATGCACTGGCAACTAACATATTCAGTACATCAGCAGGACTCATAGTGCCACGCCATTCATTTGTTAAGTTTAATTCAATTGCATGTGTCATGTTTTAGACCTCCACCCTTTATTTTAACTTAGTATTTGCAGTACTAAGTTTTGTATCTTAAAAAAATATAGCCCTTTTCTAGCCGAAGAATAAACTGATATTTTCTTGATTAAATAAAGTATATCATAATACTGTTTTGATGTTAAATAAAAAAGACGAATACTTAAACTTAGTATTGCTAATACTTTTTAGTGTTTAACTATAAGCTATCCTCACTTTATTTTCCCTTGCCGTACTCCCAAAGGATTTTTCTACTATCAATCATGCCTTTGAATCTAGGAATCAAGTATCATGTGAGAATTCCTAGGGGTGGGATTATTTTTACTAGGGGGGAATTCCGTTCCCCCTTTTGGGTAATAAGCTACTTCTGGTATTAGTTTCTTGTATTATCAGGTAAATAAAAAAGAAGTCTACACTTCTCAACTTGAAAATCCTTTGTTTACTGGGGGATTTAGGCAATTTTACATTGTATTGATGTTTTGTAGGTTATTTCTCCCGCAACAGGTACTGGTTCTGATACGTTTGTGTTATCTTTTTTGTAGTGACAACTCACCAAAAAAGCAATCTTGTAGTGTCAACCCTAACCCAAAACTCCCACCTCGATATATTCCCCCAAACACAAAAAAAGAGACCCCAGACCAAAATCCGAAATCTCTTTAATTTACAAATCCCTTGATATAAGGCTTTCCCTACTTCTTCCTCGTAAGCAATGCCACTGTCTCAACATGAGATGTTTGTGGGAACAAATCAACTGGTTGAACTGTTGATGCATGATACCCCAAATCTTCATATCTGCGCAAGTCACGCGCTAAGGTTGCAGGGTTACAAGAAATATACACAATCTTTTCTGGATTGGCTGCCACTGAAGCTTCAATGAACTTTTCATCTAAGCCCTTTCTTGGCGGATCCACAAAAATCACAGAAGGATCAATTCCTTCACGTGCCCAACGTGGCATGATTTTTTCGGCTTTGCCGACTTCATAATTAGCATTTTCAATTCCATTGGCTTTAGCATTATATTTTGCATCTTCAATCGCTTGGGCAATCACTTCTACCCCGTATACATGCTTAACTTTTTCTGCTAAAGACAACCCGATCGTCCCAATCCCGCAATACGCATCAACTACGATATCATCTTTCGTTAATTCAGCTAGCTCAATCGCTTTTTGATACAAAACTTCGGTTTGCTCTGTATTTACTTGATAGAATGATTGCGGTGAGATTCGATACGTTTTTCCTAATAAAGTATCGTTGATTGCCGTTTTTCCATACAAGACTTTTTCTTCCCGGCCCATAATCACATTAGTCTTTTCTGGGTTAATATTTTGAATGACTGAAACAACTTCTGGCAATTCTTTTTTGATGATCTCCGCAATTTCCATTCCCTTAAAGAAACGTTCTGTTCGCGTCACTAAAATCACCATCATCTCATTACTATAATGGCCGCGCCGAACAATAATATGGCGGATAAAACCAGTATTGTCACGTTCGTTATAAGCTTTAACGTTGAAACGACGTAAGATATCTCGAATCACTAAAATCGCTTGATCGATTTTAGGATCTTGGATCAAGTAGTTTTCAATTGGCAATAATACATGAGAATTTTTACGATAAAAACCCGTCATTAATTGGTTGTCGACTTTTTGCACCGGGATTTGAGCTTTGTTGCGATAGCCGAAAGGTTGATCCATCCCTAAAGTTGGTGCAACTTGGACTTCTGGTAATTTAGCAATTGTTTTTAAGACCTTTTCGACTTGCTGCTGTTTAAAGCGTAATTGATAATCATAGGTCAGGTGACTCAATGGTGCGATCCCGCTTCTTAACAGATCCATGTCTTTAACAGCTTGACGTTCTGGATTATCATTGAAACGCTCGATTACTTTACCGTAACCAAATTTTTTACCGACTTTTACCGCCTTGACTGTCATTTCTTCATCTGGCAAGGCATTTTCAATAAACAAAGGATACCCTTCAATATGGGCGACACCTAAGCCTTCATAAGATAAGTCATCAATTGTTACAGTGTATGTTTTATTTTTTTCTACAGTCATTATATTCTCCTTTAAAGGTAGATTCACTCATTCTAAAGAATTCTACCTTAAAAAGCAAGGTTATTCCAGTCGTTTCCTTCATATGACTGGATAACTTGCTTTTTCCTTAACCTAATTATGAAAGATTGAAATAGTTTTTCCTACAAAAAAGCGTTCCCATCGAGTTGACAGGAACGCTAAAAATCATTTATCTGAATCATCTTGTTCTAATTCTTCATCTTGGATTTTTTCGTATTCTTTAACCAGTTCGATCCCAGCCTCACGTTTTTGATGATCGTCACCTAAAATCGCATCGTCATTGATTTCATCTGTATTGGCATAAAATTCAATGTGCTGATGAAGATTTTCAAAACGCATCGGAGCATCGCCACCGTATTCACCGTCAAGATTAATCATCATTTTTTTATCGGTATCAATTAGACTAGCATCTAAAAAACTGGTCTTAACGTACAAGACTTTCGAATCATTGACGTGTTTACCGCCATTTAAGACTAACGTAATCAAGCGAACGATTTCAAACAAATTAGCCGTCTTCACGACAATCAGTGAAAATTTTCCATCATCTAACTTCGCATCGGGAGCAATCGTTTCAAAACCACCAATTGAATTCGTCAGACCTAAGAAAAACATCGAGGCATTGCCTTCGTACTCGCCGCCTTCGTAGACTAGCCGCATTTTGGTCGGTTTTATGCGTGGTAGCATTTCGGCTCCTTTTGCTAAATAAGCTAAGTAACCAAAAATACTTTTCAACTCGGAAGGAACTTCATAAGTCAGCTCCGTTAATGAACCGCCAGCTGCGATATTAATAAAATAAGTATCTGCTGCTTTTCCGATATCCATTTTAACCGTCTGCTGTTTTTGAATGACCTCAGCGGCGGCTTTGACACTGTTCCGAGGAACTTTTAAAGCCCGCGCATAGTCATTGGTGGTCCCGGCTGGAATAATTGCCATCTTAGGTCGTTTTTCCAAACCAGCGATTCCATTGACCACTTCATTGATCGTTCCATCACCACCGGCTGCAACGACTAAATCAAAGCCTGCTTTAGCCGCTCTGGTAGCTTCATTTTTAGCGGAATCGGGTTCCGGTGTCGTAGCAAAGGCACTTGTTTCATAGCCCGCTTTTTCGATTGCCGCTAAAATATCTGCCAGATTATTGCGCATAATCTCTTTACCAGATACTGGATTATAAATTAACCGCGCTTTTTTCATGATTGAGCTCCTATCGTTTAGCTAATTCCTCTTGAAGTAATTTATTTACCACACCAGGATTGGCTTTTCCTTTAGTTGCTTTCATGATCTGTCCGACTAAGAAGCCGACTGCCCGATCTTTTCCGTTCTTGAAGTCTTCAACGGATTGTTCATTATTGTCCAGTACTTCATTGATCATTGGTAACAATTGGGCTGGGTCAGATAATTGAACTAGACCTTTTGCTTCCACTACTTCCTTCGCGTCGCCGCCGTTCTGGATCAATTCACGGAAGACTTTTTTCGCAATCTTCGAACTGATCGTTCCGTCTTCAATCAATTTGATCATTCCGGCTAAGTTATGCGGTGTTAGTTTTGTCTCTGCTAATTCTAATTTCTCACTATTTAAGTAAGCAGAAACTTCACCCATCAACCAGTTGGAAGCTTGTTTCGCATCGACTCCTTCTTTTAATGTTTCTTCAAAGAAGTCAGACATCTCCCGGCTCAAAGTCAAGACCATTGAGTCATATTCTGGCAAGCCAAGTTCATTAACATAGCGTTCACGACGAGCAGCTGGCATTTCAGGCAATGATTCCCGAACTTTTTCAATCCATTCGTCGTCAATTTCAAAACGTGGAATATCTGGCTCAGGGAAGTAACGATAATCACTTGAGCCTTCTTTCACCCGCATTAAAACAGTTTTATTCGTTCCCTCATCGTAGCGACGAGTTTCTTGTTGGATCGTTCCACCCGATAGCAACACTTTGGTTTGGCGTTGAACTTCAAAAGCCAAACCTTTTTTAACAAAGCTAATTGAGTTCAAGTTTTTCAATTCGGTTTTAGTTCCAAATTCTTCTTGACCATAAGGACGTAAAGAGATGTTTGCATCACAACGCATGGATCCTTCTTCCATCTTCACGTCGCTGACACCGGTAAACTGAACGATTGAACGTAATGCTTCTAAATAAGCATTGGCTTCTTCCGGTGAACGCATATCAGCTTCCGATACGATTTCAATCAACGGTGTGCCTTGGCGGTTTAAATCGACATAAGAGTAGCCGCCGATACCATGCATATTTTTACCGGCATCTTCTTCTAAATGAACGCGTTCAATTCGAATTTTTTTCTTTTTACCATTCACATCAATTTCGATCCAGCCATCATGACCGATTGGTTCATCAAATTGTGAGATTTGATACGCTTTAGGATTATCTGGATAAAAGTAGTTTTTACGGTCAAAGTGCATATTTTTTGAGATTTCACAGTTTAATGCTAACGCTGCTTTCATCCCAAATTCAATCGCAGCTTTGTTCATGACGGGTAAGACACCTGGATAGCCCCAGTCAATGATATTAGTATTTGTGTTTGCTTCCGCACCAAAGTGAGCGGGCGCAGGTGAAAAGATTTTAGAGTTTGTTTTTAATTCCACATGGACTTCAAGCCCAATAACTGTCTCTAAGTTCATTATTTATCCCCCCCTAAAATCACTGGTTTTTGTTTATGGAAATCCGTTGCTTGCTCAAACGCATAAGCTGCTTGATACATCGTTGTTTCATCAAAATGTTTTCCGATGATTTGCAAGCCGACTGGCAAGCCTTCAGAAAATCCTGCTGGTACTGACATTCCTGGTAAGCCCGCTAGGTTGACCGGAATCGTCAAAATATCATTCATATACATGGTGATCGGGTCATTGATGTTTTCACCAATTCCAAAAGCAACCGTTGGTGAGGTTGGGCCAATAATCAAGTCATAATCTGCAAAAACTTTATCGAAGTCTTGTTTGATCAATGTCCGAACTTGACCTGCTTTCTTGAAATAAGCATCGTAATAACCAGCAGAAAGAGAAAACGTCCCTAGCATGATCCGACGTTTCACTTCTTCACCGAAACCTTCTGTCCGTGTATTTACATAGACATCTTCTAAGTTTTGAACATCTTCAGAACGGAAACCATAACGGATACCATCGAAACGTTGCAAGTTAGAGCTTGCTTCAGATGAAGCAATAATATAGTAAACTTCTACACCATATTTAGAATGCGGCAAACTTACCTCTTCAACTGTCGCACCTAGCGCTTTGAAGGTCTCCACAGCTTTAGTAATGGCTGCTTTTACCCCAGGTTCGATTCCTTCCGCCATGAATTCTTTTGGTAATGCGATCTTCATCCCTTTAATATCGCCAGTTAACCCCGCCGTAAAATCAGGCACAGAGACCCCTGCAGAAGTACCGTCTTTGGGATCATAGCCACTGATAGCATTCAACGCTAAAGCATTATCTTTAACGGTCCGTGTAAATGGTCCGATTTGATCTAAAGATGAAGCAAAAGCGATCAAACCAAAACGTGATACACGACCATACGTTGGTTTCAAGCCGACTACTCCGTTAAAGGCTGCTGGTTGACGAATACTACCACCTGTATCGCTCCCTAATGAAACTGGAACTTCACCAGCTGCTACGGCTGCTGCCGACCCACCAGAGGAACCACCGGGAACTTTCGTTTGATCCCAAGCATTTTTCGTTGTCTTGAAGTAAGAGGTTTCGCTTGAACTTCCCATCGCGAATTCATCCATATTTAGTTTTCCGACTGGGATTAAGTCTGCGCCATAGACTTTCTCCATGACAGTCGCATCATAAATCGGGTCAAAATTTGATAAAATCTTTGATCCGGCCGTAGTTAAAAGATTTTTTGTAACGATATTGTCTTTGATTCCAATCGGAATACCAGCCAAGGCATTTTCTTCAGTTATTCCTTTAGCATCAATCGCTTTAGCTAATTCTAGAGCTTTTTCTTCATTTAAAGTAATGAAGGCATCAATTGCTGTTTCAGTATCTTTGATGCGCGCAAAAGTTTCCGTTGTTAAATCAGTTGCTGTAATTTCTTTTGAAACGAGCAAGCTGTGTAACTCTTCTATTGATTTATCATATAATTTTTCCATTATGCACCAGCCTCTCCGTTGTCAATGATTGCCGGAACTTTAATGAACCCATCTTCATGTTCCGGTACATTTTTCATTAACTCATCACGAGACCAGCCTTCAATAGCGACATCTTCTCGCATGACGTTGATTGTTTCTAATACATTAGAAGTAAATGGCACGCCTTCTGTATCAACTTCTCCAAGTTGTTCGACCATGTCGATAATTTTGCCTAATTGATCCGTAAATCCGGTCAATTCATCTGCTGAAAAAGAAAGCTTTGCAAGTTTTGCTACGTGCTTCACTTGTTCTTCATTGATTGCCATAATATCCCTCTTTCTTTTATCAATTTTCAATTATTTTATCATATCTCTATCAGAATTCACGTTTTTTTCCTGAAATTTTTCGAAAAGTTGTTCAATTCAAACAATTGTTAAAAATAGCGCGAATAAATAGACTTGACGCTTTTTTATAATACTCGTTCGTCAATAGGGTCGTCAACAAGCTTCTAATTAAAAATGCTTAATCGGTCTGACTTTCTTCGATTGCGCGAATCATTTGTTGTTCATCCCAGATTTCGATCCCTAAGTTTTGGGCTTTCGTTAGTTTGCTGCCGGCTTCTTCCCCAGCAACGACAATATCCGTTTTCTTAGAAACACTGCCGGTAACCTTTCCACCAAGATTTTGAATTTTTGCTTTAGCATCTTCTCGGGTATAGTCAATAAGCTTGCCTGTCAGTACCACTGTTTTGCCTTTAAACGGTGATTCCACCTCGGCTAATTGGCTCGCATGAATTCCTTTGTATTCAAGATTCACGCCACGATCGCTGAGTTCTTGCATTAATTCGTGGACCTCTTCATTCTCAAAATAGGTCACAATACTATCCGCAATCGTTTCACCAATGGTGTTTAGACTAACAATCTCTTCTTTTGTTGCCTTACTGATCGCCCCTAAACTACCGAAGTGCTCAGCCAAAATCCCCGCAGCCTTCGCACCAACGTGGCGAATCCCTAAACCAAATACCAGCCGTTCAACTGAGTTCTCACGACTAGCATCGATTGCTCGGAGGATATTTTCAGCTGACTTGTCTTTAATTTTGTCCAAAGTCAATAATTGTTCCTTTTTCAATCCGTAAAGATCGGCCACATCCGAAACCAGGCCTTTATCAAACATTTGAGCCAATACTCGTGGCCCGAGTCCTTCGATATTCATAGCATTCCGGGAAACAAAATGACTTAAGCCTTCTTTAATTTGAGCAGGACATTTAGGATTGATGCAGCGTAAGGCCACTTCTTCATCTAAGTGAACCAACTCGCTGTTACAAATCGGACAATGGGTCGGTATCGGATATGGCGCGCTGTCTTTTTCACGTTTTTCCAAAATCACTTGTGCAACTTCAGGAATAATATCACCGGCTTTGTAAACTAGGATCGTATCCTTCAGACGAATATCTTTTTTCTCGATATAATCACTATTGTGTAGACTGGCGCGAGCAACTGTCGTTCCTGCTAAACGAACCGGCTCCATGATTGCTGTCGGAGTCAACACACCGGTTCGGCCAATTGTCCAATCAATGTCTAATAAAGTTGTTTGGGCTTCTTCCGGTGGAAACTTGTATGCCGTTGCCCAACGCGGAGCTTTAACCGTAAAGCCCAACTCATCTTGAATCGCAAATTGATTGACTTTAACGACGATTCCATCAATCTCATAAGCTAGTTCATCGCGCTTTTCGTGAAAAGCTTCGATATATTCCCAAACTTCATCAATCGTTGCACAAACTCGATGCTCTGGGTTTGTACGAAATCCTAAACGTGCCATCTCATTTAAAGCATGATCTTGGGTCGTTGATTCTAGTGGCCCAAAATCAGCTAATGTATATAAAAACGTACTTAGATTTCGTTTGGCTGCAATTCGGGTATCTAACTGTCGCAGACTGCCCGCCGCCGCATTGCGCGGATTGGCGAAGACTTCTTTTCCATCTTCTTCTCGTTGTTGATTCAATTTAATAAAGGAAGCTTTGGGCATATAACATTCTCCACGAACTTCGATTGTCAACGGTTCTTTTAAACGTAGCGGAATCGACTTAACGGTTTTGAGATTCTCGGTGATATTCTCACCAACGGTCCCATCTCCCCTGGTCGCACCTTGAACAAAGACCCCATTTTCATATTTCAGCGAGATCGACAAACCATCAATTTTTAATTCTACACAATAAGAAACGGCGTGCCCCACAGCTTTTTTGACCCGCTCATCAAAAGCGATTAATTCCTCTTTACTGAATACGTCATTCAAACTATACAAGGGAATTTCATGTACGACTTTTTCAAAACCTGCTAATACTTTCCCTCCCACACGCTGGGTTGGCGACTCTGGCGTGATCAAGTCAGGATACTCGGTTTCAATTTCTACTAATTCCTGATATTTTTTATCATATACAAAATCTTCCACTGTCGGTTGATCTTGAACATAATACTCATAGGCATATTGATTTAATTCCCTACGGAGTTCAGCGGAGCGCTGCTCTGCTGCTTGAAAAGTCAGTTGTTCCAAGAAGGTCCCTCCTAGTTTATTCAAATTTTTTCAATTGGTGCAAACGCAGCTAATAAACGTTTTACCCCTTGTTGCGGAAAGGCGATGTCTAGCTCCACATCTTTCGCATTGCCGCTAACTTTTACGACAGTTCCGACACCCCATTTTTTATGTTGAACCTTATCACCAGGATTCCAATCTTCAGTTTCTCCACCTGATGCTGTTTTAGCAGTAAGTGGTGCTCGCGTGGCCTGCTGATATTTGGGTTTTTGCAAATCCTTATTAAAGGAAGAATTGTACATCGTAGTTTTCGGTTGCGGTTGGATTCCAACTGGATTTAATAGACGCTCATCGATTTCTGCGACAAAACGCGAAGGTTGATTGTATTGGGTTTTCCCATAAAGTGTTCGAGAAAAGGCGTTTGTTAAATACAAGTTTTCTTCTGCTCGAGTAATACCAACATAAGCCAAACGACGCTCTTCTTCCAAATCAGCTTCTTCCATTAATGAACGCGACAGCGGGAAGATTTTTTCTTCCATCCCAATCAAGAAGACAATCGAAAACTCTAGCCCTTTGGCCGCATGGAGTGTCATCAAAGTTACTTGTGCACTCTCTTCTTGATAATCGTCCAAATCAGAAACTAAAGCTAGATCATTCAAGAAGACCGCCAATTTTTCTTCGGGAGCCTCCTCAGATTCAAGCGCCTCATTACGTTTATCGAATTCTTGAGTGACCGAGCGAAATTCTTCTAAGTTTTCTAAGCGCGATTCTGCTTCCAACGTCCGTTGGTTCTTCAGTTCATCTAAATAACCTGTACGTTCTAAAACTTGATCGACTAAATCGGTAATCGGCAAATAAGCGATCTGTTCTCGAAATTGCGTAATCATTGTACCAAATTCACCAATCATCCGACCAGCTTTACCTGAAATATTAGCCAAATCAACATTTTGGGCTGCTTCCACCATTGACCAATCATGCATCGCGGCAAAATTTCGGAGTTTCTCGACTGAAGCAGCACCGATTCCGCGTTTAGGTGTATTAACCACCCGTTCAAAACTAACACCATCCCGAGGATTATTAATGATATTCAAATAAGCGATAATATCTTTAATTTCTTTTCGATCATAGAACTTGTGACCGCCGACCATAGTATAAGGAATGTTAGATTTCACTAAAGTATCCTCTATCACCCGTGATTGGGCATTGGTTCGATATAAGACCGCAAAATCGTTATAGCTTCGTTGATTGCTTTGTACTTCCTCTTTGATCTTGCTGACAATAAATTGGGCTTCATCACGTTCACTATCCGCGCGATAGTAGGTGATTTGTTCACCTGCTTGATTATCGGTCCAAAGATTTTTATCTCGGCGATTGCTATTGTTTTTAATGACTTGATTGGCGGCATCTAAAATACTTTTAGTCGAACGATAATTTTGTTCCAATAAAATGACCGTCGCATCATTATAGTCTTTTTCAAAATCTAAGATGTTTTGCATATCTGCACCACGCCAACCATAGATACTTTGGTCGGCATCACCCACCACACACAAATTGCGGAAACGCGCAGCTAACATATTGACCAAAGTATACTGGGCATGATTGGTATCTTGGTACTCATCCACATGTAGATAGTGGAATTTATTTTGATAGTAGGTTAAAACTTGTTCGTTTTCTTCAAATAAACGAATCGTGTTCATAATCAAATCGTCAAAGTCCATACTTTGATTATTCCGTAACGCTTTTTGATAGGCCGCATAACATTTGGCTACAATTTCCTCAAAAAAAGAGCCTTGTCGTTCTTCATATGTTTCTGGTGTCAGCAACTCATTTTTCGCGTTACTAATTGCCCCTAAAATCGAGCGGGGGTCATATTTTTTCGGATCGATATTTAACTCTTTCAAGATTCGTTTCATCAACGTTAATTGATCTGAACCATCTAAGATCGTAAAATTCCGATCATAACCGATCGCATCTACATCGCGCCGCAAGATTCGGACACACATCGAGTGGAAGGTCGAGACCCATACATCTTCCCCCCCTTGACCTAAGATACCATTGACCCGCTCTTTCATTTCCCGGGCGGCTTTATTCGTAAAGGTGATCGCAAGGATATTCCAAGGATTCACATTTTTTTCTTCTATTAAATAGGCAATTCGGTGAGTTAAGACCCGTGTCTTACCGCTTCCCGCTCCCGCCATAATCAATAACGGTCCTTCCGTGTGAAGTACCGCTTCTTTTTGTTTAGGGTTTAGTCCTGCTAACAACTCCTGTTTGTTTGGCATGCAAAACGTCCTTTCTCTATTCAATCTTTTTTATTATAGCATCTCAGAAAGTTTCGCGACACTAGCAACAATTTAAAAAAGCGAATTCATTGATTCCCCCTTGTTTTCCACTTGATTTCGCGCTAAGTTTAATACTAGTTATGGAGGAAAGCGATGAAAAATGAACACGAAATTAAACGACTAGATAATACAAAACTAATTTTCATTTTGAAAGGTGTCTTGATTGGAATTATCGCCGGAGTTGTAGTCAGTCTATTCCGCCTACTGATTGAAAAAATGATGGAGCAGATCGTCACGCTCTATCTTTGGTTCCGAACCAATCCTTTATGGCTGATTCCATGGGTTTTCGTCATGTTAGCCTGTGCCTTTTTTCTTGGCGCGCTAATAAAATCTGAGCCGAATATTAAAGGCAGTGGGATTCCTCAAGTTGAAGGAACCTTACAAGGAGAACTCAAACTAAACTGGTTTTCAATCCTTTGGAAAAAATTTATCGGCGGCGTGTTAGCGGTTGGATCTGGCCTGTTTTTAGGTCGGGAAGGGCCTTCCATTCAATTAGGCGCCATGATTGGGCAAGGTTTTGGCGAATACACCCATGCGACAACTTCTGAAAAGAAAATTTTTATTTCCAGTGGCGCCGCTGCTGGTTTGGGGGCGGCCTTTAATGCCCCGATTGCCGGACTCTTATTCGTAGTCGAAGAAGTCCACCACCATTTTTCTCCCTTGATTTGGTTAACTTCACTCACAGCTGCTTTAACTGCAAATTTGGTTTCATTGAATTTTTTTGGTCTAAAACCTGTGCTCTTTATTGCAAATGTCCCATCACTGCCGTTGAAATATTATGGTCTACTACTAATTTTAGGTGTTATCTTGGGTGTTTTAGGCTATGTCTATCAAATGGTTCTTTTAGCTTTGCCGCAAATTTATCGACATACTCATTTGCCGGAACATCTTTATGGCATTATTCCCTTTTTATTGGTCATTCCAATTGCACTCTTTTTCCCCCATTATTTAGGGGGCGGCAATCAAATTGTTTTAACGCTAGGAGAAAATATTTTCCCCTTGATCTTTTTAATTTTTTTATTTTTACTACGATTCATTTTTTCGATGATTTCTTATGGCGCAAATCTGCCAGGCGGGATTTTTCTACCGATTTTGACACTGGGCGCGCTGATTGGTGGAATTTATGGAACGATCTTGCACCAATGGTTTGGTATGGACGCGCTATTAATTCGCAATTTTGTCATTTTTGCGATGGCGGGCTACTTTACCGCGATTGGTAAAGCCCCTTTGACAGCGATTATTTTAGTGACTGAAATGGTCGGTAATATCACCCATTTAATGCCGTTGGCGGTTTGTTCCTTAACTGCTTATGTTATCAATGATTTATTAGGCGGAAACCCCATCTACGAATCATTACTTGAACGTTTACTAAAAGATCATCTTCCTAGCATCAGTGGAAATAAGACGATTATCGAATTTCCCGTTACTGCTGAAAGCTCCCTTGATGGAACGATGGTTCGCGATTTTAACTGGCCTGAAGAAATGCTGTTGATTTCAATCCGACGAGGTTCGGCTGAAATCTTGACTCATGGGGATACGGTGTTAAAAGCCGGCGATTTGCTGATGATTCTAACAGATGAAGGCTATACTCAAAAGATCAGGCAACAAATCCTTGAACGCTCTGACGCTGCAATCGCTAAAAAACAAGATAAAAAAATCCGAGGCTGAGCAAAGCTCATTCTCGGATTTTTTGCGCTAATTTTTCATTGACATAGACCGACGCTTGACCATCATTTACTGGAAATATCCCTTGGCCATTTTCATCTAGGGTGACTTGCGCGTCATTGTTTCCTAACAAATCTACAAAAGTCTCCCCTTCATGAATTGCGCTAATTGTCATCGCCTTTTCTCCACCAGCAGCATTTGTCAAAATGATTGCCGCTCCCGATTCTGGATCAGTGAAATCTCCCGTCAATGTCCAACCGATTATATCGGGATCATCAAAATAATCAGCTTGATTACCAAAAGTCAATTCTTCCCGCAATCTGATTAGCGCCTCCAAACCCGCTCCCACTGCTTCAGTTTGGTCGGTCCCATAAAGATCTCCCCAAAATACAACTGGAGTCCCTTCATTACGCAACAAGAGTAAACTATAAGCCTGTAACTTAAACCAGCCTTCGACCCATGATTCTAAGCTCTGCCCAGGTTGGGTATCATGATTATCGACAAAAGTCACTGCCCAATCTGGTCGTGTCTCAATTAATGTACCAGCAAAAATTTGCCGCATATCAAATTCTCCCAGCGTGGAAGCTGCTTGAAATAAATTGAAATGCAGCGGAACATCGAACAGTGCGATCAAATTACCAGAAGAATCTAAATACTCCTGAAGTTTAGCCAATTCATCGGACCAATATTCCCCGACAACAAAAAGTTCCTCCGCCTTTTCTTGTCGACGATGCAAAAGCCAATCAACGAATAAATCAAAACGAATATGTTTCACTGCATCTAAGCGATACCCGTCAATATCGGTCAACTCTTGGTACCATTTTCCCCATTGATCTAATTGCTCAATCGTCTCAGGGTTCTCCATATCTAAATTACAGCCCATCAAATAATCGAAATTACCATTTTCGTCATCCACTTTGGGCTCCCAACCTTTGTCAGCAAAATTAAAAATGGCATGATCTTTTTCACGCGCATCATAGTCGACACCCGAAAAATTTTTCCATGTCCATTGATACTGATTATACTTTCCTTGACGACCAGGAAAAGTAAATTTCGTCCAGGCTTCAATTTCTTCTTCCCCGGAAGTCGGTTTTGTCCGATCATCAAAATGATAGGCTACCGCTGAAACAATCTCGGTTTCATCTGCTCCCATAAAATGATCAAACACAATGTCGGCATATACCTTTAGCCCAGCTTTTTTTAAAGCCCTGATACTGGCTAAATATTCTTCTTTTGTTCCATACTTTGTGCTTACGCTCCCCTTTTGGTCAAATTCACCTAGATCATAAAGATCATAAGTCCCATAGCCAACATCATCGATCCCTTCAGCTCCCTTGTATGCGGGCGGTAGCCAGATTGACTGAATCCCCAAACGGCGAATTTCTTCAGCTTTTTCAGCTAATTTCTTCCAGTGCGTACCATCTGCCGGAAGATACCATTCAAATCCCTGTAAAATTGTTTGTTTTCCCATAACCTTCACCTCTATTTCTATCATACCGAAAATGAAAGCACCTTCAAAATAAGATGCCCCAAAAAGCCTTTTTAAATGTTTATGAACGTTTTTGACCGTTAATGGTTGAAAAACGATAATTTTTGTGGTATATTTCAGTTGAAGGAGGATTGAAAATGCTTACAGAGGAACGACACAAAAAAATAATTGAATGGCTAGAAAGAGATGGCGTAGTCAAATCACAAGAACTTGTTCAATGGTTACATTCGTCTGAATCAACTGTTCGGCGCGATCTACAGGAATTAGAGGATCTTGGTTTATTAGAGCGCATTCACGGTGGCGCAAAGCGTCCCCAACACTTAGAACAAGAATTGGGTATGCTTGAAAAATCATCCAAAAACGTTCAACAAAAGAAATTAGTTGCCCAGTATGCAGCAAGTTTGGTTGCTGAAGGCGATGTCATCTATCTAGATGCAGGAACAACAACTTCTGAGATGATCCCTTTTTTAAAAAATCGAACAATCACCGTTGTGACCAACTCGGTAGGTTTAGCTGCTCGTTTAGTTGAAGCCCAAATTGCGACGATCATCCTTGGTGGACGTATCAAATTGACCACGGATGCTGTAGTCGGTTCCCAGTCACTTGAACAATTAAAACAATATCGCTTTAATAAAGTTTTTATGGGAATGAACGGAATCCAGTTAGATAGTGGCTATTCTACTCCTGATCCAGAAGAAGCAATTTTAAAAAGAGCCGCGATTCAACAAGCAGATGATGCTTTTGTGTTAGTCGATCACAGTAAATTCAACCAAACCAGTTTTGTCAGTGTCGCGCCATTGTCAGCAGCTTCAATCCTTACCGATACCTGTCCTTTGGTTCTCCATGATCAAATTACAGCACAAACTACCTTAAAGGAGGTTTCTGTATGATTTATACAGTCACACTAAATCCATCGATCGACTACATCGTTCATATTGATCAACTAGTCATCGGCGATGTCAACCGCATGAAAAATGACTTGAAGTTACCCGGTGGAAAAGGAATCAATGTTTCCCGTATTTTAAAACGCATCAGTAACGAATCTACTGCCTTAGGATTTTTAGGCGGCTTTACTGGGCATTTCATCGAAGAATGGTTAGAGCGCGAAGATATTCAAACAAACTTTACTACTGTTGCCGATGATACTCGGATCAATATCAAACTAAAGGCACAAGAAGAAACTGAAATCAACGGGCAAGGTCCTCGAGTTTCAGCTGCTGAAATGGATGAGCTTAAAACTGTTTTGGCTCGATTGACGGCTGATGATATCGTTGTTTTATCCGGCAGCAAACCAGCCAGTGTACCCACCGGTTTTTATCAAGAACTGATAGAAATAATTAAAGCCCAAGGCGCTACCTTTGTAATTGATACAACCGGCGCCGATTTAATGGATGCATTGGAAAAAGCACCATTATTAGTGAAACCTAATAACCATGAATTAGCTGATTTATATCAAACGGAATTTAATTCAGTTGAAGATATTTATCCTTTTGGTCAACGTTTATTAGACGAAGGGGCTCAGCACGCTTTAGTCTCAATGGCTGGCGACGGCGCTCTGCTTTTCACTCAAGATGGGATTTATCGTTCAAATGTTTTAAAACGATCAGTGAAAAATTCCGTTGGCGCAGGCGATTCAATGATCGCAGGATTTGTCGGCAACTATACTAAAACGCAAGATCCAGTTGAAGCCTTTAAGTGGGGGGTTGCTTGTGGCAGTGCAACGACCTTCTCTGATGACTTAGCTACCGCCGAATTTATCCAAGAATTATTACCTGAAGTATCAATCACCAAAGTTAAATAAGCCCCACTTCTTATTATTATCAATTTAAAATTGGAGGAATTATAATGGATATTAAAGATTTATTGATCAAAGATGCCATGATTATGGATTTGCAGGCAACGACTAAAAAAGCTGCAATCGATGAAATGGTTCAAAAAATGTATGATGCCGGCCGAATTTCTGATATTGAGGTTTATAAAGACGGGATCCTAAAACGCGAGGCTCAGACTTCAACTGGTTTAGGTGACGGGATTGCTATGCCCCACGCCAAAAACAAAGCCGTAAAAGAAGCCACTGTTTTATTTGCAAAAAGTAAAAAAGGGGTGGACTACGAATCATTAGATGGCCAACCTACTTACCTGTTCTTTATGATCGCTGCTCCCGAGGGTGCTAATGATACACATTTGCAAGCATTAGCTGCTCTATCACGGTTATTGATCAATCCTGATTTTGTAGCAAAATTGAAAGCAGCCGAAACTCCTGAGCAAGTCCAAATGACGTTTGAGCTTGCTGAAAAAGCTAAAGAAGCAGAAGAAAAAGCCGAAGCACAAGCGGCTGCAGAAGAAAAAAGTCAGGATACAAATCGTCGCTACCTTGTTGCTGTTACAGCCTGCCCTACTGGTATCGCTCACACTTACATGGCCGAAGATGCTTTAAAGAAAAAAGCCAAAGAAATGGGCGTTGATATTAAAGTTGAAACCAATGGTTCTGAAGGCATTAAGCACCGTTTGACTGCCGAAGAGATTGCTCGGGCAGACGGTGTCATCGTAGCAGCCGATAAAAAAGTTGAAATGAATCGCTTCAATGGCAAAGAATTGGTAAACCGTCCAGTTAGTGATGGAATTCGTAAGCCTGAAGAATTAATTAACTTGGC